>Ga0105248_10001419_pt1 | contig 26778 bp, 23 predicted proteins | sample KBSS34metaG_FD_81524 | JGI IMG/M metagenome (GOLD analysis project Ga0105248, IMG submission 81524) | Switchgrass rhizosphere microbial communities from Kellogg Biological Station, Michigan, USA - KBS S3-4 metaG | ecosystem: Host-associated > Plants > Roots > Rhizosphere > Soil | place... | reverse complement strand
CCTCACTCGGAGAACAGGTAGCGGTGCGCCTCGTGCTGGGCGCGCGAGTCGGCGGTGTCCTGCCAGCTGCGCAGCGCGCCCGCGTCGAAGCGGGAGGCGGGCGCCTCGGGCCCGCCAGGCGCCGCGTCCGGCCCGGTCGGCGAATAGGAGCCGGCGGCCAGCGCGCTCGGCATGTCGATGTCGACATCCGCTGCGGTGATGTCGTTGCCGAGCGGCGAATGGCCGAAGAAGCCCATGAGGCCGAGCACGACGGCCAGCGCGACCACGTAGAGGACGGCTCGCTGGTGCGGATGGCGCGTGTCGTCGCGCGGCTCGGACGATGAAGAAGGCGTGTCGTTCATGACGGGCTCCTTGAGGCTTTGCGCGGCGCACTCCGCGCCACGTCACCAACTTAGGAGATGGGTTTCCCAGTCCTTTCATCAGCCTGGGGGAACCCGCGTCGCAGGCGCGTGCGCCCAGCCATCGAGCGCCAGGGGGCGGTGGCAGAATCGTCGGCCCGCCAAAGCCGCGCATCCGCACGGTGCAGCGCCCATCACCCGCCTCATGCGCATTCACGCGCCTGCCTCATGAGCGACGCCCTCAAGAAGCCTTCCACCGACGCCCGCGAGGCCCAATCGAAACCGGTTCGAGTGCCCGCGGCCCCCGCGCAGGAGCCGCCCGCCAAGACCGAGAAGGCGGGGAACTTCCTGCGCGCGATCGTCGAGCGCGACATCTCGCGCGGCCTCACCAAGGGTCGCCGCTTCGCCGGCACGCCGGGCGACGCCACGCATCACGAGAAGGGCCGCGAGGACAACGCCCGGCTGCGCACCCGCTTCCCGCCCGAGCCCAACGGCTACCTGCACATCGGACACGCCAAGAGCATCTGCCTGAACTTCGGCCTCGCGCGCGACTACGACGGCGTCTGCCACCTGCGCTTCGACGACACCAACCCCGAGAAGGAGGAGCAGGAGTACGTCGACGCCATCATCGACGCGGTGCACTGGCTCGGCTTCGACTGGAACGCCGCCGGCGTCCCGCACCTGTTCTTCGCGAGCGACTACTTCGACACGATGTACCGCTGCGCCGAATACCTCATCGCCAACGGCCATGCCTACGTCGACGAGCAGACGCCCGAGGAGATGCGCGTGAACCGCGGCGACTTCGCCACGCCCGGCAAGGACAGCCCCTACCGCGACCGCACGCCGCAGGAAAACCTCGCCCGATTCCGCGAGATGCGCGCGGGCAAGTTCCCCGATGGCGCGATGGTGCTGCGAGCGCGCATCGACATGGCCTCGCCCAACATCAACCTGCGCGACCCGGCCATCTACCGCATCCGCCACGCCTCGCATCACAACACCGGCGACGCCTGGTGCATCTACCCCATGTACACCTTCGCGCACCCCATCGAGGACGCGCTGGAGAACATCACCCACAGCATCTGCACGCTCGAGTTCGAGGACCAGCGCCCCTTCTACGACTGGCTGCTGGAGCGCCTGGCCCCGCTGCTGCGCGCACCGCAGTTCGAGCGCGCGCGCAAGCTGCTCGACGACATCGAGCAGCGCGGCCTCGAAGCGGGCAAGGAGTTCGCGCTGCACTGCCACAACCTCGCGGCCAAGCTGTTCGACACGCCGGCCGAGCGGCAGATGCGTGCGCTCTTCGCGAAGTGGGAGCACGACCGCGAAGCGGTGCTCAGCGACCTGCCGGTCTTCTTCAAGCTCCTGAAGACGCGCACCGAGGACTTCGCGCCGCTCTTGGAGCACGCGCTGGAATCCTGGCTGCCCGATCCCTTCGCGCTGCCGCATCAATACGAGTTCGCGCGGCTGAACCTCACCTTCGTGGTCACGAGCAAGCGCCGCCTGCGCCAGCTCGTCGACGAAGGCGTGGTCGACGGCTGGGACGACCCGCGCATGCCCACGCTCGTGGGCCTGCGTCGCCGCGGCTACACGCCGCAGACGCTGCAGCTGTTCTGCGAGCGCATCGGCGTGAGCAAGAGCGACAGCTGGATCGACTACTCCACCCTCGACATCGCGCTGCGCGACGACCTCGAAGGCAAGGCGCCGCGCGCCATGGCCGTGATGGACCCGCTGCCGCTGAAGCTGCAGAACTGGGTCGAGATCTTCGGCAGCGAATCGCATCGCGAGCCCTGCCACGCGCCGGCCCACCCTGCACGCCCCGAACTCGGCCAGCGCCAGTTCAGCCTCGGCCCGCAGCTCTGGATCGAGCGCGACGACTTCGCCGAAGTGCCGCCCAAGGGCTATCACCGCCTCTACCCCGGCAACCGCGTGCGGCTGAAGTACGGCTACGTCATCGAGTGCACCGGCTGCGAGAAGAACGAACGCGGCGAAGTCACCGCGGTGCACGCCACGCTCGTGCCCGACACCAAGAGCGGCACGCCCGGCGCGGACGCGGTGAAGGTCAAAGGCGTGATCAGCTGGGTGGGCGCGCACGACGCGCTCGCCGCGGAGATCCGCCTGTACGACCGCCTCTTCACCGAGGCGCAGCCCGACGCGGGCGGGCGCGACTTCCTGTCGGTGGTGAACCCCAGCAGCAAGCGCGTGGTGCAAGGCTTCGTCGAGCCCTCGCTCGCCGGCGTGGGGGCGGAGCAGCACTTCCAGTTCGAGCGCCACGGGTACTTCGTCACCGACCGGCACGACCACAAGGCCGGGCAGCCGGTGTTCAACAAGGTCACGGGCTTGAAGGACACCTGGGCCGCCGGCTGATCGAAAGCCGTGCGCCGGGAAAGCAAACGGCCCCCGAAGGGGCCGTTTGCTTTTGGAGCCGCCAGGGAGCCGGGCTCAAGCCTCGACGTTCACCATCCAGGGCACGCCGAACTGGTCGTTCACCATGCCGAAGCCTTCGGCCCAGAAGGTCTTCTGGAAGGGCATCACGACCTGGCCCTTCTCGGACAGCGCGTCGAACAGGCGCTTGCCCTCGGCCACGTCCTTGCTGGAGATCGACAAGGTGATGCCCTTCATCTCGCCCTTGCCCGCCTCCACGCCGTCGGAGGCGTGCAGGATGCTGTCGCCGATCTTGAGCGTGCAGTGCATGACGTCGTCGGGCTTGCCCATGTGCTGCGAGTCGGGCGGCGCGTCCTTGAACTTGGTGATGAACATCAGCTGCGCTCCCAGGCGCGACTTGTAGAACTCGACCGCCTTTTCGCAGCGGCCATCGAAGCTCAGGTAAGGCGTGATCTGCATCGCGTGCCTCCGGTGTGAAGGGTGGTGGAAAGGGCGCCATTAGAAGCCTCTTCAAGGCGCTTGCGTGTGACGCTCGGACGCCGCCGGGGCTGCTGCGTCCGACGCCGTGGCGGCGTATCCACCTACAGCCCTTGCGGCATGCGGATCCGACACTCGGTGCAGTGATCACTGCAGGGGCACCAATGAAGGTTCGCGCTCTCGTCTCACTGACCGCCCTCGCCGTGTGCGTGTGCGCCTGCGCGGAGACGGCCAAGCTGCCCGAGTCCGCCGGATACGGCCCGAATCCGCAGCTTCCCGAGCCGGTGAAGTCGCTGATCCCGACCGTCGATGTGGCAAGCGCCACCGGCTGGCCCGAGGGCGCGCACCCGGTGGCCGCGCCGGGTCTGCAGGTGCAGGCGCTGCAGACGGGCCTGTCTCACCCGCGCTGGCTCCATGTCCTGCCCAACGGCGACATCCTCGTGGCCGAGACGAACGGGCCCGCGCGCCCCGAGGATTCGAGCGGCCTGCGCGGCTGGGTCGCGAAGAAGCTGATGCAACGCGCCGGATCCGGCGGGCCGAGCGCCGATCGCATCACGCTGCTGCGCGACATCGGGCCCGACGGCCGCGCCCGCACGAAGAGTGTCTTTCTCGCCGGCCTGCACTCGCCCTTCGGCATGGCGCTCGTGGAGCGCGATTTCTACGTCGCCAACACCGATGGCGTGATCCGCTTCCCCTACGAGCCCGGGCAGACGCAGATCACCGCCCCCGGCACCCGACTGGTCGATCTGCCCGGCGGCACCCTCAACCATCACTGGACCAAGAACCTCATCGCCAGCCGCGACGGCCGCAGGCTCTACGCCACGGTCGGCTCCAACAGCAACGTCGCGGAAAACGGCATGCAGGCCGAGGAAGGCCGCGCGGCCATCTGGGAGATCGATCGCGCGAGCGGCACGCACCGCGTGTACGCCTCGGGCCTGCGCAACCCGAACGGAATGGGCTTCGAGCCGCGCACCGGCACCCTGTGGACCGCGGTGAACGAGCGCGACGAGCTCGGCAGCGACCTCGTGCCCGACTACATGACCTCGGTGCGCGATGGCGGCTTCTACGGCTGGCCCTACAGCTACTACGGACGCCATGTCGACGAACGCGTGCAGCCGCCCCGCCCCGACCTCGTGGCCCGCGCCCTCGTGCCCGACTACGCGCTCGGCTCGCACACGGCCTCGCTCGGACTCGCGTTCTCCGACGGCGCCCGGCTCACCCCGAACTTCGCCAACGGCGTGTTCATCGGCCAGCACGGCTCGTGGAACCGCAAGCCGCGCGCGGGCTACAAGGTGATCTTCATTCCCTTCGTCGACGGCAAGCCGCAAGGCATGCCGGTGGACGTGCTCACCGGCTTCGTCGACGAGCAGGGCCAGGCGCGGGGCCGCCCGGTGGGCGTGGCCATCGCGCGCGACGGCGCGCTGCTGGTGGCCGACGACGTGGGCGGCGCGGTGTGGCGCGTCACCGCGGCGCCATGACCCTTCGCATCTGCGCCGCGCACATCGCGACCGCCGCGTTCGCCTCGTCGATCACCCGGCCCATCGTGATGAAGCCGTGGATCTGCCGCGGGAAGTTCACGCAGCTCACACGGTTGCCGGCCTCGCCCAGGCGCCGCGCATAGTCCAGGCCCTCGTCGCGCAGCGGATCGAAGCCGGCCACGAGCACGAAGGCGGGCGGCAGCCGCGAGAGATCCTCGTGCAGCAGCGGCGAGGCGCGCCAGTCGAGGTCTTCGCTGGCGCGGCAGATGTAGTGGTCGTGGAAGTACTCGATGGTGTCGCGCGTGAGCAGGTAGCCCTCGCCATTCGTGCGGTGCGACTCATGCTGGCGGCGCGCATCGGTGGCCGGATAGATGAGGAGCTGGAACGCCAGCGGCAGGTCGCCGGCGTCGCGCGCCATCAATGCGACCACGGCCGCGAGGTTGCCGCCGGCGCTGTCGCCTCCCACGCCGATGCGAGCCGCGTCGATCCCGAGCTCGGCGGCGTGCTGCGCCACCCAGCGAGTGGCGGCCCACGCGTCGTCGACCGCCGCAGGGAAGCGGTGCTCGGGGCCGAGCCGATAGTCCACCGCCACCAGGACGCAGCCGCTGGCCCGCGCCAGCTCGCGGCACAGCACGTCGTGCGTGTCCAGGTCGCCGATGGTCCAGCCGCCGCCGTGGAAGTAGACGAGCGCGGGCGCGCCCTGCGCCGGCGCGGGCCGATACAGCCGCAGCGAGATGGGCCCGCCGGCCGACTTCATCTCGAGGTCGCGCACCTCGTGCAGCTCGGGCGCCTCGGGCTGGGTGAAGAAGCGCCGGTCGCGGTACATCGCCCGCGCCTCCTTGGGCGCGAGCGTGTGCGTGGGCGGGAGCCCGCGCTGCTCGATGAGCTGCAGCAGCGCGTGGACCTGCGGGTCCAGCAGGTCGCGATTCGCGTCGGCGCCCATCAGTTCACCGCGAAGCAGTACAGCAGGCCGTCGCCGCCGGTGGATGCGAGCCCCGCCTGACTGCAGCCGCGCGAGGGGTGCGAGGAGTTCCAGGACTTTTGAGGCGCCGATTCGTCCAGGCCCGTGCGGTCGCTGTGGCCCAACATCGCGCTGCCGTCGGCGCTGGAGGTCCAGTTGCGGCAGGTGGTGTCCTTGTCGCCGGCGATCGCGCGGCCGTCGGGGCCGGAGCCGGTGAGCACGTCGTGGCGATTGGGCGTGTCCCCGCGCCCGTTGACCACTTCGCCGCGCTCGTTCAAGGCGGTCTGCTTGGTGAGGTTGTTGGTCCCGTGGAGCTGCTCCACGTCGGTGGCCACGACCACGCCCTTCGCGTTGCGCCACGGGCCCTTGCCGATGCGCTCGCGCGCGTTCGTCGCGGAGGCGCCGCTGGTGCTGAGGTAGGCGTGCCAGGTCTTTGCGCCGGAGCCCACGGCCGTGGCGCGCGCCTGGCAGATGCGATCGGCGCCGTCGAGCCCGCCCAGGTCGGCCCCCTTGCCCGAGCCGGTGCTCGTCACGAAGAAGCTCATGTCCTGCGACTGCGTGGCCGGGGCCGCGGCGGAGGAGGACGAGGAGCTGCTCGACGACGGACTCATCGACCCGCAGGCCGCGATTGCCGTCGCGGCGCAGATGCCCAGCCACCGAAGATTCATCCGTACAGGCCTCATGGAAGTCTCCTGGGTTTGATGCGAGTGGACGCCCGCGGGGCCGGCGCTTGCGGCGTTGGGCGGGCACGGGGGCGGCACAGGCTATTGCAAGGCGTGGCCGCCCACAATCCGGGCGAACGAAGGACGGATGGCACGGGCCGCCGCACAATGACCGCTTCCCTCGCGCCGCTTCGATCACTGCACCGCACCATGCCGCTACGCCCCGTCGAATTGCCGGACGACGTGCCGGGGAATCTGCTCCTGAGCTCGATGCCCGGGCGCTTCGAGCCCTGGAACGAGTTCCTGCGCGAGGCGCGTCACGCGTGCGTGGCGCGAGTGGTCTGCCTCACGTCCATCGAAGAGGTCGCCACGCTCTCGCCCGCCTATCACGATGCGCTGACCAGCGGGTCGCTGCCGTGGACGATGGTGTCGCTGCCCATGGATGACTTCGGCGTGCACGAGAGCGACGAGGCCTTCTGCGAAGGCGTCATCGCCATCGCGAAGGCGCTGTGCGAGGGCGAGACGGTGGTGATGCATTGCGCCGCGGGAATCGGGCGCACCGGCACGGCCGCGGCCTGCGTGCTCAAGCGCCTGGGCCTGCCCGCGAGCGACGCACTGGAGCGCGTGCAGGACGCGGGCTCGAACCCGCAGAGCGCGGTGCAGTCCGGCCTCATCGACCGTTTCTGAGTCGATGCACGCCATCGACGCGCCGCCCGCGCTGGCGGAACTGAAGCCCCTGCACTGCGACGAGTGGCTCGTCGCGCTGGACAAGCCCGGCGGCATGTTGTGCGTGCCCGGGCGCGGTGCCGACAAGCAGGACTGCCTCGCCAGCCGCGTGCAGCGCGTGCTGGACGACGCGCTCGTCGTGCATCGCCTCGACCAGGCCACCTCCGGCCTCGTGGTGTTCGGGCGCGGCGCCGCGTCGCAGCGCGTGCTGAGCAAGGCCTTCGCGGGCAGGCAGGTGCGCAAGACCTACGTCGCCTGCGTGGCCGGCCGCATGAGCGAGCGCGAAGGCCGCATCGAGCTGCCCATGGGCGCCGACTGGCCCAACCGCCCGCGCCAGCAGGTCGACTTCGAGCGCGGCAAGCCTTCGCTCACCGAGTGGCGGCTGCTGTCGTACGACGAGGCGAGCGACAGCTCGCGCCTTGCGCTGATGCCGCACACCGGCCGCTCGCACCAGCTGCGCGTGCACCTGATGGCGATCGGCCACCCCATCCTCGGCGACACGCTCTATGCGCCGCCGCAGATTGCGCAACTCGCATCGCGACTGATGCTGCATGCGCAGTCGCTCGGTTTGCCGCACCCGCGCGACGGTGCCTGGCTCGAACTGGAGTGCCCGGCGCCGTTCTAGTGGTCGGCGCAGACCACCAGGGCCCGTTTTGGACTAGGCCTGCACCAGCTCGCCCGCCGCGGTGATGAAGGCGCCGCGCACCACGTCCCCGGGCTGCAGCGCCTGCACCGCGCGCACGTAGCGCGCCATCTGCTCGCGATAGCCGGCCACGCGCTGCGGCGCGTGCTGCAGCTTGTAGTCGAGCACCCACCACTCGCGCGGTCCGCCCGGCGGCTCGAAGCAGACGAGCCGGTCGATGCGCAGGATCTCGCCCTCCCACGACAGCGGCACCTCGTTGCCCGACCAGGCGATGGCCTGCGTGTCGAAGAAGCGGCGCGCCTGCGCGCTGGCGAGCACCTGCGCGGCCAGCTCGTGAACGCGCGCGGCATGCGCCGGCGCGAGCGCGAACTCGGCCGCGGCCGCTTCGCTGGCGGGCTCGAGCAGCGCCGCCGCCGGCATCCATTCGAGAACCCGATGCACTGCGCGGCCGATACGTGCGGCGAGCTCGTCGCCCTCCTCGCCCTGCGCCTCGTCGAAGGCGAACTCCCGCACGGCGTGCGCCGTGGCGCCGACCGGCCTGGGCGCCAGTCGCGCGAGTTCGAGCACCTGTGCCTGCGCCTCATGCGCGGGCACGGGCGGCGCGAGCGTCTCCTCGACCTCGCCGATCTCCTCGACCCCTGCGGCGTCCAGCCGATCCCACCACGTGGCGCCGTCGCGCCGGCTCGGCTCGGTGGCGCTGAAGAAGAGCCATTCGCGCGCGCGCGTCATCGCCACGTACAGGCCGTTGAGCTCCTCGCGCGCGGCGGCGTGCTGCTCTTCTTGCAGGAGCGGCGCGAGCGAGGGCGGGCAGCGCGCGGTGGAGGAGACGAAGGCGCACACGCGCGGATTCGCCTCGTGCGCGCGCCAGTCGATCAGGAGGCTCGCCGTCTGCGGCTGCGGGGGCTGCGCGTCGGCATCCAGCACGAACACGGCCTGCGCCTCCAGGCCCTTGGCGCCGTGGATGGTGAGCAGCTGCACCGCATCGGCGCGCACGCGCACCGGCAGCCGCACGTGTGCACGCCTGAGCGAGCGCACGAAGTTGTAGGGCGTGGCGTAGCGCGCGCCGTCCAGCAGCAGGGCCTGCGCGAGCAGACCGTCGAGGTGTTCGAGCGCCGCCGCGCGCATCGGCGGCGGCACGGCCGCGGCATAGCGCGCGCGCACGTCGCCCTCGTCGAAGATGCGGTCGAGCAGGTCGTGCGGCGGCAGCTTCGCGGCGGCCTGCTGCCAGCGGCGCAGGAGCATCGCGGCGCGCTCGAGCGCGGGGCTCGGGTCTTCGAGCGAGGCGAGCGCGCGCCACCAGCTCGTGCGCTGCGCGCGCGAGTGCAGCGCCAGCCGCACGAGGTCCTCGTCGTTGGCACCGAAGACAGGGCTGCGCAGGGCATGGGCGAGCGACAGCGCATGGCCCGGCGAGGCCAGCGCATCCAGCAGCGCCACGAGGTCGCGCCCCTCGGGGGTCTCGATGAGCTCGCGCGTCTCGGGCATGTCGGCCGGGATGCCGCGCATCGCGAGCGCCTGGGCGACCACCGAAAGGCTCGCGCGCTTGCGGCTGAGCACCTGCACCTGCGAAGGCGGGAGCGCATGCTCGCGCATCAGCAGCTCGATGCGCGCGGCCACCGCGCAGGCTTCGCGCCAGCGCAGCGCCTCCTCCGGCTCGTGACGCGGCTCTCGCAGGCTGTCGCGCCAGTGATCGCGCACGCCGGGCCCGCGCTTGTCGGGCCTTGCGTGGCGCGCCAGCCGCAGCACGCTGCCGCGCGGCGCGTGCACGCTCGTGGTGTGGTCGCGAAAGCCGGCGAATTCCTGCGCGCGCTGGGCCTGGGTGAAGACGCGGTTGAGCGCATCGAGCACGCCGGGCGAGTTGCGGCGGGTGTGGTCGCACGCCAGGCGCGCGCCGTCGAAGGCCTCGGCGATGAAGTCCTGCGCCTGAGCGAACACGCGCGGGTCGGCGCGACGGAAGCGATAGATGCTCTGCTTCGGGTCGCCCACGAGGAACACCGCGAGCGGGCGCTGGCCGCTGGCGCCGCCCCCGGCGCCCGAGTAGCCCGCGAGCCAGGCCTGCAGCGAGCGCCATTGCAGCGGGCTGGTGTCCTGGAACTCGTCGACAAGCAGCTGGCGCACGCGCGCGTCGAGTCGCTCGTGCACCCAGCCGGCGAGCGTGGCGTCTGCCAGCAGATGCTCGGCGCAGGCTTCGAGGTCGGCCATGTCGGCCAGTCCGCGCTCCGACTTGAGCGCACGGTATTCGGCGAGCAGCCGCCTGGACAGCCGCACCATGCGGCGATGTTCCTGCGCGGCCTCGTGCTGCTGCACGGCGGCGTCGATGCGCTGCAGCGAGTCCTGCGCCTGCGACACGCCCGGCGCTTCGACATGTGCGCGCGGGCCGCCGCTCTTCGTGAAGAGCGCGCGCCAGACGGCTTCGAAGGCGAGTTCGGGCTGGTGCAGCGTCAGCGCCTGCTCCAGCGCGTTGGCGGCCTCGCGCGAGCGGGCCTTGGTCTGCGTGCCCAGCGCCACCGCAAGCGCCTGCAGCTCCTCGCGCAGCGGCGACATCAGCACGCGCTGCGCCGGGTGATCGAGACCCGCGAACTCCGGGGACATCGATCGGGCATCGGGCACGCTGCCTTCGAGCACGCCGGCCGCGTCCGCGCGCTCGATCTCGCCGCGCTTGTCCAGGGCCGATTCCAGCCAGGCATGCGCGACGCTGCGCCGGCGCGCGGCGACGAGCGCGGTGTAGTCGGCGCGCAGCGATTCGTCCTTCGCGACCTCGCCGAGGAAGCGACGCCACAGCGCCGGGAGCAGCTCCTCGATGTCTTCGAGCAGCTGCGCGTCCGCGCTCAGCCCGAGCGGCCTGAGCATGCCCATGGGCGCGGCGCGCAGGAGCTGGCTGAACCAGCCGTGGAAGGTGCGGATCTCGACCTGCCGACCCTGCGCCAGCAAGCGCTCGTGCAGCGTCGACAGAGGCTGCGAGAGAGCGCGCGCCTCGTGCTCGTCGAGCCCGCGCTGCACGAGGGCCTGCACGCGTTCCTCGTCGCTGCAGTGCGCGAACTGCTCCAGCCACTCGGTGAGTCGCTGGCGCACCTCGCCTGCAGCCTTGCGCGTGAAGGTGATGGCGAGGATGTCCTGCGCGGCGTTGCCCGCAAGCAGCGCGCGCAGGATGCGCGAGACGAGCATCCAGGTCTTGCCCGCGCCCGCGCAGGCCTCCACCACGACGCTGCGCGAGGGGTCGCAGGCCACGCGATAGAACTCCTGCGCCGGCACCTGCATGCCGTCCACGCGATAGGCCGCGGGTTGCTGATCCGGCGCGTTCATGGCGCGCTCTCCTTGTCGGCGGGCTGCGCGTGCGCGCCCCAGTGGTCCTTGCGGCACAGGCCGCGGGCTTCGCAGAACTCGCACACCGCGCCCTCGCCGAGCGGGCGCAGCGGCTCGCCCTGCGCCATGCGCGAGAGATCCTCGGCCAGCCCGCGCAGCAGCGCCTGCGCGCTGTCGCGCACGTCGGCGTGCTCGACCCAGGCGATCTCGCGTCCGTCCAGCGCGAGATAGCCCGCCTGCAGCCCGCCCGCGGGCAGCTCGTGCGCGGACTCGAGCAGCGCCGCGTAGAAGGCAAGCTGCGTGTCTTCGAGCGGATCGGCCACGCGCTTTCGCAGCTTTTCGCGCGAGCTGGTCTTGTAGTCGACGATGCGCCACGCGCGCGCACCCTCGCCGCTCACCGCGTCGATGCGGTCCAGCGTGCCCTTGAGCGACACGCCCTGCGCGCGAAGTCCCGGCACGTCGCCCACCAGCGCGAGCTCGGTGTGCAGGACGCTCGCGCCGTGCGCGTGCTGGGTGCGCGCCCACGCCACATAGGCGGGCGCAAGCCGCTGGAACCAGGCGAGGAAGGGAAGGAAATCGGCGTCGTCGAGGCGGTCGTGGGCCTGCTGGCGCGCGGCGATGTCGAGCAGCCGCGCGGTGTCGGCGGCTTCGTCGGGCCCGGGCGGCTCGACGTGGAACTGCTGCAGGACGGCGTGCAGCCAGGTGCCGTAGTCGCGCTTGTCCAGCGCGTCTTCGAGCTCTTCCTGCTGCGACAGGCCGAGCAGGTGCAGCGCGTGGAAGCGGTAGGGGCACGCACGCAGCCACTCGCAGGCGGTGGCGTTCAGACGCGCGGGTCGCAGGGCCACGGCCTGAGCGGCCGGCACGTCGACGGGCTCGGCCTGGACCGCGCGCTGCACGCGCCGCTCGGGCAGCTGCGGGATGGGCGCATGCAGCGCGAGCGCCAGGCGCTCGATCAGGGGCGAAGGGGCGAGGACGTCCTCGATGTCGTTGCGGCGGCGCAGCAGCGCCAGGTTCGGCACGCGCAGCATGTGGGCGAACTCCAGCGTCTGCGCGTCGCGCCGCTGTTGCGCCTCGGGCAGACCGAGCGCCGTGGCGAGCGTCTCGCCCAGGAGCCGCTGCGTCTGCACAGGCGCGCCCAGGTGCTGCGCGTCGGCGCCGGGGAAGACGACGCTCGCGAAGGGGCGCAGCACGGCGCGCGCCAGCGGCGTGACGATGACCTGCGCCTGCTCGTCGGCCTGGGGGCGGAAGGCGACCTGCTCGAAGACGTCGTCGATCCAGGCCTGCCAGCGCGAGGGCGTGAGCGGTGCATCGCGCACCGAGGCGGGCCAGGCGTTGCCGCCTTGGGCGTCCAGGCGCAGCGCAGCCAGCACCTGCGCGCCGGCGGCGTCGCGGCTCAAGGCGTCGAACGCGCCGAGCGCCACGAGCGCGGCGTGCAGCCGGGCAAGCCATTCGCCCAGGCGCGCGCGAGCGCTCATGCGCAGGGCATCGCGGGCGGCGCGATAGCGCGCCCAGGCCTGAAGCGCGGGCTCGTCGAAGCTCATCGACTCGGCATGGCTTGCGCGGGCCACGCCGGCACGGCGCAAGGCGTGCTCGAGCGCGTCGAGCGCAGCCGTGTCGCGCTCGCCCTGCGTGCAGGACTTGAGCAGGTCGAGCACCTCGTCGGTGCCGGCCTGCGCGCGCGCTGCGCGCAGCAGCGCTGCCACGAGCGTGCCTGCGCGGGTCGTCGAAAGCTTCCAGCCGGTCTCGTCGGACACCTGCACGTGCTGGCGCTCCAGCAGCGCGCGCACGCGGCGCACCAGCACGCGGTCCTGCGCGATGAGCGCCACCGGCTGCTCGCCGGCGCAGATGCGATGCATCACCTCGGCCGCGGCGCGCTGGGCCTCGTCCTCGAAATCGGTGCATACCGCAAGCGCCAGCTGCGAAGCGCGCGCGGCGGCGAAGGGGGCATGCAGCGGGGCGTCGGCGTCGAGCCAGAGGACGGGCTGCGTGCCGGTCCCGACGAGCTCCTCGCTCAGGGGATCGACGCCGCCGGCGCTCACGAACACCCATGCCGCCGGTCGCAGGGCGAAGAGGCTGTCCGTGGCGCTGCTGTCGACCCCGGCCGCCCATTCGAGGGCCAGCCGGGCGAGCGCGCGCTCCTGGGCGCCGGGCTCGGTCACCGCGGACAGGCGCTCGCGGTTCTCCACAAGCCGCACCGCGCGAAGCGCGGGCGACAGCGACAGCAGCATCGTGGCGAGCGAATGCGCGAGTTCCACCATGCGCTTGGCCGCGAGGTCGAAGCCGCGCGGATCCTCGTCGGACCAGCGCGGCACCGCCTCGCCGAGCAGGCGCTGCGCCTGCAGCAGGTCGATCACCGGGTCGAAGCTGATCGCGCCATCGGCCGCGCGACGAGGCACGCTCAGAGATCGGGCGAGCGTGCGCGAGGTCTCGAAGCGCGGCATCCAGCCCGCGCCCGAGTGCGCGGACCAGCCCCGGCGCGCGGCCGGCAACTGCTGCACGAAGGGCACCAGCACGATGACATCGCGCACGGGAATGCAGCGCTGCGCACAAAAGCGCGCAAGCTGCTGCGCGCATCGCAGCCAGAGTGCATCGGGTGCCAGCTCGGGCGGGAGAAACGCGCTCTCGATGCGCGCGTCGGACTGCGGCAAGGAGGTGTCAATGGGGTCGTTGCGGAGGGCGGCCACTATGGGGTTGATAGGTATCAGTGCGAGCCCATGCCGTCAGCGCAGGGGAATTCGATGTGACAGAATTAATTTTGCCTCGGGGCAACTCCCGCCCCGCCGCCGCCTGCTGAAGGACAAAACGATGGCCAGCGAACTGATCAAACATATCTCCGACGAGTCCTTCGACTCGGACGTGCTGAAGTCCGGCACCCCGGTCCTTGTGGACTATTGGGCCGAATGGTGCGGTCCCTGCAAGATGATCGCCCCGATCCTCGACGAGGTCGCCCGCGACTACGGGGACAAGCTGCAGATCGCCAAGATGAACGTCGACGAGAACCGCGACGTCCCCGCGAAATTCGGCATCCGCGGCATTCCGACCCTCATGCTTTTCAAGGGCGGCCAGCTCGCCGCCACCAAAGTCGGTGCGCTGACCAAAGCGCAGTTGACTGCCTTCCTCGACGGCCACCTATAATCCCCCCGATCGACTCGCCGGGCAGCACATGCGCCGCCCGGCGGAGTCCGAGAAGGCCGCCCCGCCCAAGTCGGCGCGTGGGTCCGGCACCCCTCCCATCCAACATTAGTTGAACGCGCGAGCGGCGCGCGCAAGGCCCATCCGGCGCATTGCCCCCGCCCGTACCCGTGGCCCCGCGGCGCCCGCCGCGAACGCCATTTCGCACCCAGGGTGCTCACCATGCATCTATCCGAACTCAAAGCCCTTCACATCTCAGAGCTGGTCAAGATGGCCGAGGCGCTGGAGATCGAAAACACCGGCCGCATGCGCAAGCAGGAGCTGATGTTCGCGATCATGAAGAAGCGCGCCAAACAGGGCGAGCAGATCTTCGGCGACGGTGTGCTGGAGGTGCTGCCCGACGGCTTCGGCTTCCTGCGCTCGCCCGACGCCAGCTACCTCGCCAGCACCGACGACATCTACCTGTCGCCAAGCCAGGTGCGCCGCTTCAACCTGCACACGGGTGACGCCATCGAGGGCGAGGTTCGCGTGCCCAAGGACGGCGAGCGCTACTTCGCGCTGGTGAAGGTCGACCGCGTCAACGGCATCACGCCCGAGGAGAACAAGCAGAAGATCATGTTCGAGAACCTGACTCCGCTGTTCCCGAAGGAACAGTTCAGGCTCGAACGCGACATCAAGTCAGACGAGAACGTCACCAGCCGCATCATCGACCTCATCGCACCGCTCGGCAAAGGCCAGCGCGCGCTGCTGGTGGCGCCGCCCAAGAGCGGCAAGACGGTGATGATGACGAACCTCGCGCACGCCATCACCGCCAATTACCCCGAGGCCCACATGATCGTCCTGCTGGTGGACGAGCGCCCCGAGGAAGTGACCGAGATGCAACGCACCGTGCGCGGCGAGGTCATCAGCTCCACCTTCGACGAGCCCGCCGCGCGACACGTTCAGGTCGCCGAGATGGTGATCGAGCGGGCCAAGCGCCTGGTCGAACTCAAGCGCGACGTGATCATCCTGCTGGACTCCATCACCCGCCTGGCCCGCGCCTACAACAACGTGCTGCCCTCATCGGGCAAGGTGCTCACCGGCGGCGTGGACGCCAACGCGCTGCAGCGCCCCAAGCGCTTCTTCGGCGCCGCGCGCAACATCGAGGAAGGCGGCTCGCTCACCATCATCGGCACCGCGCTGGTCGACACCGGCAGCCGCATGGACGAGGTGATCTACGAGGAATTCAAGGGCACCGGCAACTGCGAAATCCACCTCGACCGTCGCATGGCCGAGAAGCGGGTGTACCCCTCCATCCTGCTGAACAAGTCCGGCACGCGCCGCGAAGAACTGCTGCTCAAGCCCGAGATCCTTCAGAAGACCTGGATCCTGCGCAAGCTGCTCTATCCGATGGACGAGATCGAGGCGATGGAGTTCATCCTCGACAAGATGAAGTCGACCAAGAACAACCACGACTTCTTCGAAATGATGCGCCGGGGTGGTTGACCGGCCGGCCGCTGATACAATCCGCGGTTTTCCGGGCGCACCCCGCCCGGGCAAGGAACACTCAGTCGGAAAGTGCGTCGCATGGGGCGGCGTGGCTCCCGCAAATCCGCAAGAGGCTCAAATGAAACAAGGCATCCACCCCGAGTACCGCGACGTCTGCTTCCTGGACCAGTCCAATGGTTTCATCTTCGTGACCCGTTCCACGGTGCAAACGCGCGAAACCCACAAGATGGATGACGGCCGAGAGCTGCCCCTCGTGAAGCTGGAAACCACGAGCGAATCGCACCCCTTCTACACGGGCACCCAGAAGAGCGTGGACTCGCTGGGCGGCCGCGTCGAGAAGTTCCGCAACAAATTCGCCCGCGTGGGCATCACGAAGAAGTGAGCTGCCCGGTTGCGGAGCGCTTCAGAAGGAAGGCAGCCTCGGCTGCCTTTTTTCATGTGCGCTGCGGCCTGGCTCGACGATTTGCCCCCCCGAACGGGCCCCGCATGAGCGGCCTGCGCCGCCCTGCCTTGGGGCACCATTCCTGCCTCACCGAGCCAGCCCACCCTTGAACATCCCGACCCCCGCACTCGTACCGCAGCGCGCCGTCCAGCGCCTGCCGCGGCTGCCATTGCTGCTGCTGTGCGCTGCCTACGTGCTGCCGGGGCTGCTCGGGCGGGATCCCTGGCGCAACGCCGACATCACCGCCTTTGGCTACATGCTCGACCTGGCGCGCGGCATCGCCAGCCCCTTCGCGCCCACGGTGGGCGGGCTGCCCAGCGACGGCACCCTGCTGCCCTACTGGCTCGGCGCACTCTTCATCAAGCTCCTGCACCCCTGGGTCGACCCGGCACTCGCCGCGCGCATCCCGTTCGGCCTGCTGCTGGTCGGTGCCCTGGTGCTGTGCTGGTACGGCTGCTACTACCTCGCGCGCACCGAGGCCGCGCAGCCGGTGGCCTTCGCCTTCGGCGGCGAGGCGCATCCGGTGGACTACGCGCGCGCCATTGCCGACGGTGCCCTCCTGGCCCTGCTCGCCTCGCTTGGTCTACTGCAACTCGGCCATGAAACCACGCCTGAGTTGATGCAGTTTTTCGGCGTGGCCCTCTTCGTCTTCGCGCTCGCCGCGAGTCCCTACAGCGCCGGCCCCGCGCGGATCGGCGTCTTCGTGGCACTGCCACTGCTTGCGGCCAGCGGTGCGCCGGTCATCGCCGTGGAACTCGGCCTCGTGGGCATGTGGGTCTCGCAGCGAGACAAGGAGGAGAGCGCCCAGGGCTTCACCACGTGGGTCGTGGCGGCCGTGATCGCAGCGGCGCTCCTCGCCTGGGCGCTGGGTGCCTGGCGCTGGCGCATCGGGGCGCCGACCTCGGCGTGGCAGGTGCTCCAGCTCGTCGCCTGGTTCACCTGGCCCGCGTGGGCCATGGCCGCCTGGACGGTCTGGCGCTGGCGCCATCACTGGCGCTACCGGCACATCGCGGTGCCGGCGCTGACGGCGCTCGTTGCGCTGGCCGCCATGGTGTCGATGGGCGGCCTCGACCGCGCATTGATGCTCTCGCTCGTGCCTTTGGCCGTGCTGGCCGCATTCGCGTTGCCCACGCTGCAGCGCAGCGTCGCCGCCGCGATCGACTGGTTCTCCGTCTGCTTCTTCACGCTGTTCGCAGCCCTCATCTGGCTGGCGTATGCGTCCCTGCAGACGGGCACGCCGGCGCGAACGGCCGCCAACATCTATCGACTGGCGCCGGGCTTCGTCTCCACCTTCTCGTGGTGGCACCTGATTCCCGCGGCGCTCGCCACGCTGGCGTGGTTGGCGCTCGTGCGCTGGCGTACCGGGCGCCATCGACCCGCGCTGTGGAAGAGCCTCGTGCTGCCGGCCGGGGGCGTGACGCTGTGCTGGCTGCTCGCGATGACCCTGCTCCTGCAGCCGCTCGACTACGCACGCAGCTTCCGCGCGCTCACGCAGCGCATCGAGCAGCATGTGCCGAGCGACACCTGCATTGCGGCCGTCAACATGACCGTCGGCCAAGTGGCTGCGCTCGAGTACTTCGGCGGCTGGCGCGTGGATGCCCGCGAAGGCGCCCCGCAGACGAGCGGCTGCGAGTTCCTGGTGCAGGTCGTGCACGGCGCGGTGAGCGAGATCTCCCGACCGGGCTGGACGCTGGTCGCGCGCGAGGCGCGTCCCACCGACCGCGACGAAGTCAGCTTCATCCTTCGGCGCACGCCCCAGTCGGCCGAGCGGAAGCAGCCGTGAGCGGCTGGCGCACTACAGCCGCGCAGATTGCGCGGCACGCGGCGTCCGTGCTTGTCGGGCAACTCGCGGTGATCGGCTTCGGCGTCGCCGACACCGTCATGACCGGCCGTCACGCCAGCGCGGATCTCGCCGCGCTGTCCATCGGCGTGGCGATCTACGTCAGCGTGTACATCGGCCTGACGGGCATCGTGCAGGCGCTGATCCCCATCGTGGGCCATCGCCACGGCGCGCGCGACGCAGACGGCGTGCGAAGCGCATTCCAGCAAGGCATCTGGCTTGCGCTCTTCCTGGGCCTCGCCGGCTTCGTGCTGCTGCAGGTGCCGGGCCCCCTGCTCGCACTCACGCAGGCCGAGCCCGCAGTGGTTGAGCGCGCGCGGGACTATCTCCAGGTCCTCTCCTGGGCGTTGGTGCCCGCCCTGCTCTTTCGCGCCTACAGCTCGCTCAGCCAGGGGCTGTCGCGCCCGATGCTGGTCACGCTGCTGCAGATCGCAGCGCTCGCGCTGAAGCTGCCGCTGAATGCGTGGCTGATCGACGGCGGCGCGGGCGTTCCCGCTCTGGGCGTCACAGGCTGCGCGCTCGCCACGCTCGTCATCCAGCTCGTGTTGATGACCCTGGGCTTCGTCTTCGTGCTGCGCCACCCGGCGCTCGCGCCTTACCGGCTCCTTTCGCACTGGGGTCCGCCGCGCTGGCCCGACCAGCGCGAACTCCTGCGCCTGGGCATTCCCGGCGGCGCGGCGGTGTTCTTCGAGGTCACCGGCTTCACAGTGATGGCGCTCTTCATTGCCCGAATGGGCACGACGGCGCTCGCCGGCCACCAGATCGTGGCGAGCCTCGCGAGCGTCATCTACATGCTGCCGCTGTCCATCGCCATTGCGACCGCTGCCCTGGTCGCACAGTCCTTGGGTGCACAGCAGCCCGCGCAGGCGCACCGCGCCGCGCGCACGGGCATCGTGATGGCGGTGAGCTGCGCCCTCGTGTTCGGGCTGCTGCTGCTGATCGCAAGCCGCGTTCTCACCGGGCTCTACACCTCGGACACGGCGGTGCAGCAGGTTGCGCGCTCGCTGCTCGTCATCGTGGCGTGCATGCAGCTGTTCGACGCCACGCAGGTGGTGTGCTCCTTCGTGCTGCGCTCCTACCGCATCGCCCTGCTGCCGGCCATCACCTATGGCGTGATGCTCTGGGGCGTGGGCCTCGCGGGAGGCTGGTGGCTGGCCTTCCGTGCGCAGCTCGCATGGCCCAGCGGCCCCGCGGCGTTCTGGGTCGCCAACACCCTCGCCCTGGCGCTGGTGTGCGCGGTGCTGCTGTTCGCGCTTCAGCGCGCGTCGGCGGGCGACGACTCCAGCGACGGACGCTCCGAGCGCGGGTCGCGCGCCGGCTCGATGTAGCGAACCCGCGCCGGCGGGAACACCAGCCGGAAGAGGCTGCCCTTGCCAGGCTCGCTGATGATGTCGAGCTCGCCGCCGTGGCGCTGCACCACGTGCTTGACGATGGACAGGCCCAGGCCCGTGCCGCCGGTGTCGCGCGAGCGGCTGCCGTCCACGCGATAGAAGCGCTCCGTCAGACGCGGCAGATGCTCCTTCTCGATGCCCACGCCGTTGTCCTTGACCGAGAACTCGCCCGCGCCGTCGCTCAACAGGCGCCAGGTGATGTCGATGCGCCCGCCCTCGGGCGTGTAGCGCACCGCGTTGTTCGCGAGGTTGGCCAGCGCACTGAAGATCTCGCCCTCCGAGCCTGCCACCTGCGCGGCATCGTCGGTGACGAGCGTGACCTCGTGCCGACCGCGCGAGAGGGTGCGGGCGTCGGCGTCGATCTGCCCCATCACCTTGGAGACCGACACCCAGCGATCGGCCGGCGGGCGCGGGCTGCCCTCGATCTGGGCCAAGGTGAGCAGGTCGGCCACGAGGGCCTGCATGCGCTGGGTCTGCTGCGACATGAGGCTCAGCACGCGCGAGCGCTCCACCTCGGTCAGCGGCAGGTTGGCCAGCGTCTCGATGAAACCGGAAAGCACCGTGAGCGGCGTGCGGATCTCGTGCGACACATTGGCCACGAAGTCGCGGCGCATCGCATCGGAGCGCTCGCGCTGCGTCACGTCCTGCGACAGCACGAGCTTCGCGCCCTCGCCGTAGGCACGCACCATGACCGACACCGTGCCCACGCCGCGCGGGCTGGGGAAGGTGACCGCGTCATCGAAGCGACGCGACTGCAGGTGCGCCACGAAGGCCGGTGCCCGCACGAGGTTGGTGATGCGCTGGCGCCGATCGCGCTGCGGGTCGAGCCCGAAATGGTCGGCGGCCATGGAATTGCACCAGTCGATCTGGTCGTTCGCATCGAGCATGAGCACGCCATTGGGCGAGACATCGATCGCCGAGAGGAATTGCGCCAGGCGCGTCTTCTCATGCTCGATCTGGCCCTCGCGCAGGCGCACCGCGCGCTCCACGCGATAGCCCACTTCGCCCCAGAACCCGGCGTCCCGCGGCGCCTGGCCCTCCATCGACCCGCGCAGCCACTTCATGAGGCGCGCGCCGCGCAGGGTGTCGAGCACGATGACGGTCGTCACGCCCGCCGCGGTGCCCAGCAGCACGCTGATCATCGGCGCGTTCGCAGGCCCCGCGACCATGTAGCCCAGTCCGGCGCCCACCAGCACCGCGATCAATCCGGCCATCAGGCGGGGCAGGAACCAGTTCATCGCTCAGGCTTCGGATTCAGTCAGGCGGAGCGGGCGCGGCGCGGGGACTTCAGCCGGCCGACAGCGCGCTTTGCTGCTGCGTCAGCCGATAGCCGGCGCCCCGCACGGTCTCGATCATGGCGGAGCAGCGCACCGGGGCGAGGGTCTCGCGCAGGCGCTTCACGTGGACGTCGACCGTGCGTTCCTCGATGAACACGTGGTCGCCCCACACGCGGTCGAGCAGCTGCGCACGGCTGTGCACGCGCTCGGGGTGGGTCATGAAGAAATGCAGCAGGCGAAATTCGGTCGGCCCGATCTTCACGTCCTGCTCGCCGCGGGTGACACGGCGGGTGGCGGGGTCGAGCCGCAGCGGGCCCACTTCCACCGCGCTGTCGAGCGCCTCGGGGGCGCGGCGACGCAGCACGGAGCGCACGCGCGCCATCAGCTCGTGCGTGGAAAACGGCTTGGCGATGTAGTCGTCGGCGCCGGCGTCCAGGCCCGCCACCTTGTCGAACTCGTCGGCGCGCGCGGTGAGCATGATGATGGGCAGGTCGCGCGTGCGGCTCTCCGAGCGCCAGCGCTTGGCCAGCGACAGGCCGGACTGTCCGGGCAGCATCCAGTCGAGGATGACGAGTTCGGGGAGCACGCGGTCGATCTCGGCCTGGGCCTGCAGGGCGGTGGAGGCGATCGACACCTCGTAGCCCGCGTGGCGCAGGTTGATCGACAAGAGCTCGGCGATCGCCGACTCGTCTTCCACGACAAGGATCCGGCTCATGGATGTCGTCCTTCCGCTCGCATCAGCGCACGATCGACGCCACGGCCTCGACGGCCGTGTGCCGCACGTCGGTGCCCTTGACGATGTAGATGATCTGCTCGGCAAGGTTCTTGGCGTGGTCGCCCACGCGCTCGATGGCCTTGGCCACGAACACGAGGTCGATGCTCGCGGAGATGGTGCGCGGGTCTTCCATCATGTAGGTGATGAGCTTGCGCATCAGGCCGTCGAACTCCTGGTCGATCTGGTCGTCCTGGCGCAGCACCTCCAAGGCCTTCTCGGTGTCCAGCCGCGCGAAGGCGTCGAGCGCCTTGCGCAGCGAGGAAGTGGCGAGCGTGGCCTCGAAGGAGACGTCGGCCACCGGCAGGCGCAGGCGGCTGGAGACCCCGGTATTCACCAGGCGCTGCACGGTGCGCGCGATGCGCGCCGCCTCGTCGCCCACGCGCTCGAGGTTGCCGATGGTCTTGGACACCGCGATCAGCAGGCGAAGGTCGCGCGCGGTGGGCTGGCGCCGCGCAATGATGTGCGAGAGGTCGCGATCGATCTCGACCTCCATGTGATTGACCTGGTCCTCCTGCGCGATCACCTGCGCCGCCGTCTCATTGCTGAAGTTGGTCAGCGCGTAGATCGCCTGGGCGACCTGTGACTCCACGAGCCCCCCCATCTCCAGCACACGGGTGGAGATGGCGCTGAGCTCGGCGTCGAACTGGGTCGAAAGATGCTTGTCGGTCATTAAAGCCTCCTCATCAGCCGAAACGGCCGGTGATGTAGTCCTCGGTGTCTTTCTTGCGCGGCTTCATGAAGAGATCCGACGTCGGGCCGAACTCGATCAGGTCACCGAGATACATGTAGGCGGTGTAGTCGGAGCAGCGCGCCGCCTGCTGCATGTTGTGAGTCACGATGACCACCGTGTAGTCGCTCTTGAGCTCGTGGATGAGCTCCTCGATCTTGCCGGTGGAGATCGGGTCGAGGGCCGAGCAGGGCTCGTCGAGCAGCAGCACCTCGGGCTTGATGGCGATGCCGCGCGCGATGCACAGGCGCTGCTGCTGGCCGCCGGAGAGCCCCGCGCCGCTTTGCTGCAGCTTGTCCTTCACCTCGTTCCACAGCGCCGCCTTCTTCAGCGCCCATTCCACGCGCTCGTCCATTTCCACGCGCGGCAGCGACTCGAACAGCCGCACTCCGAAGGCGATGTTGTCGTAGATCGACATCGGGAAGGGCGTGGGCTTCTGGAAGACCATGCCGACCTTTGCCCGGATCAGCGACACGTCTTCCTTCGAGGTGAGGATGTTGTCGCCGTCCAGGACGATCTCGCCCTCCGCGCGCTGCTCGGGGTAGAGCTCGTACATGCGGTTGAAGGTGCGCAGCAGCGTCGACTTCCCGCAGCCCGAGGGGCCGATGAACGCGGTCACCTTGCGCTCGGGAATCTGCAGGTTGATGTTCTTCAGCGCGTGGAAGTGGCCGTAATAGAAGTTCAGGTTGCGCACCGAAATCTTGGCCTTTTCGGTGACGGGCAGGTCGGATCGAGCGTCCATCGAATGCGTTCCTGATCAGTGCTTGTTGCGGAAGAAGACGCGCGCCAGGATGTTGAGCAGCAGCACGCTCAGCGTGATGAGGAAGACCCCCGCCCAGGCCAGCTTCTGCCAGTTCTCGTAGGGGCTCATCGCGAACTTGAAGATCGTCACCGGCAGGTTGGCCATCGGCTCGTTCAGGTTCGGGGACCAGAACTGGTTCGACAGCGCGGTGAACAGCAGCGGCGCGGTCTCGCCCGCGATGCGTGCAAGCGCCAGCAGCACGCCGGTGATGACACCGGCGCGCGCCGCGCGCAGCGTGACGGTGATGATCACCTTCCACTTCGGCGTGCCCAGCGCATAGGCCGCCTCGCGCAAGGCGTTGGGCACGAGCGAAAGCATGTTTTCCGTGGTGCGGATGACCACCGGGACCACGATCAGCGCAAGCGCCAGCACGCCCGCCCATCCGGAAAAGCCGTGCAACGGCGCGACCACCACCGCATAGACGAAGAGGCCCACCACGATCGAGGGCGCCGACAGCAGGATGTCGTTGATGAAGCGCACCACGCTACCGAGCCAGCTGCGCTGGCCGAATTCGGCGAGGTAGATGCCGGCGAGGATGCCCACGGGCGTGCCGATGAGCGTGGCCAGCGACACCATCAGCGCGGAGCCGAAGATCGCGTTCGCAAGGCCGCCTGTCTCGGCTTGCGGCGCCGGAGTCATCTGGGTGAAGGTCGCGATCGCGAGGCCACCGATGCCCAGGCGAACCGTTTCGACCAGGATCCAGATCAGCCAGAACACGCCGAAGGCCATCGCCGCCAGCGAGAGGGTGAGCGCAATGGTGTTCGTGCGCTTGCGCCGCGCGTGCATGTTGCGCCGCTGCAGCGAGAGCGTGGCGGCAGTGCTGCCGAGTGTGCTCATGGTGGCGTGTGTCTCTTGGGTGGGGTTCACGTGCGCGTGCCCTCGCCGCGGCGCAGCCTCATCAGCAGCAGCTTGGAAGCCGCGAGCACCACGAAGGTGATCAGGAACAGCACGAGGCCGGCATAGATGAGCGAGGCCTGGTGCAGGCCCTCGCCGGCTTCGGCGAACTCGTTGGCCAACGCCGAGGCGATGCTGTTGGCCGGCTCGAAGAGGGAGATGGAGGAAAGCTGGCTCGCGTTGCCAATCACGAAGGTGACCGCCATCGTTTCACCCAAGGCGCGCCCGAGGCCGAGCATGATCCCGCCGACGACGCCCGTCTTCGTGTAGGGCAGCACCACCTTCCACACCACTTCCCAGGTGGTGGAGCCCAGCCCGTAGGCCGATTCCTTGAGCATCGGCGGCGTGACCTCGAAGACGTCGCGCATGACCGAGGCGATGAAGGGAATGATCATGATCGCCAGGATGATCCCGGCGGACAGGATGCCGATGCCCACCGGCGGACCGGACACGAGCGTGCCGAGGAGGGGCGTGTTGCCGAACAGCGCCTGCAGCGGCTGCTGCACGTAGCGCGCGAGGATGGGCCCGAAGACCAGCAGGCCCCAGATGCCGTAGACGATCGACGGCACCGCCGCGAGCAGCTCGATGGCAATGCCCAGCGGGCGCTTGAGCCACAGGGGCGACAGCTCGGTGAGGAACAGCGCAATGCCGAAGCTCACGGGCACCGCGATCAGCAGGGCGATGGCCGAGGTGGCCAGGGTGCCGTAGATGACGACGAGGCCGCCGTACTGGTCCTGCACCGGATCCCATTCGCTGCGCCACAGGAAGCTCAGGCCGTATTCCTTGATGGCGGGGCCCGCGCCCACGAACAGCGAGAAGAGGATGCCCAGGAGGAGCGCCAGGGTCAGGAGGGCTGCGCCGTGAGCGAGCGCCGCGAACACGGTGTCGGCCCATGGCGAAGTGCGCCGCACGGACGGCGGACGACCTTGCGGGTCGGAACGCTCCATCTTCGGGTCGTCTTTGTAGGGGGAGGCGGGGAGTGTAGCGGCCACGGTTTTCCAATCGTCCTTGCAAGACGGGCCGGCCCCGTCGAGAGCGGGGGCCGGCCCGAGCGCGCGAGGGCTCGAGCGGGGTGTCTTACTTGACGGCGACGGGCTTGCCGCTGGCGTCCTTGATCTCGCCCCACTGCTTGCGCACCAGCGCCTTCACGTTGTCGGGCAGGGTCACGTAGGTGAGATCGTTGGCCATCTTGTCGCCGTTGGCGTAGGCCCAGTCGAAGAACTTCAGGGTCTGGGTGGCCGCGGCCGGCTTGTCCTGCGCCTTGTGCATCAGGATGAAGGTGGCGCCGGTGATGGGCCACGCGTCGCGGCCGGGCTGCTCGGTCAGCACCTGGTAGAAGCTCTTGCTCCAGTCGGCGCCCGAGGCGGCGGCCTTGAAGTTCGCGTCATCCGGCTGCACGAAGTTGCCGGCGGCGTTCTTCAGTTGCACGTGCGCCATCTTGTTCTGCTTGGCGTAGGCGTATTCCACGTAGCCGATGGAGTTCGGCAGGCGCTGCACGTAGGACGACACGCCCTCGTTGCCCTTGCCGCCCGCGCCGGTCGGCCACTTCACGGCCGTGCCTTCGCCGACCGTCGACTTCCACTGGGCGTTCACCTTCGAGAGGTAGTTCGTGAAGATGAAGCTCGTGCCCGAGCCGTCGGCGCGGCGGACCACGGCAATGGTCGCGTCCGGCAGGTTCACGCCCGGATTCAGCGCGGTGATGGCCGGGTCGTTCCACTTGGCGACCTTGCCCAGGAAGATGTCGCCGAGCACGGCACCGGTCAGCTTGAGCTGGCCCGGGGCGACGCCCTGCACGTTCACCACCGGCACCACGCCGCCGATGACGGTCGGGAATTGCATCAGGCCGTCCTTGGCCAGCTCGTCGTCCTTCAGCGGCGCGTCGGAGGCGCCGAAGTCGACGGTCTTGGCCTTGATCTGGCGGATGCCGGCGCCGGAGCCGACCGATTGATAGTTGATGCGCGCGCCCGTGGCCTTGTTGTAGGCGTCGGCCCACTTGGCATAGACGGGGGCGGGGAAGGACGCGCCGGCACCGGTCACGTCCTGGGCGAGCGCGGCGCCGGTGGCGCTGGCGAGGACGGCGGCTGCGAGTGCCGTGCGGGCCAGGGAGGGAATCAGCGTGAATTTCATCGGGTTCACCTTTCTTTTGGACACCTGCGACGCAGGCCGAAACCAGTCGCGGCGGACTCTAGGTGGCGCGTATGACATGTCGGTGACAGACGCGTCCTTCGGGTGATTCCGCTCGCATCTGACAGTGCCGTCACGAACGCGTCACGGCACTGTCATGCGCGATTTCTATCGTCCGCGCCGGTTTCCAACCGTTCCAGACATCACAAGGAGAACCAATGAACCGCCGCCTCGCCCTGCTCGCGCTGTCCGCGATTGCCGCCACCCTCGTCGGCTGCGCCACCGCGACCCAGACCCCGGCCACCGTCGCCGACGCCGCGGCGTCCGCACCGAAGCTGACCACCTTCAACCGCCTGATTTCGGATGCGGGCCTGAACGACACGCTGCGCGGCGCCGGACCCTACACGTTGCTGGCCCCTTCGGACGAAGCCTTCGCCGCCCTGCCCGCCGCCCAGCTCGCCGCACTCAGTGCCGACAAGGAGCAGCTCAAGCGCGTCATCAGCTATCACGTGCTGCCCGGCCGCTATGACTCCAGCGCCGTCGTGAACGGCAATGTGAAGACGCTGCAGGGCTCCGAGCTGGAGATGTCCAAGTCCGGCAGCTTCGTGACCGTGGAAGACGCGATGGTCACGCAGGCCGACCTTCCGGCCGGCAACGGCGTGGTGCACGTGATCGACCGCGTGCTGATGCCGCCCAAGCGCTGAGATGAAGCGACGCGACTGCCTGCGCGTCGTCGCCGGGCTCGGCGCGACCTGCGCCCTCGCTGCGCCCGCGCTGGCGCAGAACCCCTCGAAGCCGCGCGCGACGATGCGCATCGTGCAACTGCTGGACACCTCCACCCAGCAGCAGGAGCTCTCGCGCGACTACTCCACCGGCGTGCGCCTGGCTTTCGCCGAGGCCGGGCGCAGCAGCAGCGCTGCCT
>Ga0105248_10001417_pt1 | contig 26804 bp, 22 predicted proteins | sample KBSS34metaG_FD_81524 | JGI IMG/M metagenome (GOLD analysis project Ga0105248, IMG submission 81524) | Switchgrass rhizosphere microbial communities from Kellogg Biological Station, Michigan, USA - KBS S3-4 metaG | ecosystem: Host-associated > Plants > Roots > Rhizosphere > Soil | place... | reverse complement strand
CTTCGCCGTCTTGATCATCTGGATGCGCCAGGTGTTGGCGATGTAGCCGTTGGCCAGCGCGATCCGGTAAGGCCCCTTCTTCGCCGGGTACTGGAAGAGCTTCGTGTTGCTCGCCCAAGGTGCGAAGCATTGGGGATCCGAGTTCGGTTGCGTCACGACCTTCGGTGGTGCAGCGGTTGCGAGTCCGGTCGCAAGGAGCGCAACCGCGGCGGCGACACAGGTAGGTTTAAGCATCAGAGCCTCCTCAAACAGAATTGCGGGTACCGGCAAGCGTGCGCACAAGGACGGTGCCATTTGCCTTGGCTGCGGCTTTGCCCGAGCTTCGGGATCATTGAGCAACAGCGCGATCCGCGAGTGTGGCGGATTATGGGCGCGCGCAGCGCATGTGTGAAGATGGGGCCTTCGACCGCCTTTCGCCGTCCCTCGACCGACGCCCAGGACGCCAACAGGATCCCCGACTGCTGCCAGGACGCGGTCAGCCCCATGGAGGCGCATCGGCTCGCGCAGGTCCGTGCCCTTCGGTTACACCTTCGGAGTATCCATGTCCCAACGGCCCCCTCGCGGAATGCGCTCGAAGCCCAGCGCGTCGTCCGCGCCCGTTCCCGTGCCCGGCGAGCCACATCCGTTCGTGGCAAGCGCGCAGAGTCGCGAGCTGTCGGAGTTCGAGTTCTCGCTGATCATCCTGATGTTCGGCTTCCAGCGCTGGGTGGTGAATTGCCTGGAAGCGGCACAGTTTCGCGGGCTCGGTGCGCTCGACGTGCTCGTGCTGCACGCGGTCAACCATCGGGCGCGCGGGCGCCGGATCTCCGAGATCTGCATGGTGCTGAATGTCGACGACACGCATCTCGTCACGTATGCGCTCAAGAAGCTCGTGGCCGCGGAGCTCGTGCAGGTGTCGGCGCGAGGCCGGGAACGGCATTACGAGACGACCCCGATGGGCGATCGGGCTTGCATGGAGTACCGGAGGGTGAGGGAAACGTTCCTGATCCCCGCGCTTTCCTGGCTTTCGAGCGAGCGCAGCGTCGTGCGTGACGCCGCCGCGTTCATGCGCACGATGACGGCGATCTACGACCAGGCGGGACGCTTTGCAACCGCCGAGAGCACCGACGCGCCGCAAGCGCCGCTCCACACGAAGCGGTAAGCGCAGTGCTTCGCACCCGCTTCCCGGTGTTCGGCCCGAGCGCTGCGCCTGCCTGCGGTTAAATCGCCGGCAATTTGCGCGATTGCAATGGCATCACGGCAAGTCTAGAGTCGCTCGCCAAAAGCAAACGCACGGTCGGGCATGACTTTCTGCGCGTCCGTTGCGCGGCCACCGTCGCGTGAAGTCATCGCTGACGTGCTTGGGCGTAAACCGGCAACCTGGAGGACAAGCATGGGACGACTGACGAAGCAGTGGGCGATCGCCTGTGGAATCGCGGCGATGCTGCTGGCGCCCACCGCCGGCGCGCAGGGCGCGACCGAGTGGCGATTCTTCACGTATTTCCCCGTCAACGACAAGCCGGCGCAGCTCAATCGCGCTTTCGCCGAGGAAGTGAGCAAGGCGACCAACGGCCGGCTCAAGATCACGGTGTTCGCCGCCGGCGAGATGCCCTACAAGGCGCCTGACGTCATGCGCGCCGTTTCGACCAACCAGGTGCAGATGGGCGACGTCGCCGTCGGCTTCGCATCCGGGGACGTACCGGAGCTCAACGTGCTGTCGCTGCCGTTCCTGTGTACGACGTACGAGGAGTTCGACAAGGCCATTCCGGCGGTGCGCAAGGTCGCCGACGACGTCATGCAGAAGAAATTCGGCATCACGTCACTGATGCACTGGACGATGCCGCCACAGAATTTCTGGCTGAATCGCCCCGTCGCGCATCTGGCCGATCTGAAGGGACTCAAGGTGCGTGCGTGGAACCCCGAGCAGGTCGAGATGATGAAGCTGCTCGGCGGCAGCGCCGTATCCATCACGTCCGCGGAAGTGATTCCGGCGCTCGAGCGCAAGGTCATCGACGGCGCCATCACGTCGGCGTTGTCGGCGAATGATTGGCGCGCCTACGAGCTGGTCCGCACCGGCTACATGGTCAACATGACGATGGGTCACCAGGTCATGATGGTCAACACGGCGGAGCTCCAGAAGCTGCCCGCGGACGTGCGCAACACCTTCCTCGCGAAGGCGAGGGAGTGGGAGCCCAAATATCGGCAGATGTCGGAGGAAGGCGATACGGCAGCCCGCCGCAACCTGCAGTCGAACAAGGTGAATCTCGTCACGCCGACGCCCGACGACCGCAAGACCGCACAGAAGGTGATGCGGCCGTTATGGGACGAGTGGGCGGCCAAGCACGGCGCGGTCGGCAAGGAGCTGGTGCAGGACTCGATGAAAGCCTGCGGCGCCACCTGAGCGTCCGAGTGTGCTCGAGCCGGACGGCGGGCGCGTCCTCGCGTTCCGCGGGATGTCACCTGCGCAACCCCGACGTGAACTGCACGTGACCTTCGCTTCTGCAGAGCGATTCCTCCCTCGCGCATCGCGCGATCGGATCTGCGCGTGACCTTCGCTTCTGCAGAGCGACTCCTCGCCCGCGCATCCCGCGATCGGATCTGTCCGTGACCTTCGCTGCCGCCGAGCGATTCCTCGCCCGCGCGTCCCTCGCGCTCTGCGCGTTCGCCGGCCTGCTGCTCGCCGTGATGGCGGTGCTGATCAACGTCGAGGTCGTGGCCCGCTACGTGTTCAACAGCTCGACGTTGATCGCCGACGAGTATTCGGGCTATCTGTTCGTCTGGTCGACGCTGCTGGCGTTCGGCTATGCATTCCACGCCGGCCAGTTTCTGCGCGTCGACGCCGTCGTGCAGCGATTTCGTGGTCGGACCAAGGCGGCGAGCGAGCTGCTGGCCGCCATTGCAGGGCTCGCCGTCAGCGCCATCTGCGTGTACGCGACATGGCAGCTCTTCGAGGCGAGCTGGCGGTTCGGCACGCGCTCGATCCAGCCGTCGGCCACGCCGCTGTGGATCATGCAGATCGCGCTGCCGTTCGCATTCGCATGGCTTGCGCTGCTCTATGCAGCCACGATTGCGCGCATCGTGTCGGGCAGGATCGACGGCGCCGCCCGCTCGTGATCTCCTGGGAAGTTGCCGTCGCAATCTATGCGGTCGTGCTGATCGCACTGCTTGTCTTCGGCGTTGCGATCGGCACCGTCATGGGGCTGGTCGGCATCATCGGCGTCACGCTGGTCGGCGGCACGCGGTTGTGGACGACGCTCGGCGACATCGTCTGGAACACCACCAACTCGTTCACCCTCGTGGCTGTGCCGCTGTTCGTGCTGATGGGCGAGATCATCCTGCGGAGCGGCATCTCGAAGCACTTCTACTCGGGACTCGCGCGCCTGATGTGGTCGGTGCGGGGCGGCCTCGCACAGTCCAACATCGTTGGCTGCGCGATCTTCGCCGCGATCTCGGGCTCGTCGACGGCCACCGCACTGACGATCGGCACGGTCGCGCTTCCGGAGATGCGTCGCCGCGGGTACAGCGACGACCTGACGCTCGGCACGCTGGCCGGTGGTGGCTGCCTGGGCATCCTGATCCCGCCGTCGATCCCGATGATCATTTATGCGACGGTCGTGCAGGAGTCGGTGATCGACCTGTTCATGGCGGGTGTCGTCCCCGGCATCCTGCTGACGGTCATCTTCATGGTGTGGGTTTGGCTGTTCGTTACGCTGCGGCCGTCGCTCGCACCAGCGCGCACGATCCGGCCGCCCACGCGCGAGATCGCGAGCGCCCTCGTCGATTGCCTGCCGATCGTGCTGCTGCTTCTCGCCATCCTCGGCGGCATGTATTTCGGCGTGGTCACACCGACCGAAGCGGCGGCTTTCGGTTGCCTCGTTGCCTTGCTGATCGCCCTCTATTACCGCGAGCTGACGTGGAAAGGCATCGGTGAGGCGCTTCGCAACGCCGTCGTCACCAATGCCGTCGTGATGTTCATCATCATCAACGCGCAGATCCTGAGCTACGCGATCACCGCTTCCGGAATTGGCCGCGGCGTCTCGACGGCGCTCGTTTCGCTGGGCCTTGCGCCCCTCGCGTTCTTCACGGTTCTCTACCTGCTGTACCTGCTGCTCGGCATGTTCATCGACGGGATCTCGATGATGCTGCTCACCGTCCCCCTGCTCTATCCGACGCTGACGGCGATGGGATTCAACGGTGTCTGGTTCGGCGTCGTGCTCGTGGTGCTGATCGAGCTCGGTCAACTGACCCCGCCGATGGGGCTCAACCTCTTTGCGATCCATTCGATCGCGGCGCCGACAACGCTCGGCAGGATCGCACGCTCATCGGCCCCCTATGCGGTCGCGATTTCGCTCCTGTGCTTCATCCTCTACGCGTTTCCGGGTCTGGCGCTGTGGCTTCCGGCAACGATGAAAGAGTGACGATGCGAAGCACGGCGGAACGTCCTTACGACACCAACGCGGCATCAAGCGGCCGACGCGACGCGGCATCGCGGGTCGCGGCGTGCGACGTCATCGATCTGCGGAGCGACTTCCTCGCGCATGGCACGGCGGAGATGTCGGAAGCGTGGGCGCGCGCTGCGCGCGAGCCCTATCACTTCGGGCTCCGCGAGGATCCGTACCAGGCCGCACTGGAGCGGCGCGTCGCGGAGATGACCGCGCACGAGGACGCGCTCGTCTTTCCCACGTGCACGATGGCGAACCTCGTCGGGATCATGCTCGGCGCCCCGCCCGGCACGCGCGCGTTGACTCACGAGGACGCGCACGTCATCACGTCGGAAGCCGGCGGCGCGGCCGCATTCGCCGGCGTGCAGCTCGTTCCGCTCGCCGGGGATCCGCGCAATGGCGCCGCGGAGCAATGGCGCGACGCAGCGGCCGATGGCGACGCGCAGAAGCCGGCGACTTCGCTCTTCGTGCTGGAGAACACGCACAACCGCGCAGGGGGCTTGCCGTTGTCCGCAAGCTACACGACTGCCGTGCTCGCGATTGCGCGCGAGCGCGGCATCCGCACGCACCTGGACGGCTCGCGCCTGTTCCACGCCGCGGCGGCGTTCGGAACGACGATCGCGCCGTTGGCGCAGGGATTCGATACGGTGTCGTTGAGCCTCAACAAGGGTTTCGGCGCGCCGCTTGCGGCGGTCCTTGCGGGGTCGCGCGAGAACATCGCGCGCGCCCTTATCCTGCGACAACGACTCGGCGGCGGCATTCGCCCCACCGGACCCCCGGCAGCGGCGACGCTCACCGCCCTCGACGACCTCGCGCACTTCACCGACGTGCAGCGACTCGCGCGACGCCTCGCGGAGGGTCTGGCGTCGCTCCCCGGTGTGCGGATCGATCTTCCGACGCCCGCCACGAACATCGTCGTCGTCGAGCTGACCGGCGATCGGCCTTCCGCAATCGATGCACAAACGCGCTTCGCCGAACGGGGACTTCTCGCGCTGCGGTTTGGCGCCGCGCGCCTCCGCCTCGTGACCTACCGCGGTCTGACGGAGGCGCAGATCGACCGCGCGATTGCGATCGCAGCGGAGGCATTGGCCCCCCGCATGAAGCGCAACGGGAACGACGGATGACGCAGAGCGCGCTCCCCTACCGCATCGGCGTCGACATCGGCGGAACGTTCACCGATTTTGCGCTGTTCGACGATCGCTCGCGCAACATCCTGACCCACAAGGTGCTGACGACGCCGGCGGATCCCGCACAAGCGGTGATCGAAGGCGTCGCTGCGCTCGCGCAAATGGCTGGCATCGCGGTGAGTGAGGTCGCGATGGTCGTGCATGGAACCACGCTCATCACCAATGCGGTCATCGAACGAAAGGGAACGCCGACGGCCATGATCGTCACGCGCGGATTCCGCGACGTTCTCGACATCGGCCTCGAATCGCGTTACGACCTCTTCGACCTGCGCATCCGCTTCCCTTCGCCGGTGGTCCCGCGCCATTTGCGCTTCGAAGTCGACGAGCGGGTGAAGTGGGACGGAACGGTGTTGTCCGCGCTCGCGTTCGACGGCCTTGCCGAACGACTGCTCGCCGCGATCGAGCGCGAACACATCGCTGCGGTCGCCGTATGCCTGTTGCATTCGTATGCGAACCCCACGCATGAGCATGCGATCGCCGACTGGCTCGCGACCAGGTTCCCCGCGCTCAAGGTATCGCTCTCGTCGGTCGTGTTTCCATTCATGCGCGAATACCAGCGCTGGATGAGCGCGTGCATCAACGCCTACGTGCAGCCGGTCGTCGATGTGTACCTCGACCGGCTCGACCGCGGCCTGGCCGGCCTCGGCTTTCGCGGCAGCTTCCTCGTCATGAGCTCGAGCGGGAGCACGCTGACGCCCGAGCTCGCGCGGCGCTTCCCGGTTCGCCTCCTCGAGTCAGGGCCCGCAGCGGGTGCGCTCATGGCAGCGCGACACGCGCGGGATCTCGGAATGCCGCAGATCCTCTCCTTCGACATGGGCGGCACGACCGCCAAGGGCTGCATGATTCGGGATAACGTGCCGCTCAAGCGCTATGAGCTCGAGGTTGCGCGCGTCCACGAGTTCAAGCGTGGCAGCGGCTTGCCGGTGAAGATCCCGGTGATCGACATGATCGAGATCGGCGCCGGTGGAGGAAGCCTCGCGCAACGTGACGAGCGCGGCGTCATCGGCGTCGGCCCGCACAGCGCGGGCGCCGATCCCGGTCCTGCGTGCTACGGACGCGGCGGCAGGAAACCGACGCTGACCGACGCGAATCTGCTGCTCGGCTACCTCGATTCGGCCTCGTTCCTCGGCGGTCGCATGCAGCTCGACCGCGCTGCCGCGCTCGATGCCATCACACGCGAAATCGCGCTGCCCCTTGGCGTCACGTCGCATCAGGCAGCATGGGGGATCCACGAAGTCATCAACGAGGACGTCGCCAAGGCCTTCCGCGTCCACGCTTCCGAACGCGGCGTCGACTACCGCCGCTGCAGCATGGTCGTGTTCGGCGGCTCCGGTCCGGTGCACGGCAGCCGCATTGCGCGGAAGCTGCGGATACCGCGCTTGGTTTGTCCTGCCGGCGCGGGCGTGATGTCCGCGTTCGGCCTGCTCGCGAGCCCGCTCGGCTTCGAGCAGGTGCAATCGCTGCGCGTCGATCTCGCCTCGCTCACGGCGCAGCGTTTCGCGGACATCGTCTCATCGCTGCTCGAAGGCGTAAAGGCGAACGTGCGTCAAGCGGGCGTAACGGAAGCGGACTGTCGCGTGCAGCTCAAGGTCGACATGCGCTACGTGGGCCAGGGCTACGAGGTCGAAGTCGCGCTGCCCGGTACGGATGGCGATCATGCGCTCGCCGCCATGCCGGGCGCCTTCGCGCGCGAATACGCCGCGGTGTTCGGCACGAGCTTCGCGGAATGGCCGGTCGAGGTCGTCGCGTGGAAGGTGGAGGTCACGGGACCCGTTCCCGGCGAAGGCACCGCGTACCGCCTTCGGCATTCGAATGCGGGCGGGCCCGCGTTGCGCGGGCACCGCGCCGCCTACTTTCCTGAGGCGGGCGGGAGCATCGACTGTCCGGTCTATGCCCGCAACGCGCTCGCCGTGAACGATCGCGTCAATGGGCCCGCGCTGGTCGAGGAGGCCGAGTCGACATGCGTGCTCGTCCCCGGGGACCGCGCGCACATCGATCCTCATCGCAATCTCGTCATCGAAATCGAGACTCCATGACTGTGTATCGGCAAGCGAGGGCACCCGGCATCCACATTCACTCGTCCTGACCATGGCCTACGACCCCATCGCGCTCGGCATCCAGTGGGACCGGCTGATCTCCATCGCCGACGAGATCATCAACACGCTCGTGCGCACCTCGTTCTCGACCAACGTGCGCGAAAGCTACGACCTGTCGTGCGTCGTGTTCGACGCGCGCGGGCGCTCGATTGCCCAAGGCAGCTACAGCGTGCCCTCCTTCACCGGGACTGCGCCGGCAACACTGCAAGCGATGCTGAAGCGCTTTCCGCGGGAGTCCTTGCAACCGGGCGACGTCGTCGTCACCAACGATCCGTGGATCGGCACCGGGCACCTATTCGACATCAACGTGATGCAACCGGTGTTTCGCGAGCGCGAGCTCGTCGGGTACACGATGAGCATCACGCACCTGCCGGACATCGGCGGCGCCGGCTTTTCCGCGACGGCGCGCGAAGTCTACGAGGAAGGCTTGCGGATACCGGTTGCCAAGCTCGTGCGGGCGGGAACGGTCGACTTCGCGCTGCTCGAGCTCGTGCGCACGAACGTGCGCGTGCCCGAGCAGACGATCGGGGACCTGCTCGCGAACGTCGCCTGCACGTCGGTCGGTGCGCGCATGCTGTGCGAGTTCATGGACGAATATAGGCTCGGCAGCCTCGAGCCCCTCGCCGATGCAATCCTCCAGCAATCCGAGCGCGCGATGCGCGACGAGTTGCGCCGGTTGCCGCAGGGCATCTATCGCGGGGCGATCGACCTCGAAGGCCGCGACGAGGCGCTGCACCTCGCGTGCGCCATCGAAATCGCCGATGGCGAAGCGCGCGCCGATTTCAGCGGCTCGAGCGCCGCGATCCGCTCGGCGATCAACGTTCCGCTCTGCTACACCCGCGCGATGACGTGTTATGCGATCAAGGTGTTGACGACGCCGCGCATTCCGAACAACGAAGGATCGGTGCAGCCCGTGCACGCCACGGCGCCTGCCGGATGCATTCTCAATGCCGTGCCGCCATCGCCGACCGGGGGACGCCATATCGTCGGACACTTCATCGTACCGATGATTTTCGGTGCGCTCGCGGAAGCGATGCCCGATCGCGTGCAGGCCGACTCGGGCATGCTCAATCTCATCAACGTGCAGGGACGCACCAGCGACGGGCGCGGCGTGTCCAGCATTTTCTTCGCATCGGGCGGCTACGGCGCGCTCGCAGGCCTCGACGGCGCGCCGACGACGCCATCGCCCTCGAACATGACGGGCTCGTCCATCGAAGTATGGGAGAACCTGACCGGCATGCGCATCGACTCCAAGGCGCTGCTGCCCGACAGCGGCGGAGCGGGCGAATATCGCGGCGGCCTCGGCCAGCGCATCGAGCTCGTCAACGACAGCGGCAGCGACATGACGATCTCCTGTCTCGCCGGTCGCACGGAGTTCCCGCCCGCCGGCGTGCTCGGCGGCAAGCCGGGCTTGCGACGCGAGATTCGGATCAACGGCGAGCCCGTGCACCCGAAGGGTCGATACGTGCTCAAGCCGGGCGATCGCGTCACGACGCTCGAGGCCGGCGGCGGCGGCTACGGCGATCCGGCCAAGAGACGCAAGGATTCCATTCGCGCGGATCTCGAGGCGGGATTCATCTCGGCCGAGGCAGCGCTGAACGAGTACGGGTTACCCGAGAAGCAAACGTAGGGTCGCTTCAGCGCACTACGCCGCTTTTCCCGCACTTCACCCGCCCCACGTTGCATTGCATCCTTTCGCGCTGGCCGCCCGGTCGCGCCCTCGCTTAATCTTGCGCTCCGCGAAGCATGCGAGACGAAGGCATCCCCATGAGCACCGATCCGGCAAGCGCCGGCACCCCAGCACGGCTGGCCCCGCCGTGAGCGGGCCCGCCAAACCTGCGTCGGAAACGCGACAGGCGCTCCGCGCGATCCGCAGCGGGGTCGTCGTCATGTGGTGGGGATTCTTCGATTGGCTTGCGGTCGTTTCATGGAAGAAGCTCATCCTGGTATCGCTGCTCGGCCTGATCCTCGGCGGCATACTGAAGCACCCGCTGCCGGTGGTCATGCTGGTCATCGCCTCCTTCATCATCAAGGTGGTGGCGGGCGGCAAGCGCAGGGCCGAGCTGCAGGCGAGCGAAGCGACGAAGCGGGCGCAAACCGAGCAGCTCGAGCGCACGGTGATCGAAGCGCGGATGCAGGCGCTGCAGGCACAGATCGAGCCGCACTTCCTGTTCAACACCCTCGCGAGCATCGACCAGCTGATCCAGACCGATCCGCCGCGCGCCTCGAAGATGCAACGCAGCCTCATCCGCTACCTGCGTTCCGCCATGCCGCAGATGCGCGAGGGCAAGCGGCCCACGCTCGGGCAGCAGGTCGATCTTTCCAGCGCATTCCTGGAGATCATGGCAGTGCGGATGGAGGGGCGCATGGACTCCGTCGTCCATGTTCCGGACGGATTGAAGTCCGCCGTATTTCCATCGATGATGTTGCAGACCCTCGTCGAGAACGCCATCAAGCACGGCCTCGAGCCGAGGACGAACGGTGGGCGCATCGAGATCGGCGCCGAGGTCGTGGACGGTGAGCTCGCCGTTCACGTGCTCGATACGGGGATGGGTTTCGCTCCCAAGGCGGAAGTCGGTGTCGGCCTTGCGAACATCCGCGAGCGGTTGAAGGCCTTGTACAACGACCGTGCGGAGATGATCATCGAGGTGCCCTCCACCGGCGGCACGCGCGCCACCATCAAGGTGCCCTACGAAGTGTCGCCAACGCCTGATCCAAAACGCTGACCATGCAGCCGTCGCGCAAGCCCACCGCCCTCGTTGTCGACGACGAGCGTCTCATGCGCGAACAACTGATAGGCGCATTGAAAGAAACGTGGCCGGAGCTCGCCGTCGCCGGCGAGGCCGGCAACGGTTGCGAGGCGGTCGCTCTCGTGCACCGCATCGAACCGGACATCGTCTTTCTCGACATCAGCATGCCGGAGATGGACGGAATTCAAACGGCGCGCGCGGTGGCGGGCCGCGTGCACATCGTCTTCGTCACGGCCTACGACCAGCACGCCGTCAGCGCCTTCGAGCAGGGTGCGATCGACTACCTGCTGAAGCCCCCGGAGCCCGAGCGATTGGCGCTCACGTGCGAACGCCTGCGCGCACGCCTGACCCAGGCGCCCGCACCGATCGACGATCTGCTTACCCAACTGTCGCAGCGGCTCGGTGCCGATGGCGTGCGACCGCGCGAATACCTGCGCTGGGTACAGGCGAGCGTCGGCGCCAACCTGCGCCTGATACCGACTGCGGAAATCCTGTTCTTCCGCGCGGAAGACAAATACACCCGCGTGCAGACAGCCCGGTTCGAGGCGCTGATACGCAAGCCGATCAAAGAGCTGGTGGAGGAACTCGATCCGAACGAGTTCTGGCAGGTTCACCGCGCCGTCGTCGTACGTGTCGATGCGATCGAGCAGCTCAGTCGCAACTTCCGCGGCAATCAGGTGCTGACGCTGAAGGGAACGAACGAGAAGCTCGAGGTCAGTCGCACGTTCAACCACCTTTTCAAGCAGATGTAGGCCTGTCCGGCTCCGTGCCGCTCGCACGGTCGTCGCGTTTGGATCGCGACCGCGTGTCGCGATCGTCACCCATCGCCCGATAGCGCGGCGACGTCTGCCCGCAGCGTCAGGGAGCGCAATCGAAGAATGCCGTTCGCGCTCTCTGAACCAGGGAGGGCGCGGTCGGACGCAGTGGTGTGCGCACCATTTACCATCCGCTTGGATGGTGTTAGGATGGTGCACGGATGGTTAACCAGCAGCCACTACCAAGGCGACCCCGCAATGCCGGAAGTCAAACCGCGACTCGTCGATTCGGAAAAGATCACGATCAACTTGGGACTGATCGATCTCGGTCAGATCGACCTGCTCGTGCAGGAGGGCTTCTACTCCAACCGTACCGACCTGATACGTACCGCGATCAGGAACCAGATCGCCGTGCACGCCGACGTGCTGCGCCAGACGGTCGCAAGACGAACACTCGTGCTCGGCCTCCAGCACTTCTCGAAACAGGATCTCGAGGCCGTGCGGAAATCGGGAACGAAGCTGCGCATCCAGGTGCTTGGTCTCGTTCGCATCGCCGATGACGTCCCTGCCGCGCTCGCGCGAGAGACGATCGAATCGATTGCCGTGCTCGGTGCGTTGCATGCGAGCCCCGCAGTCAAGGCCGCGTTGGCGGATCGGCTTCACTGAAAGAAGGAAACGCATGAACATCGATTTGAATCGCACGATGCAGGAAACGATGAGGCTGATGCGGGCCGGCGACTTGCACGCCGCTACGCGCGCCATCCAGCAAGGGCTCGCCGGCGCACCGCCGGACCAGCCGGCAAGCGGGCGTGCTCGCTCAGGCCAGCCCGGCACATGCGTGGAGGGCGAGTACCGCGTCATCTCCAACGGCGACGGCCGCAGCCTTGCGCCAGGCACGTCCGATCCGCGGAGCGCTGAAGGCGACCCGATCCACTTGGCGCCCTCCGAACCGCAGGACTTGCCGGCGCACGAAGGGCAGGACTCGCGTGCGCCTGAACCGTACGAAGTGCCGGCGTCCGAACCGCACGACGCGCCGATACCCGACGCCGACGACCGGCGACAAGGGGAGTTTCGTGACCATCGCTTTACGTGCGAGGCCGGCTCGATGCATTACAAGCTCTTCATCCCGGCCGGCGTGCGCGCGCGTGCGCCGCTGATCGTGATGCTCCACGGCTGCACCCAATCGCCCGATGATTTCGCGCGAGGGACGCGGATGAACGCGCTCGCGCAGGAACACGGCTATGTCGTTGCCTATCCGGCCCAATCGAAGGGCAAGAACCCGAGCAAATGCTGGAACTGGTTCCGAAGCGGCGACCAGCAACGCGGCCAGGGGGAACCGGCGATGCTCGCTGCGCTGACCCGGCATCTGGTCGAAGCGCACCGCCTCGACGAGCGCCGCGTCTATGTCGCGGGCCTGTCGGCGGGCGGTGCGATGGCGGCGGTGCTCGCGAACACTTATCCGGATGTCTATGCAGCGATCGGCGTTCACTCGGGATTGCCGTTCGGCGTCGCGCGAGACCTGCCTTCGGCTTTTGCCGCGATGAAACAAGGTGCGATGTCCGTCGCAACTGCGGCAACCACGCGAACCGACTCCGTACCTGCGATCGTCTTCCACGGCGATCGCGACACGACGGTTGACCCTTGCAATGGCGTCGCCGTCGTCGAGCAGTGCATGGGAACCGCTGCCGCCGAAAACACCGAGTTTGTCGGAACGCGTGCGACGGTCGAGCGCGGCTCCGTGCCTGGTGGGCGCAGCTACACGCGCACGATTTTCAGCAACGCCGAAGGGACGGTCGTCGCCGAGCAATGGCTCGTGCACGGGGCGGGCCATGCGTGGTTCGGCGGAGACGTCTCGGGCTCCTACACCGACCCCGCCGGCCCGGATGCATCCGAACAGATGCTGCGTTTCTTTTCAGCCTGCGCCCGCGCCGCGATCAACTGACGTCACGACCCGTCCGGGAGAAGGCGGTCCTCCCGGACGTGTCGACGAAGATCGGCGCATTTCGCTTCGCGCGTATGCGACTGGCTCGCCGAACGCGCGCAATGCTGCGGTGCTCGCCGCGCAAGGCGCGCAGGCTCGCGGACACAGCGACGCGCGCAACGCGCAAGGCATTTCTGCCAAACTCCGCCCTGGCGTCGTGATTGTGGCTTCGGTGATGCCGCGTGCTCGCGGACCGCACGCGACGCTAACCGGGAAGGAGAGCCTGATGAAGATCGCCCAGATACGAACGACGCCGGTCCTCGCACCGCTTCCGCGTCCGCTGGAAACCGCCTCCGGCACGATCGACCAATTCCCCCTCGTCCTGATCGACGTCGTGACGGATACCGGCGTCGAGGGCCGCGCGTACGCGCAGGTCTATCTGCGCGAACTGCTGCCGGCTCTCGATCGGACCGTGACCGGCCTCGCGGCATTGATCAAGGGCATGCCGCTCGTCCCGCGCGACTTGCACGCATTTCTCGTGCGTCGCTTGCGCCTCTTCGGCGTGAAGAACCTCGTCGGAACCGCGCTTGGCGGCCTGGACATGGCTTTGTGGGACACGTGGGCGCGCGCCCGGGGCGAACCGCTCGCGCATGCGCTCGGCGCGGAGCTGCGACCGATCAAGGCCTACAACAGCATCGGGCTCTGCAATGCGCGCTCCGCGGCGGCGGCCGGCGAGGAAACGCGCGCTGCCGGTTATGCGGGCCTGAAGATCAAGCTTGGATTGCCGACACTCGCGGAAGATCTCGCGGCGGTGCGCGCGGCGCGCGAGGCGCTCGGCGACAAGATCGCGCTGATGATCGACTACAACCAGTCGCTCGACGTCGTCGAAGCGCTCACCCGTTGCAGGGCGCTCGACGGTGAAGGTCTGGAGTGGATCGAGGAGCCGGTGCTGGCGGACAACCTCGGAGGGTCGGCGCGCATCGCCGATGCAATCGACACACCGATCCAGATCGGCGAGAACTTCAACGGACCGCTGGAGATGCGCGCCGCCATCGCCGCACGCGCGTGCGACCTCGTCATGCCCGACGCCCAGTTCATCCATGGCGTGACGGGATGGCTCGAGGCCGCAGCGCTCGCTCGTAGCGCAGGGCTGCCCATGTCATCGCACACGTTCATCGAGGCGAGCGCACACCTGTTATGCGCAACTCCGACCGCGCATTGGCTCGAAGTGCTCGACGCCGCGGGCGGCCTGCGCCGCGCGCCGCTCAAATTGACGAACGGCTGCGTGGCACCCTTCGACGCACCCGGAATGGGCATCGAGTGGAACCAGGAAGCGGTTGAACGGCACAGGATCTGATGCAACCAGTGGCTATCGCACCTGCTGAGAGCCATCGTAGGTCCGGGGGAACGCGATCCGAATGGTCGTCCCTTCATCGGGCTTCGATTCCATCTCCATCGTCGCGTCCAGCAACTCGCAAAGGCGCTTGACGATGGATAACCCGATGCCTTCACCGCGCTCCTGATGCACGGGGCGCTTGTCGGTGGGCACAGCGGTCGACCGGTTGCCATCAGCGGCAGTCGTCTCGCTGACGCCCCGCGCGACCTGCTCCACATGGCGCGCTTCCTCGGTGGCCTCTTCCAATGCGCGCGCCATCGGAGCGCCCGGTCCCGCATGAAAGCCCGGGCCCGTATCGTGGATACGCAGCATCCAGCGGTTGGCATCGTTTTGGCGGCTGTCTCCCCAGCTGAGCGTGACGCCGCCGCGAAGCGTGTATTTCACCGCGTTCAGCAGCAGGTTCTGCGCGATGCGGTCCATCTTGACCGCGTCGCCCTCGACGGGCAGCGCAGCGGGCCCCTCGCCTTTGAGGTACAGCCCCTGTTCTTCCGCGATCGGTTGAACACGCTCGCAGAGTTCGCGCAGCACGACCGCGGCATCGAATGGTCTCACCTGCCGCTGCTCGCGACCCGCCTGCAGGCGCGCGAGGTTCGTGACCTCCTCGAGCAGCGCGTGCAGCGATGTCACGTTCCGCTCGAGAATACGAAGGGATCTGTCGCGTAACGGATCCGCCATGCCGCGAACGCTGAGCCCGGCGGCGACGTTCGCCACCACGCCGAGATTGCCGCGCAAGTCGTGCGCCGCCTCGTGCCACAGCTCTGCCCGTTGCCGCTCGAGGTCGTGCACTTGTCCGAGCGCCTGTTCCAGATCCCGCACATGCCCGACGGCTTCGATCTGCTGCAACTGGAAATACTTGGCCGTGCTCTCGCTCATGCCGTCGGTGCAAAGTGCCGTCCATTCACGCCTCGCCATGGACATGACGCGAAGCTCGACTTCAGGATGAACTGCGGCATAACGCTCCAATTCGTCCAGGAGGCACAGTTGCAGGCAACCCCATTCGCGGGTGACTTCGCGCAGGTCGTAGCCTTGCTGCCACCGTTGAAGGCCGTGCGCCGCGGCGTCCTGATTGTCTGCATCCGCGCGATCATCGCGCCGTGTTCGCGTGATAGCGCGCAGCCTGCGTCCGAAGGCCTCGAGCAAGCCCGGAATGTGGTCGTTCAACTGTGTTCGCGGAAGCGAAGCTCCCGTCGTCATTCGCGGGTCGCGATCGATCGCCTTGCGCCACGCCTGCAACAGCGCATCGCGCCGCGCGTCGAGGTGTTCCGCCAAAGCGGACAGTTGTTCATCCAAGTCGGGAGTCCCATCCATCGTGCCGCCTGAAGTGAAGTGACCTTTGCCTGGCCCCACAGTAACACCATGAAGCAATCTTGCCTGGGTCGGGTACGTCGAGACGGCGTTTGACAGTGGCTTACTCTCCTTCATCGTCCCAGCGCGGTGCGGGCTAGAGCGGTACCGTGCGCGAGTGAGAGGCAGGGGCGGCACGCGCGCGCGACGATGTGCGCTACCGCACCGACCGGACATCGCTTGTAGACTAGTCTCGCAATTGCGGCGCACCGCTGCGTGCGTCGACGAAAAGACGATCATCGAACCGGGAATCGTATTGCCGCTCGTGCACCTGCCCAGCCAGCCCGACTCGCTCGGGGACTAGCGATTTCACGTGCCGGAATCGTCGATGATGTCAGTGGCGCAAGTCGCCGGCGTGAACCCGCTTCCTCCATCCACGATCACGCCCGCGCGGGCGGCCTCTCGCATCCTGGGCCCAAGGGAGAGGGACGTCCAGTTCGTTCAAAGGTAACCGGTTGGCGACTGTACGTCGAACTCATAAAGCAGGCGGGCCTCGCATGGGTGGAGGACCGCGCGCCCACGATGGGTGCGGCGCTGGCCTTCTATAGCGCCTTCGCGCTGGCGCCGCTGCTCATTATCGTGATCGCGCTTGCAGGAAACCTGTTCGGCTGGGATGCGGCCCGCGAGGCGATCGTGGGCCAGCTGAACAGCCTCGTCGGGGCGGCTGCGACAGAAGCCATTCAAGCCTTGCTGCAGGGGGCGGAGGTCGCGCGCGCGGGCGTGCTGGCGACTACTGTGGGTGTGGTGACGATGCTCATCGGAGCAACCACGATTCTCGTAGAGTTGCAGGACGATCTCGACAGCATATGGAAGGCACCGAAGCGGCCGGGAAACGGGCTGTTCACCATTTTCCGCGCGCGCGTCCTGTCCCTGGGAATGTTTCTGGCGATCGTCTTTCTTCTGCTGATATCGCTGGTTGTCACAGGGGCCATGACGGCGTTCGAAATCTACGCGCGATCGCACCTGCCGAGCGCGACGCTCGCTTTGCTTCGGCTATCCGAAACGATCTTCTCGCTCGGTGCCATCACCGTACTCTTCGCCATGCTGTTCAAGGGCTTGCCCAACGTGCCCATTGCCTGGAAGGACGTATGGATCGGTGCATTCATAACCGCGGTCCTGTTCACCGTAGGGCGAATGGCGATCGGCGTCTATCTCGGGCGCAGTGCGCTCGCGTCTGCGTATGGTGCCGCCGGCGCCTTGGTGGTCCTTCTCCTGTGGCTCTACTACTCCGCGCAAGTATTCCTTTTCGGCGCCGAGTTCACGTGTGTCTACTCGAAACAACGCGCACTCCGGTCGAGCACCCACACGAGTCCTCCTGCTTGCTATTGACCGCCGCGTCGCTCAGGACGCAATAGCGCCCGTCGACACGACGATCCGACGTGCATCGCCGCCGCGCGATGTACGATGCCTGGCTTTTGCCACCCGAGCGTGCCCTTGATACATGCAAGCCGCCGTTAGGCTCGAGCACGTCGCCAAGCGTTACGGCCAACACCTGGCCGTCGACGACATCTCGCTCGAAATCGAAGCCGGGCGCTTCGTCACGCTGCTCGGTCCGTCAGGCTCCGGCAAGACAACGTTGCTGATGATGATGGCGGGCTTCGTGCAGCCGACGAGCGGCGCGATCTACGCAGGCGCGCGCGACATCACTCGCGTCGCGCCCGAGCACCGCGACTTCGGCATGGTCTTCCAGGGCTATGCGCTGTTTCCGAACATGACGGTCGCGCAGAACATCGCGTTCGCGCTACGCCTGCGCAAGCTCGACAAGGCGGTCATCGCCCGGGAAGTGGACCGGATGCTCGACACGGTCCGTCTGGCGTCGCTCGGCGGGCGTCTGCCGCGCGAATTGTCGGGCGGCCAGCAACAGCGCGTCGCCCTCGCCCGAGCATTGATCTTCAAGCCCAAAGTGTTGCTGCTCGACGAGCCGTTGAGTGCGCTCGACAAGAAGCTTCGTGCAGGACTGCAGGAGGAATTGCGTGATCTCCATGAACGTGTCGGCACGACGTTCATCTTCGTCACGCACGACCAGGACGAAGCGCTCTCGATGTCCGACGAGATCGTCATCATCAACCGGGGACGCATCGTTCAGCGCGGCGGTCCGAAAGACCTGTACGATCGACCCGCCAGTCATTTCGTCGCGGACTTTCTCGGCCGGTCCAACTTCATCGAGGGACGCATCGCGGCGATCGACCACCAATCGATCGCGTGCAGCGCCGGCAGCCACCGCTTCAACCAGGCCGCTTCCTCATCGTCGGCACGTCGAGCCGGCGACACGATACTGATTGGTCTTCGACCCGAGAAGGTTGTCGTTTCCGCGACGGAGCCCGGCGGCGACGACAATCGCGTACGCGGAGAAGTGACCAAGACGACCTACGAGGGCGCCGACTACCACGTCCGCGTAGCGACCGACATCGGTGCGATGCAGGCCATCGTGCCCGCGTGGCGCAGGAACTTCGAGCCGCAGCCGGGATCGCTCGTGTGGCTCTCCTGGCCCAGTGACGCGTCCGTCGTGCTGCGCGATGATCGCTGAGCCGGCTGCCGCTTTGCGCGCCGGGAACGGCAACGAGGACCCGGTTGCCGCTTCGCGCTCCACGTACCGCGATGAGCGCTGATCCGGCCGTCGCGTCGCGTCGCTCGCCGCTTCACGTACTGCATGACCACTGAACCCACCGTTTACCGCCTCTCGCCGCTTCACGTGCTGCGCTCGGAAGCATTCGGCGACGACCGCACCGCGCGCATCTACTGGGCGCTGCTCGCCGCGCCCGTGCTGCTGCTCGCCCTCTTCTATCTCTACCCGCTGGCGAAAGTGCTCTGGCTGTCGGTCACCGTCCCGGTAACCGGCCTCGGCAATTTCGCGAAGCTCTACACGAGCGACGCCATCCGACACATCATCGCGACAACCGCAAGACTGTCGGCGCTCACGACCGTCATTTCGCTGCTGCTCGGCTACACGGTTGCCTACGCGGCGCTGCACGTCCGGAGCCGGCACGCCGAGATGCTGCTGTTCTTCGTGCTGCTGTGCTTCTGGCTGTCGGTGCTGATTCGGGCGTTCGCGTGGCTCACGCTGCTGCAGAACCGCGGGCTCGTCAACACGCTGCTGCTCGACTGGGGGCTCATCGACGCGCCGCTTGCGCTCGTGCGCAACGAGTTCGGCGTGGTGCTCGGCATGGTGCACTACATGATTCCGTACGCGGTACTGCCGCTCTACGCCAACATGAAGGGCATCGATCCCCGCCTCGTGCCCGCTGCGAGAGGTCTGGGCGCGACGCCGGCCGAGGCATTCCTCAAGGTCTATCTGCCGATGTGCGTCCCCGGGATCATCAGCGCCGGCATTCTCGTCTTCGTGTTCTCGCTCGGGTTCTACGTGACGCCGGCGCTGCTCGGTGGCGGCAAGACGATCATGATTGCCGAATACATCGCGGTACAGATCACCGACACGTTGAACTGGGGCCTCGGAACGATGCTCGCGACGGCGCTGTTGCTGACGGTGTTCGCGCTGCTCGCCGTCCTCGCGTTCTTCGTCGACCTGCGCAAGGTGTTCGGAGTGAAATGATGGAAGTCGCGCGGTCGACCGGTTTCCGGCTCACGCTCTTCGGCGCGTGGATGACGGTCCTCTTCCTGACCCTTCCCCTGCTCATCGTCATACCGGTGTCGTTCACGCCGCAGCGCTACCTGTCGCTGCCGGGTTCGGCATGGTCGCTGCGACACTATCGGGCGCTCCTCGACGATCCGACCTGGCTCCGCAGCATTCGCGACAGTCTGATCGTCGCGTCCGGCTCCACGGTGCTGGCCGTCCTGCTCGGCACGCTGGTCGCGGTCGGCTGCTGGCGCATCTCGAGCCGCCTGTCGGAGTTCGTCCGCATGCTGATGCTCGCACCGATGATCGTGCCCACCATCGTTCACGCGCTCGGCTTCTACCAGGGTTGGGTACAGTTCGGTCTCATCGACACGTACAGCGGGCTGATCCTTGCGCACGCAATGAAGGGAATGCCCTACGTGGTGATCAGCGTGTCGGCTGCGCTCGCGAACGTCGATTTGAGACTCGAGCAGGCGGCGCGCAATCTGGGCGCGACGATGCTGCAGACGTTGCGCATGGTCATCGTCCCGGCCGCGCGACCGGGCATCCTGGCGGGGGCGGTGTTCGCGTTCGCGATCTCCTGGGACGAGCTCGTCGTGAATCTCTTCATCACGAGCCGCAACGTCTACACGCTCCCGCGGAAGATCTGGGATGGCATTCAGGATAATATCAATCCCGCCGTCGCGGCGGTCGCCACGCTGATGATCCTGCTCACGGTTCTCATCATGGTCGCGCGGACGACGCGCCGCACGGGCGATGACGGCGCGCGCTGAAACCGCCGCGTCGCGTGCATCAACACCATTCAACGCACGAGAGGAGCCCATGCACGACGATCAAACCTTCCAGCAGGATTGCCTCGCGCTCTTCCGTGAGCAGGTCGAGGGGCGCACGTTCAACCGGCGCGCCTTCCTTTCGGCGCTCGCGATACTCGGCGTATCGCCGGCACTGTTCCGGCTCGCGCCCGCGCAGGCGCAATCGAAGGAAATCGTCGTCGTCAATTTCGGCGGCGATGCCGTGCCGGCGATGACCAAGGCGTGGGCCGATCCGTTCAACAAGACGTCGGCGGTGAAAGCGGTCATCGACGGCTCCGGACCTTCGTCGGCGAAGATGAAGGCGATGGTCGAAAGCGGCAAGGTGACGTGGGACGTCGTCGACCGCAACCTGATCGCGGGGCTGGAGCTCGGCCGCCAGAACCTGCTCGAAAAGATCGACTACACGATCGTCGACAAGTCGAAGGTGCGGCCGGGCCACGCCGGCGAATGGGCGATCGGCTCCTACATCTACGCCAACGTGCTCGCCTATCAGACGGACGCGTTTGGCGGGCGCACGCCGAAGACGTGGAAGGATTTCTACAACGTCAAGGATTTTCCCGGCAAGCGCACGATGCGCAAGCATATCGACGGGCAACTGGAGACCGCGCTGCTCGCGGACGGCGTGCCGCCGGACAAGCTCTATCCGCTCGACGTGAAGCGCGCGCTCGAGAAGATCAAGTCGATCAAGAAAGATGTCTTCTTCTGGAGCACGGGCGCCGAGAGTCAGCAGCTGTTCCGGGACAAGGAAGTGGTGATGGGAAGCGTGTGGAACACGCGCGCGCAAGTGGCCAAGCGCGAGTCGAACAGCAAGGTCGACTTCACGTTCAACGAAGGCAGCGCATGGGTGGGCGCGTGGCTCGTCCCCAAGGGCAATCCGGCTGGAAAGGATGCGTTCAGGTTCATCGCGTCGTCGCAGGACCCGGCGGGACAGGTCGTGCTGTTCGAGGCGCTCGGCAACGGCCCCGTCAACCCGGCAGCGGCGTCGATGGTGCCGGCCAACCTGAAGCCGCTCGACCCCGGCAGTCCCGAGAACTACAAGATGCAGATACCCGCCGATTCCGAGTGGTACGCGGCGAACAGCGCGACGGTGCTGAACCAGTATCTCGAAGCGATCTCTTAAGCGCACGCGTGGCGGTGCAGACGAGCGGGTCGGACAGCCGGCCGATGACCTGGCCGCGCGGCAACCGCTGCGCGGTGTGCCTCACGTTCGACTTCGATGCGGAGTCGCTGTGGCTTGTTAAGGACCCGGGCAACGCGGCGCGCCTCGCCACGTTGAGCCAGGGCCGCTATGGCGCCAAGGTCGGCGTGCCGAAGATCCTGGAGCTTCTGAAGAACGAGGGACTGAAGGCCACGTTCTTCACGCCGGGATGGACGATCGATCATCATCCCGACAAGGTCGAGCGCATCCTCGGCGAGGGTCATGAGCTTGCGCACCACGGCTACGCGCATCATTGGCCCGATCCCGACAACCCGGCGCAGATCGTCGAAGAACTCGACCGCGGCCTCGACGCGATGCGCCGTCATTTCGGCATCACGCCTGCCGGTTATCGCCCGCCGGGCAGCGAGTCGTGCCACTACCTGCTCGAACTGCTGACCGAGCGCGGCTTCCTCTACGACAGCTGCTTCAAGGACGACGTGCATCCTTACCGGCATACGCTGCGCGACGGCTCGAGGGGACCGATCGAACTGCCGGAGCATCCGTCGCTCGACGACTGGAGCTACGGCACGAGTCACCTGCGCTTTCCCAAACCGATCTTCGGCACCGACCACGTGCTCGGCATCTGGCAGGACGAGTTCACGATGATCCGCGAATGGGGCGGCGTATTCGTGCTCGTCATGCACCCGCAGGTGACGGGCCGTCCGATGCGCATCGACATTCTGCGAAAGTTCATTGCATTCACGCGGCAGTTCGGCGACGTCTGGTACGCGACGGGACGCGAAATTGCCGAAGCGTTTGCCGCACAGGAAGCCAGTTCCCCCGCCGGGTGAGAACGACACCCATGCCCTTCGAACTCGAGACCGATCATCGCCGCGTGCCGCTCTTCGAGGAACGCACGTGGGCCGACGTCGCAGCTGCCGTGGCGGTCGGCGCTCCGGTCATCGTTCCGCTCGGCGCGACCGAGCAGCACGGCGCGCACCTCCCGCTTGGTGCCGACACCATGCAGGGCATTGACATGTGCCGTCGCGCCGCGGCGCTGCTCGCGCGCGACGGCATGCCACTGGTCGTCGGACCCGCCATTCCATTCGGCCCGCTGCCGTTTCTGAGCGAATCGCCGAAGACCTATCCCGGCACGATCGTCGTGTCGAACGACACGCTGCGTGCGCTTACGCGCGATGTGTGCGCATCGCTCATCGCGCATGGATTCCGCCGCCTCTACCTGCTGCTCGCGAACGTCGAGAGCGAGTACGCCATGCACATCGTGGCCAAGGAGCTCACGGAAACGACGTCCGCGAACATCGTCACCCTGAACTGGCTGATCGGCATACGACCCGGCTACAAGGGCATTCTCAAATCGAGCCGGCCGCAGGGGCACGGCGGCGAGGGCGAGACGGCGCGGCTGCTTGCGACCGCGCCCCATCTCGTGCGCATGCAGGAAGCGCGGCCGTACCATCCGAACCTTCCGGCGCAACCGGAAGTCGCCGGTGACTCGCTCCCCTATCTTGGCGGCGCCATCGGACGCTATCGGTTCGACGGCGACGAATTCGATGGCTTCGTCGACGGCATCACCGGCGATCCGCAACTTGCCACAGCGGAGACCGGTGAAAAAAGCTACGCGCTGATTGCCGAATGGATTGCGTCCGTCGTGCGCTTCGACTGCCGGCCTAAACTGCAATCGACCTGACGCGCGCGCTCGCTCAGCGCTCCTTGCCCGCGACGCCGCCGAGGAACGTCCACATCACGGTGGCGGCGAGGAAAGCGGTCATGCCGCTCATGTCGTGCGGTGGACTCACCGTGTTCACGTCGAGCACGCGCGTATCGAGCGGATTCAGCATCTCGAGGAAGCCCAGGCCTTCGTGCGCCGCGCAACCGCCCCATGTCGGCGTACAGACGCCGGGCGCTGCCGATGGATCGAAGAAATCCATGTCGAAGCACAGGTAGACCGGCCGATGGCCGATCGCGTCGATCACCCGCGCCGCGACGCGCTCGAAACCCAGCTCGCGAACTTCCTGCATCGTGATCAGGTTGTAGCCGAGCTTTCGGCAGAACTCGTAAACGCCGGGGACCAGCGTGGGACCGCGCACGCCGATGTGAAACGAGCGCGCAGGGTCGATGAGTCCCTCCTCGGCCGTGTGCCGGAAGCTCGTCGCCGTGTTGTAGCCGTCGATCGGATACGCATCGGTGTGCGCATCGATGTGCACGGTGCAGAGCTCGGGTGCGTGGCGCGCGAGCGCCCGCATCTGCGGCAGCGTGACGGCGCCGTCGCCGCCCATCGTCACGGCTATAACGCCCTTCGCAACGACTGCGTCCACCGCGGCTTCGATCGACGCAAACGATCGATCGATCGCGCCGGGTTCGACCTCGACGTCACCGCAGTCGACGAGCTTCAGCCGTTCGACGACGTCGACGTTCGTTCGCGGATCGTAGCGACGCAGATTCGTCGATTGCTCGCGTATCGCTGCGGGACCGAGCCGGGCACCGATGCGATGAGGATGCGTGCCGCAGTCGAACGGAATGCCCAAGACCGCGGCGCGGCAATCGGCGGAAGGCAGAGCGGAAGGCGCGCCGAGCCACGTCAGCGGCGCCCGGAACTGCGCGGTCACCGTGCCGCCGTCCGGGACGCGGTGTCGCGTCGCTGCTTGCGATTGATGGCAACCAGACACAGCAGCTCGAACAGACATTGCGCGCCGACCTGTGCTGTGTTCGTCGTCGCATCGTACTGAGGCGCCACCTCGACCACATCACCTGCGACGATATCCAGACCTGCGAGCCCGCGCAGGATCGCGAGCGCCTCGCGCGGCGTCAGTCCGCCGACTTCGGGCGTGCCGGTCCCCGGCGCAAAACCCGGATCGATCGCATCGACGTCGAACGTCACATAGATCGGACCGCTGCCGACGACTTCGCGCGCACGGGCGACGACGGCGGGAATGCCCATCTCCATGACGTCCTCGATGTGCAGCACCGTCATGCCGCTTTCGTACGAGAACTCCCACAGGTATTCGGCGCCGCCCCGCACGCCGATCTGGATCGAGCGCTCGGGGTCCAGGACGCCGGCAAGCACCGCCTGCCTGAACGGGCCGCCGTGATGAAACTTCGCACCCTCGTACTCGCCCGCAGTGTCGCAGTGGGCATCGATGTGCACCATGCCGACCGGCCGCTCGCGACCAACTGCCTTCAGGATCGAATGCGTGATCGAGTGATCGCCGCCAACCGCAAGCGGCACTACGCCGGCGGCGACGACCTTCGTGAAGAACGCCTCGATGTCGACGTGACATTGGTCGAGGCTGAAGCGGCTCTGCATGGGAACGTCGCCGATGTCGGCGACGGACAGATGAACGCCGGGAGCGATGCGCAGCGCGTGGTCGTAGGGGCCGATACGCTCGACATCGCGGATCGCGCGCGGCCCCAACCGGGCGCCCGCGCGGTTGGTGACGCCGAGATCCATCGGCACACCGACCAGTGCCACATCGAGACCGCCGAAATCCGGCAACGACGCGGCGTCGGGACGAAACGGTGCACCGAGCAGCGTCGCCGGATCGGCGAACGGCCATTTGCGGCGCTCGGGGCTGCTGAAGGCCTGCGACGCCACCGCCGCGAAGTCGGGATCGAAGATGTCACCGCCCTTGGCGTCCGCGTACTTGCGGCGAAGCGCTTCGAGCTTGTCGCGGTTCAAATGATCACCTGCGGGTAAGCTGCATGCGAAGGAGAGACTGTACAACCACGGCACGCGCGTCGCGGGCAACGGCTACATCGACCCGCATGAAGATGATCGCGAAGGTGATGTGCGCAGGCTCAGGCGGAAGGCGTCGCTTTGGGCGATCCGTGTGCATCCTGGATCATCTGTGCAACGCGTTCGGCGAGCATGAAGACAGGGATGTTGGTGTTGCTGCTCGTGAGGAACGGGAACACGGACGCGTCGACGACGCGCAGGCGCTCGACGCCATTGACGCAGCATTGCGCGTCGACGTCCGCATCGGCATCGTCTCCCATCCGGCATGTACCGGCCGGGTGCCAGCAGGTGTGCCCGGTCTCTTGCGCGTAGGCGAGGAGCTCGTCATCGGTCGGCGCGGAAAACGCCGGGCGGATCTCGTGTGTGATGATCGCCTTGAGCGGCGCGCTCCCCGCGAGCGCGATGACGTGCCGAAGACCGGCGACGATCGCGGCGCGATCCTTCTCGTCGGATAAGTAGTTCGGCCGTACCACGACACGTTCCGCCGGATCGGCCGAGCGCACGTGCACGCTGCCGCGCGACTTCGGGTAGAGGTCGTATACGCCGATGTGGATCGACGAATGCGGGTCGAGGCCGATGCGCGCGGCAGGCGTCGTCCCGTTCGGGTCGACGGTCGGTATTCGCTGTTTCGCGCTCATGAGCCCGATCTGCAGGCGGAGATTCGGTAGTTGCTGCGCGCCGTCGCTTCGCACGAATGCGGTGGCGGTCAGCGGGGGCTTCGCCAGCATTCCCTTCCGCGCCAGAACGAATTTGAGGCCCTCCTGGACTTGCATCGCGCGACTATTCAGGAAGTGATTGACGGTTCCCGGTTCGGACGTTGCGTAGCAGATGCGCGGCATCAAGTGATCCTGCAAGTTCTCGCCGACGTTGCTGCGGTCGGCGATCACCTCGATGCCGAGCGCCGCGAGCCGCTGGCGCGCACCGACGCCCGAGCGCTCGAGCAGCGCCGGCGAGCGCACCGCGCCCGCCGCGAGGATCACCTCGCGCCGTGCGCGCACCTCGATCGCACTGGCGCCGTACCGAACGCCGACCGCTGCGCGGCGCTCGAATACGATCCGCCCAACCGTCGCATTCGTCTTCACCGTCAGATTCGGGCGCCGGCGCGCCGGCCGCAAGTAGCCCGCGGCCGCGCTGCAGCGCAGCCGGTTGCGCGTGGAGAGTTGCAGGTACGACGCGCCATCGGGCGGCTCGTCGTTGTAGTCGGCGATGCGGCGGTGCCCGAGCGTCTCGCATGCGCGCAGGAAGGCGTCCGAGATGCGGTCCGGCTCCACGCGCTCCGCGCGTATGGGACCGCCAACTCCGCGCGTGGGGGAAGTGCTGAACCCGCAGTCCTCCAGCTTGCGGAAGTAAGGCAGGCAGTGCGCGTAATCCCAACCCGTGCAGCCGGCCTCCGCCATGCGGTCATACATCGCGGGGTGTCCGCGCACGAACAACATCGCGTTCACGGCAGAGGACCCGCCGAGGCAACGACCCGCCGCCCAATCCACGGGACGCTCGGGAGTGTCGGGCTCGGGCTCGGTGACGTCGTGCCAGACGCGTTCGGGGAAATTCAGCACCTTGCCCACGCCGAGCGGAAGCGCTTCCCACAGCCCCCCACCCTCGCCGCCGGATTCGAGTAGCAGCACGGTGGTGTCGGGATTCTCGGAGAGACGCGCGGCG
>Ga0105248_10001414_pt1 | contig 26828 bp, 20 predicted proteins | sample KBSS34metaG_FD_81524 | JGI IMG/M metagenome (GOLD analysis project Ga0105248, IMG submission 81524) | Switchgrass rhizosphere microbial communities from Kellogg Biological Station, Michigan, USA - KBS S3-4 metaG | ecosystem: Host-associated > Plants > Roots > Rhizosphere > Soil | place... | reverse complement strand
TAGATCAAAGCAAAACGCTCAACTCGTTTGCCGCACTCGTGCGTTTGCTCGAGCTAACCCTGGAAGCATCTCTGCCTATGGCACTGCCTGCAGTCATGCAAAAGGTAGACAGCGAAGCGGCCACCCAATCTGATGTAGCCGAGCTGCTCAAAGCCCTGCCGGCTCTGGCAAAGATCGCCCGCTACGGTAATGTCCGCGGCACCGTCCATAGTGTCGGGGCCAAACATGTAAAAGAGATGATCGACGCTTTAATCACACGCATGTGTATCAATCTGCCGGCCGCCTGCTCCAGTCTCGACGACGAAGCGGCGGCACTAATGGATAGACTGATTGCCGATGCCTACGCGGCCATCAATTTACTGGACCAGAAAGAGCATAAGGATCTGATGCACGCCACCATGGCCAAACTGGCCGAGCAAGAAGGTTTGCACGGGCAGATTGGCGGTCGGGCGACGCGCATACTCTTTGACTGCAGTTATCTCAACGTTGAAAAAACGGCCACGTTTATGAACTACGCACTGGGCCGTTCGGCGGCGTCGTCATATGCGGCTCAGTGGCTGCAAGGATTTCTATCAGGTAGCGGCCTGGTACTGATCCATGACCAGAAACTATTTGCTCTCATCGACGCCTGGATAGCCCGCCTGAACGCTGATCATTTTATCGAAACCTTGCCTCTATTGCGCCGCACATTTGGCCAGTTTAGCAATCCCGAGCGAATATCGCTGGGGGACATGGCAAAGAATATCAAACCAAGAAGTAAACAAAGTCCGGCAGCAAAGAATAATCTGGACGATCAGACAGAAGGCCAACTCAATCTTAACGAAGAGCGACTGGCACCTGTTATGGCCACAATAAGTCTGATATTCGGTCTGGGAGCAAAGACAGAATCATGACGGATTCGACCAACCCATCCCTAGCTACTTCAGCTGCGATGCAGCCTGGCGACGAAGAGCGCCTGCGCCGCTGGCGCCTGGTGTTAGGCGGTCAGGAAGGCGGCGGCGGCATATCGTGTAGACTTTCGGGCGACGACATGTCGATGGATCAGGCGCTGTCATCGCTCTACAATCGAGACACAGGAACCGACGGCAAAGACAAATCAAAAAGCGCTGATCTTTCCAGCAGCAGTCCACGCGTGGCCAGGTGGCTCGGAGATATTCGCAAATATTTTCCCAGCTCGGTCGTCACTATCATGCAAAAGGACGCCCTGGAGAAGCTCAATCTCAAGCGCATGCTGCTTGAGCCGGAGCTGCTTGCGTCGATGGTGCCCGATGTCAATCTGGTGGCCACGCTGGCGGCGTTGGGGTCGGCCATTCCAGCTAAGAGTAAGGAAACTGCGCGCATGGTGGTGCGTAAAGTATGCGACGAACTAATGGCCAGACTGGCGGCTCCGACCAGACAGGCAGTTACCGGCGCCCTAAACCGAGCCCGGCGCAACAATAACCCGCGCTATAACGAAATCGATTGGAACCGCACAATCAGGGCCAATCTGCAGCACTACCAGAGCAAATACAAAACAATAATTCCAGAAAAGCGAATTGGCTTCGGTAAAAAACGCTCCAGCCTCAAAGACATAATATTGCTCGTTGATCAAAGTGGCTCAATGGCTACATCAGTCGTTTATTCCAGTATTTTTGCCGCGGTATTGGCGTCGATAAAATCGGTGACAACAAGATTGGTTGTTTTCGATACGGCGGTCGTCGATCTAACGGATAAATTAGCGGATCCGGTGGATATAATTTTTGGCGTCCAGCTGGGCGGGGGCACCGATATAAACAGGGCGGTAGGCTACGGTCAAAGTCTGGTTAAGCAACCGGCCGAGACTATTTTTGTCTTGATTTCAGACCTCTACGAAGGCGGCAACAACCAGGAAATGCTCAAGCGAGTGTACAGCCTTGTGGCCTCAGGTGTGAAAGTCATATGTTTGCTCGCTCTCTCCGACGAGGGCGCGCCGGCTTTCAATCATCAGAACGCAGCTTATTTTTCCGAGCTGGGAGTGCCGACCTTTGCCTGCACCCCGGATCAGTTTCCCGACCTGATGGCCCAGGCCATCAGCCAGGCGGATATATTCCAGTGGGCCTCGACACGCGGCATTGTCACAGCCAAGTAGTCACTGCTAAACTGGGTTTCAATGGATGAAGACAGATTAGATTTGGGCGCCTCGGCCGCGCAGCCACAGTACAACGTAGGCGACATTGTCGACGGCACCTACCAGCTCCAGTCCGTCATGGGCAAAGGCGGCATGGGTGTTGTTTATTCATGCAAACATCTGGCCCTCAATCAAAACTATGCCATCAAATTATTGATCCGCGAAGGAGTGACCGGTGAAGATTGGACGCGCTTCCAGGTGGAGGCGAAAGCTCTTGCCAAACTCAAGCACCCCGGCATAGTCAGCATATACAACATGGGAATAGACAGGGGTCAGGTGCCTTATTACGTCATGGACCTTCTATCGGGGGAGGCCCTCGATCAACTGATCAGCAGAAAAGGACGCCTGTCAATCGACCGTTGCCTTGATTTTTTCATTCATGTGGCCGACGCCATCGGCGGTGCCCATTCACAAGACATCGTGCACCGCGACATCAAGCCTTCCAACCTGATGCTCGTGCGCGACGGGCAAAATAAAATCTGTGGTATCAAAGTTGTAGATTTCGGCATAGCCAGGCTATCCAGGCAAGGTTTCAACGCCCAGAGCCAAACCGCCACAGGCTCGATTTTCGGCACACCATATTACATGAGTCCAGAACAATGTCAGGGCAAAAGAGTGGACCTGCGTTCGGATATTTATTCACTGGGTTGCACACTTTTTGAAGCTTTAACAGGAGCACCGCCCTTCCGCGGGGAAAGCGCCTTTCACACATTTATGATGCATCAGAACAAGACACCGCCGCGCCTGGCGGACAGGGTGCCTGACGGTCAATTTCCTCCGGCACTGGAACAGTGTGTGGCAAAAATGCTGAGCAAGGATCCGGCCGACAGATATCAGTCGATGACCCAGGTTGGCCATGATCTGGAGCGTATCAAGCGCGGCAAAGAAATAGATGTGACAGCTCTGGCCAAAACCTCGCAAGATCTGAAACGTAATCTGCCCGCAGGCAGTTACACGAAAAACGAAATTTTAGAACCGCAGAGCAACTCAGCAAAACCGCTGCTGATCGGATTTGCGGCATTTGCGATCTTCCTCATATTGGCGGGCATGACAGTCTATGTGCTGTTAACTCCGCCGCCGGCGGCAAAAGAAGTAAAAAAGAACCCGGCATTGCACTCAGACGCTCCGGAGAATACAGTTATCGCCATTCTTGGCGATGACGACACATTGCGCCGGGCCGGATGCACAGAGCAAGAGATAGAATTTGTAAAAACCTACGATGAGATGACCGCCGACAGCGATCAAAAAACGGTAGCCAAACGCCTGGAAATTTATCTACAGAAACAACCCAAGAATCACTTTTTCAAGAATAAAACCGGAAGCGCATTTAATTTTCCAGAGGGCATAATCATCGGCGAAATGTCTAGCAATAACTGCGTGCCGGTAGCGGTGCACGGCACGATGCCGGTCACTCCTGGAGCCGATGTCTGCTTCTATCTAAACTTTTGTGGTCGGGACGAGCGAGACTTTTTCAAACATTTCAAGCCCGATGATTTGACCGGCGTTGAGATGTGCATGGGGCGTCCGACCGATGCCCTGGAGCAGATGAAGTCTTGGAAAAGACTAAAACATCTCTGGCTCTTCGATTCATTGACGAGGCCGGTACCCGGATTTAGTCGCTACGACCAGTCGAGAATAAAAGACAGTAACCTCGATCAAATAGACTCTATAAAAGGTCTGACGTCGCTGGGTTTGTGTGGCCCGGAAATCACCAGCGCCAAACTCTGTAGCATGTCCACCCTGCACTCGGTATCGGAACTGGCATTGAAGGAAATAGACGATATGGGGCCGGTCCTAAAACTCCTGCCCCAACTGGACAATGTCAAAAAACTCTGGCTCAATTCCTGCAAAATAACTGACGCCGACCTGGAAGCACTGACCAAGATGAAAAACTTGCATTCACTGCGAATAACGAGGACACCGCTGACCACGGCGTCTCAGTGCTGTTTTCAACGTATGAAAGGCCTTGAGAGCCTGACATTAGATCGCAACTGGACTCAAGACGAGAAAATTCAATTCAAGGCCGCGTTACCGTTCACACACTTCCAATCTGTGTTGGACACGACTTACTGGAAGTCTTTCCCTTAGGGAGCGATAATTTTCACACCCAGATCGTCAAGTATCTTGGGTCCATTACTGTCTTCACTGCGACTTATGGCCAGTAGAATATGCTCGGTCTCTATACGTTCCTGATTCATTGTCTCAGCCAATAAAAGGGCTGCCTCTAGTATTTTCACCGCTCTTCGGGTGAAAGGCAGCTGCCTCGGCGTCCAGCCTGAGCCCTTTTCACCGCCATGGCCAGTGACTCTGCGCAGGGTCTCAAGGGTGACATTGTTGGTGCGCAGCACCTGACTGGCGGCACCGGTTTCCTGCAAAAATAATCCAACCAAAATGTGTTCGGTACTGATAAAAGAGACACCAGATTTTCTTGCTTCTTGCTCGCCCAGGGTGATCGCTACCAGCACTTCAGCACTGAGATAATCATATACCTTGGACGGTATGCAGCCGTGTTTGGGAGTAGCTTCCTCGGCATCGATCGCTGCCTGATGTTCAAAAGACTCAATCAGTTTCTCGCGCAGCTCCAACTTATTGACGAGCAAATTTTGCAGCACCACATCGACCAGCCCACCGCCAAGTGCCAGGACCCCTACCAGAATATGCCCGGTGTAGAGCTTCTTGTGGCCATACTCGCGAGCAGCCAGCCAGGCTTTTTCAAGGCTTCTGACACCGCTTGAGTCAAACTGTATTTCTTCGGGCGATGTAGTTCCGGCTGCGGTCAGTTCTCTCAACTGTTCTTGAATGTGTTTGTGGCCGACATTGAAGGTTTTCATCGACCAGGCGGCGGTGCCGTTGCCCGCTCCAATAGAGCCCAGCAACAAGTGTTCATCGCGCACATAATCAGACTTAAAATCGCGAGCCACTGCCCGGGCGATATCTATGGCCCGTAAAGAGAGTTCGGAGTATCTTTCAAACATCTACTGCCACCGCAACTCTACCGTCTGACATAGGTGCCTACATGCTCTCCCCGGGCCAGAATGTGACCTGTCAGGGCAGCCGTCAGTTCGGCCTTGCTACAACCGGGCTTGAGGTTCAACTTACTATCCAGAGCAAATATAGTGAAGTGGTAATGATGCACCGCACCCTTGGGCGGAGCCGGACCGTTATAGCCGGTCTTGCCGAAGTCATTGGTGCCCTGTGCGGCGCCGGAAGAAAGAGTAGCGCCCTTGTCCTGGCCCTCCGACAATTGCACCGTGGAAGCGGGCAAATTAAAAACTATCCAGTGCCACCACACGCCGCCGGGAGCGTCCGGATCCGTACAAGTGACGGCTATTGTCTTAGTCTGGGCTGGAGCCTTAGACCAGGAAAGCTCAGGGGATAGGTCCTTACCGTCGCCGGAAAATTTAGCCGGAATCGTAGCACCGCCAGCGAAGGCAGTACTGGAAACGTTCAATTTTTCTTCGGCGTAAGCAGCACCACCAGACAAACCAAGCATTACAATAAACGCCACAGCCAGGGCCGCCAATTTATCAAATACTTTCACTAGTTGACCTCGGTGACTGTGGTGGCATGAAATTCATTGCGTTTAAAAACGCCGGTGATTTTGCACATGTGCGCTTTATTTTTCTTACTGGCCTTAATCACTTTTTGTGCCAGCTGGCTGCCCGCGGCATCGAGATCGATCCACTTGCCGCCCGAATAGACTGTGTATCCAGCTTCACAGCACATTGGCTCGAGCGCGCATGCTCGGGTGTGATCCTTTAGCCTCTGTGTAGGGTCCAGGTGATCGTTTTTGATGGAAGCGGCGCAGGATTTGTCGAGCAGATAGCCGGTGTAAGTTTCGACCTTTTCTTCAGCGCGTGCCGCCGGTAATATTGCCTGGGAAAATATCCCGGCGATAGTTAAGGCAAAAAGAGAATGCTTCAAACCACGGTAAATTGACATTACAGTCCCTCTCAGGTCCTTTTTATTTTATAGTTACTGCTCTAAATGTTAGCAGACCTGAGAAGCCAAGATTTACCGATGAACGACGAACTGCATACAGCACTCAGGCAATTGGTCCTGGCGGCAGGGCCAGAGTGGTCTCCGGCCATTGAAAAGAGTCTTGCCAATAGCAAAAGTCAAATACTTGCCATAGCGCCGATCGGTGAAGCCGAAACAGAAAATAGCTGCATGCGGCTGGGTGGCCGACCGCTAATGCCCCCGGACTTCACCTGGCCGCGGGACAGAGCCGGACAATACATGCAATTTTTGTTGCAAGTTGACATCAAAGGTATCACTCCACCAGAACAAGCGGCCGTGTCGATACCAGCTGGCGGATGCCTCACAGTCTTTCGTTCGGATCAAATACTGACAATGGCCGACAAAGATCGTAAGGCCTTTCATTGTCATTTCGAAGGAGACAAGTCGGGCAAGATTATTCTCTCGGCTCCTGATCAAAATCAGCAATTGCCCCCGCTAAAGGGCCAGACATTTACAGTTGAGGCCGGATGGGCCCTGGACTTGGAACGCTTGAACTATGAAACTTTAGCTTTTGCCCTGCCTCAAAATTTTGCTATGGCATTACTGGGCTGGGCGGAGAAATACAATCTCTCTATTTGCGCCGCCGGTCATTTCTTCGGCAGCGCAAAAAATCTGGAAGAAGAGAAAGAAATCTGTGCCTTTGCCGCCGGTGGCATAAGCTATGACCGTAACAGGGCCAGAGACAGCCACTATAGCCACTTAGTCGCGCTGAAAGACAATTGGATTTTACTAGCTCGCATAAATGAACGCGGTCTTTTTGATACAGCTGTAGCCACAACAGATATCCTCATTCAGAAGGAAGATCTGGCTCAGGGTCTATTTGAACGCGCCTGGGTGATCAGCCGCTAGTTAGAATTTTCTGAAAATCACTCTTCTATTGCGAGCGCGATGCGCTTCGGTATCGTTGGGCATTTCCGGTTTGGTAAAACCAAAACCAGCCGGTCTCAAGCGCGCTGACGCTATGCCATGCTTTTCCACCAGGTAGCGTTTGACCGAGGCGGCACGCCTACGCGACAGACCCATGTTGTACTCATAACCACCGATGGTGCAGCAATGACCTTCCACCTGGAGATTGACCGATTTGTCGTCATTCAAATATTCAGCCAGGCCATTGAGAATCTCTTTGGAATGCGGACGCAGCTTGTCCGAATCAAAATCGAAAAGAATGAGATAAGATGTGGCGACGCCACCATTTTTTAGATCATTGATAATGCGTTTGGCTTCCTTGATCGCATCACCATCACCATATGCATGTGTGAGAGAAGCCACCCAGCGGAATGGGGCATTACCCTGCACAAGCATGGGCACCTTGGGATTATCCAGCACCCAATAGGTCCAGCCGTTATCGCAAACGGCCTTGATCGTGCGCACGGGAGTGTCGACTCCTTCGATACGTATATTGATTGTTTCTTCAGCCTGCGCCTGGATATAGTGAGGCATGGCTACAGATTCATGATGCAGCACCATAATCGTCTCGGGGCCGTCAATGCTGAACTCGGAGCGTTTGCCTTCTTTTATAGCCTTGTAGAGCACATCAGAAATGCGTATGGCATTGGTAAACCCAACCAGGGTGCAGGTCTCCGAGCGCGGATAGAAGAGCGATACACGACGGCTGTTGCGCACATCTTCGCCTTCCACGCGCCTGATACCGGCGGCATCGGCCGGATGGCTCATGTGCCAGTCATAAATAAAGCCTGCCGGTCCAGTCTCCTGCACTTTGGCGACAAAATCATAATCACCGATGTGGCGCCATTGATTGTCCAGACCTTCGTAGGTATGCAATGTCACTTCTAAGCCCGGCCCCAGAACAATCTGGCTGGTCGGATCGGTTATCACCGGGGGTGTGTAGCCGATGATACGCTCACCCTCGCCCCCGAGCTTCTGGCCCGGTTTGAGGCGCATACCGGTATTGGGATCAATATTGGCCTTACCGCCTGACGACAGGGCCGCCGGGGCCAGCCACATGAAAAGTAGGCTAACGCAGAGCAAAAACAAGCTCAACGAAGCGATAGATTGCCGCCTGGTGCGGATAAGGCTACTTAGGAACATCAAAGTAATTATTGCAGTTACCGGGTCTTCAGGGCCAGTGACAAGCCCTAAATTGAACCGAATTGATACCAGTCGATACTAATAGATGATTAAAGAAATCTGGTTTTTACGGTTTTGTGAGTTCAATTTCACTAGATTGAAGTTAGTAAGGTTCCCCCAAGCGGGGGCAAAACGGAGACGAAAACATATGGGCAAGGCAGTTGGAATTGATTTGGGCACCACAAACTCGGTAGTGGCGGTCATGGAAGGCGGCCAACCGACGGTTATTGCTAACGTCGAGGGCGCCAGAACGACCCCTTCGGTGGTTGCAGTAACAAAAACCGGCGAAAGACTTGTAGGACAGCTGGCCAGACGCCAAGCAGTCGTCAATCCGCAAAACACTGTGTATTCAATTAAACGCTTCATGGGCAGACGCTTTGTAGAGGTCGACGCCGAACGCAAGACCATTTCATACAAAGTGCAGGAAACTCCCGAAGGGGGCTGCAAGATCCCCATGGGCGGCAAAGATTATTCCCCGGAAGAAATTTCGGCCATGATTCTGCGCAAGCTGAAAGAAGACGCCGAAAAGTATCTGGGCGAAAAAGTCACCTCCGCGGTGATCACAGTCCCGGCCTACTTCAACGACTCGCAGCGTCAGGCGACAAAAAATGCCGGTGCTATTGCCGGATTGGAAGTCTCAAGAATCATCAACGAGCCAACGGCAGCAGCCCTGGCTTATGGCCTGGATAAGAAGAAAGACGAAACCGTGCTTGTCTTCGACCTGGGCGGCGGTACCTTCGACGTATCGATTTTGGAAGTGGGCGACGGACTCTTCGAAGTCAAATCCACTTCCGGAGACACCCACCTGGGCGGCGATGACTTCGACCACCTGGTCGTGCAATGGCTGGCCGACGAGTTTCAGAAGAGCGACGGCATAGACCTGCGCAAAGATCCCCAGGCCCTTCAAAGACTGACTGAAGCCGCCGAAAAAGCAAAAATAGAACTCTCATCGGTTAATGAAACCAGCCTTTCGCTGCCCTTCATCACCGCCAACGAGACCGGCCCGCGTCACCTCGACATGCGCCTCACCCGTTCGCGTTTCAACGAACTGACCCGCGACCTGGTCGAGCGTTGCCGCAAGCCTGTTGAGCAGGCCCTGGCCGACGCCAAGCTGACCTATTCCAACATCGACGAAATTGTCCTTGTCGGTGGCTCGACTCGCATACCGGCCGTTAAGGACCTGGTAAAGAGTCTGACCGGCGGCAAAGAGCCCAACCAGAGCGTCAATCCGGACGAAGTCGTAGCCATTGGAGCGGCCGTTCAGGCGGGCGTTTTGACCGGCGAAGTGAAAGAGATCGTATTGCTCGATGTCACTCCGCTCTCACTCGGTATTGAAACCATGGGTGGTGTCTTCACTCCCCTGGTGGAAAAAAATACCACCATCCCGACACACAAATCGCAGACCTTCTCCACCGCTGAAGATAATCAACCAAACGTTGATATTCAGGTCTTCCAGGGCGAGCGAAAAATGGCCCGCGACAACAAATTGCTCGGTAACTTCATCCTCGACGGCATCCCACCCACGAGACGCGGTATGCCCAAGATTGAAGTATCCTTCGACATCGACGCCAACGGTATCCTCTGTGTGACGGCCAAGGACGAGAACACCGGCAAAGCTCAGAAAATCACAATTACCGCCAGCACCAATCTCAACAAGGACGATATCGAGCGCATGATGCGCGAAGCCGAACAGCATAGCAAGGACGATGAGACGAAAAAGGCTCAGGCCGACCTGCGCAACGAAGCCGACGGTATCATCTACACGGTAGAAAGGCACCTGGCCGATTCTGCTGCTCTCAACTCTGAGGAAAGCAAATCGAAAGCCAAATTGCTTATCTCGGAATTGCAGCAGAAAGTAAAAAGTGATGCCGATGTGCCGACCTTGAAAAAAGCCGTTGAAGATTTGCAAAATCACTATATGGCTTTGCAAAAGGAAGCGCAGGAAGCAGCAAACAAAGAACCAGTTGGAGCCGGCAGCCGCAACGGCAGCGCCGGAGCTAACGCCGGGTCGGCCGCCAACGGCAGCTATAGCGAAAGCAAAGGCAGCACTAATGGTAGCGGCTCAGGCAGCTCGTCCGACGATGTTATAGACGCTGAAGTCGTATAGGCTAAGGAGCATACAAATGGAAAAAGGCACATTCGCAGCCGGATGTTTCTGGGGCGTGGAAGAAAACTTCCGCAACCTGGCCGGCGTAACCGATACAAAAGTCGGCTATAGCGGCGGCACCCTGGACAAGGCGACATACAAAGACGTATGTGGTGGCAAGACCGGTCACGCAGAAGTCGTCGAAGTAACTTTCGACCCTTCACTGTTGAGCTACAAAGATCTGGTCAAATTCTTTTTTGAAATTCACGATCCGACAACCGTCAATAGACAGGGACCGGACTACGGAGATCAGTACCGCTCGGCCATTTTCTTCCACTCACCAGAGCAGGAAGCGACGGCCCGCGAAGTAATCCAGGCCTTGCAAAAGGAAAGTCGCTTTGCCACCAGACCGATAGTGACCCAGGTGGTTGAAGCCAAGCCTTTCTGGGACGCCGAAGAATATCACCAGAAATATCTAGCCAAACAGGGTCTAAAAGTTTGCCACTAGGCAAACTTGTTATTAGAGGAATTTGCCATTAGGCAAGCTTGTTATAGAAAAGATCTGTCATTAAGCAGATAAAGCCACGCTGGCGAGGCGCGGCTTCTCTGGGAGTTCTCTACAGCACCGACTATAAGGCCGGTCGGAAACAAAATACACCGGAAAAATCCTGATCCTTGCTTAGGGTCAGCTGTAAAAAAGGTCAAAAGGCTTGACTTTTGTCTATATTTTGACTATTCTGGAAATATGAAAACAAACGACGCAGTTAAGGCCCTCGGCGCTTTAGCGCAAGAATCGCGCTTGGAAATATTCAGACTGCTGGTACGTAAAGGTGCAGCGGGCATGGCGGCCGGCGATTTAAGCGGCCATTTTGAGATGCCCCCGGCAACTATGTCCTTTCATCTGAAAGAGTTGAACAATGCCGGTCTTATAGATTCTCGGCGCGAGAGCAGGTCAATTATTTACGCAGCCAATTACGGTCACATGCAAGAGCTATTGGGCTTCTTGATGGAAAACTGTTGCGCCGACAATGGAGGTCAGTGCTAATGAAAAGATTTCACGTCCATGTTGCTGTGGCTGATTTAGCCCAGTCAATTGAGTTTTATTCCACCTTCTTTGACGCGGCGCCATCAGTCACCAAAGAAGATTATGCAAAATGGATGCTCGATGATCCGCGCATAAATTTTGCAATTTCGACTCGCGACAAAGAGCCAGGGCTCGACCATTTGGGCATACAAGTCGACGACAGTGAGTCTCTTAAACTTATTTCAACGCGTTTGAAGGCAGCACAACAGCCCATTCTTGAACAAGAACAAACTACTTGCTGCTATGCAAAAGCTGACAAAGCGTGGGTTCATGACCCACAAGGCATTGCCTGGGAAAGCTTCTATACAACAGATAGCGCTACTACCTATGGTGAGGACTCAGATTTTACAACTGAATCAAATTCAGCTTGCTGCGCTCCAATGCCCGAAGCCGTGACGGTAAACATCAGTTTTGGCAAAAAGGAATGCAGCAACTGAAAGTAATTTGAAAAGATGATTACCCAGGATGACAGACAATTTTTAGAAGCCTTCGAGAAATGTGCATTGGGCGCTAAATGCTGGACCCATGAGGCACACGTAAGGATTGGCTGGCTTGTTTTGCAGGAAGAAAGTTCTTTCGACCTTGCTTTAGAGCGCATAAGACAGGGCATCAAACGCTTCAATTCCACAAACAATAGTATTGGCTATCACGAAACCATAACTGTTGCTTTTGCTCGCATTATTGACTCCAGGCGAATTCCTGCCGATTCATGGCAAATATTTTGCCAGAAGAATCAAGACTTGTTCGACAAATCTTGTCTGAGTAAGTATTACAGTAGCAAGATTCTAGCCTCGGTCGAAGCTCGACAGAGTTTTGTAGAACCGGACGTTCAGCCACTTTGAACCGGGTGGCCGCAAACGCCTTTCTGATTAATTCGTTAGTGGCAGCGACTTGCTCCCGTGTTTTCACCGCCGCAACTACTCGGAAGTTCTTCCGATTGGTTCTTTCTAGCACTGACCGGGTCTGAGCCACAGCTGGACTTTGAAGCAGAAGCACCGACTTGTTCGAGCAATATCGGCAAGACTGGACTTTGCGCCGAAACAAGACAGCCGTCTCCAAATTCGATGCAGCTTCCGTGGCAGAGATAAGTATTGCAAATGGCCAGGTGAGCGTACTTCTGGCGCCACACTAGAAAAGCACGATAAATACCCGGAGTTTCCTCAGCCTCGGCAACGGCTTCGCGGTTGGTGCCGGCGGCAACCAGGGGCTGACTCATGTCGAGGGTGATAGCTGGCCTGGCCACTCTAAGGTCCAAGCTATTTAACGGGCTCTGGGCCTGAGTTTGAGCTTGAATTGTGGCTTGGACTTGAGCAAAAACAGGTGCGCAAAAGAGCAGCGGAACAACGCACGCACAACCGACACCCAGCAATAAAAGTAAAGGCGGGGATTTCAAAAGCACTAAAAGCGGAGACGCATCATGTGACAAACGGGACAGTGCAAACCGGTGGCATTGAGGGCCGCACCAGCCCCCACCATAATGATCAGTGAAGCGGCCTGGCGCATTCGTTGACCATTCTGGCTGCGCTGATTTTGACCAACGGCCAGAACAGGAGGAGGAGGACAATTGTTTGTGGCCGCGCCTTTTACTTTTAGTGGAATATCTGGAAATTGATCCTGGGCAATTCCAAGGCTGGGAGTGATTACTTCACCCTTGCGCGAACTCAATTGAAATGTCTTCGTGTCGATAACTTTGGGCGCTTGTTCAGTCTCCGCTTGAGGGAAGGACAGAACTGGCAAACCTTGTTCAAGCTCTTTTTCCGCAGGTACAACCGTGAGCAACGCCGCATCGGCGTTGGACCCAGAAGGCGCAAAACCTTCTATATTGTCGATGTTTTTGGACGGCGCGTCGGCGATTTGCTCCTTAACTGGTTTCCCATCGACTGGTTTCACTTCTGTATTGGAGGTCGGTTTCTGCTCAGGGACAATACTCAGTGGAGCCGATTTCTTACCGGCGACCTCAGTATTTTTGTTGTCGGTATTTTTGTTGTCGTTCTTTTTAGTCAGCGATTTTTCCACAGAGGCCACCGCCTCTTTCAGCTCCTTGTCCCCAGGCCGCATAGACAACGCGGCATGATAATGACTGAGGGCCGAAATCAGATCCCCACGCCCCTCCGCGATAGCGCCCAAATCATAAAAAGCATCCACACTATGAGGGTCGCGGATCAGCACTTCCTTAAATATGGCCTCCGCCTCTTCAATCCGGCCCTCTTTGTGCAATTTTGCACCCTGGGCTAGAAGGGCGACATTGGCAGCGGCAGAAGCAGTAGGCGTTGCATTAGTCGTCTTGGGTCGGACGGCTGTGCTGACCCTGTGGGCAGAACTGCCGGCACGCCCCCGCGCCTGGGCATCGGCCGAGAGAGAAATGGCGGCAAATGCGGCCAGAGACAGACTCAATAAAGAAAGCTGCAAAGTCAGCAGCTTACAGCAGGCGCCTTGGCGCCTTGTGGCATTGGTAGAATTTTTAGGCACCGGATTATGTTGCAAGGTATCACCTTAAGCCTTAAGCCTACTACCAGTTATTCCCATTAAATAGGAAGGATCGGCTACCGAAAAATCTCTACCTCAAGACCATTGTGACAACAAGTCAGGGCAGATTACGTGAAGAAGCGTGCGATATATGACTTTGTCCTTGTCCAGGTTTATTTTCGGGCTTCAGGGAGGCGACATATTCGAATGATTTCATGGCGGCTAAAAGTTTGCGCACGAAGACCTCAGTGTTGAATGGCTCACCTTCCTCTTGATCGAGCGCGATGTACCAGGTCGGAGGGTCCTTAATCAGAGCCTTAAACTTATGCGCCCAAAACTCCGCCCCGCCCAGGACCAGTGTGTAGGGCAGCATGCGATAAAAAATGGTGTTATCTTTTTGCAGAGCCGCTTCAATCTCCTCGTCCTGCGCATGCATAATGAAGTGTTCAAACGTATGGCTCTGTTGAATAGCGGCAACGCCTTTGCGAGTCCGCTTGGGCATGACACCGCTAAACAATAATATGAGCACGCCCGAAATCAGGACGCCGTAACTGGCAATCTTGTGCGTGTCGACAATAAATACACTGTAGGCAAAAAGGGCAGCACCAAAGGCTAAGACCCAGACCGCAGTACTGACAAAGTAATCACGATCCGACTGCGGATTACGGGCGAAGTACTTGTCTGTTGTCAGACCCTGCAAAATCTTCTTACGAAACATCGGCATGTAGTCGAACAAATAGCCGTGCATATCCGAAAGATAGACTTTTGTGCGTCCAGTAAAAATAACATCTAAAAAGAATTCTTCATGGGGCTTTAGCATACCTTTGACCGGTTGAGGCGGTTGGGAATACTCATAGTCGATCGTGCCATAACCCATAAGACCGTGATTGGGAGTCTCTCTTATGGCCAGATAGCCGCGCGCTCCCAGATCGGCAATTGTGGTGATGATGTCCTTGTCTTCGCAACTCTCATCCAGCACAGAACCCAGCTCAGCCGGTGACAGCTCACGGGGCGGCTGCCAGGGCGCGCCAAGAGTAAAGCTGGGAGCCTTGCCAAAGCGCTGATCGCTGCCGATTAGAAGCCACAGAAGCACCAGCAATAAGAAGGTAGCGCCCGGTAATATAAAAGCCAGTTTGGATGTCTCGTATAGTTCAGTCAGGGCATCAGGCAGGGTGCCTTTTTCAACGGAGCCATTGGGTAAAGGCAGCACCAGCAAAAGGTCTTGCCCAGGGGGGAATTTTTCGGCCTCGACTGTCAGACGCGCATTGCTATGGTCGTTTTTTAGACGAGCGCGTTTTTTCGAACCAAAAGAACCTACATATCCTACGGCTTTGTTTGCCAGGCCACCTTGATTAGAAGCCAGTGCCAGTGTAACTTTCACCTTGTCGATAGGCGATGTCCACTCGCGCCCGAGGGCACTGTAAAACAGCTCCGGCTGACCGGAAACAAAATTGACGCCGTGAATAATGTCGTACTTAAAATTGAATACGTGCTGTCCCAGCATCGGCGTGTGACCATCACCGACAACAATGTATTCATAGTTCTGGACACTCTTGGTGTCGTAATCGACCTCTTTGCCGGCGGCGTCGGTAACGCCCTTAACATAGACGGCTACCGAGCACAGCCGACCCGAACGCTTGTACAAAGTGGCAATGCGACGGCAAAAGGAAGTTGCGCCGGTCTTGCCGAAATCGACGCTGACGCTCTCGTCCACGCCCAGTTTGCCGTTAGCCCCCAGGGTCAGACTCTGATGCAGATCTTTGATATGCTCTGCCAGTGACGCTTGAGCCCAGATCAGCTGCAGCACAAAAACAACTGCAAGAGCTGTCGACGCCTGGCAAAGAAGGTTTGACGCCCTGTTATTACTTCTGACCAAAACTTCTCCTTAATTGTCACGATGACAGAGATCTAACGGCTATTATAGTCTTTGAAAGGCGCTTGGCAGCCTCCAAAGGGTATCATCATATGTGACTAAATTGGTTTTCGAATGTCGCTCAACAGGTTTTCCAGCGCCGCCATAATCTCTTCCACCCTGTCGATGGCTTTTGCCCTTTCAGGATTGGCTGCCGTGGCCGACGCACCAAAGTCGACGGTGCAACTGCAGGCCCATGCCCAGGCCAGAGTGCACAGCGACCAATATTTGCGCGTCTTCGACGAGGCTAAAAGAGCCCTGGCCGAAAGGCGCTACGCCGCCGCTCGCGGCTTTATTCAGGCAGCCATGAAACAGGCTCAATCGCCAGGTGTACGCTCCAAACGTACACTAGAAGCAGCCCTACTCATGGCCATGCTGCACATTCGCACCAACCAACCGCACAAGGCCTACAGTCTGCTCAAAGACATGGAGCATGAAGTCGGTAAAGCGTTCGGCGACCAGTCTATGGAGCAAGCAATACAACTAAGTGAACTGGCCGACAGTGAGCTGGCTTTAGGCAAATTCAACCTGGCCGAACAACATGCTCGCCGCGCTCTTGAGCTACTCAGCAACTTATCGAAAGATACTGAAGTCGGCGGCAAGGCCGAATACGCCAATGAACAGGGACAGGCAGCTTCCCGCCTGGCGCAAGCGCTAGCATCCCAGGGCTTCCATGAAGAAGCAAAACCATATTTCGCCAACGCTAGAGAATTTCTCACCCAATCACCCGGCATAAAGCAGCAGGACCTGGCCGACGAACTGCGACTGGAAGCCATGTTTATGCGCAGCATCGGACAGAAAAGGACAAGTATCAGTCTTTTCGATCAGTCGTGTCAGTTGCAGGATCAGGCCACCAATATCGAGCAACCACCACACCTTCTAGGTGAGGTAAGGATGAAGTGGGAGCCTGGCTCGCCGCGCTGCCAGGAGATAATCGACAATGACTTCCCATTGCGCTGCATCACCACAAACAAAGTGCGTGTTGCCGCCACTACCATCGATTTGTGGGAACTGATGGCCGTGCTTGTTTGCGTCACCAATATCGACGACCACAAAAGAATGGTGGGAATAGGAGACATCACACTCTACAAAATCGACAGCGAATTGGTTACCGGGCAGACTAAAACAGTTTCGCTCATACCAACAGTCGATCATCACATCATCGATCGCACCAATCGTGAATTGGCAATATGGAGCCTGACACAGGACCGCCCATGGTTGGCCAATATGCAAAAAAATCGCAATGTGCGCGGTCTTGTTCCGGCCGAGGGCCACGATCTTTTTCGGGGCCCCAATATGTTTGGCGTCTGGGGAGAATGGGGCGGCATCTCGCATACAGTCCCGACACGTATCTCGGTCCTACCCTCGCGTGAAAACGTTTTTGACCGCGGCGAAACAGATGACCTCAATCACGAATCGGGACTTATTCGCAGCGAAGGTCGCACCGAAGGCGTAAAACAAGGTGCACTGATGCCTGTCTCGCTCGAGCCATACGAATCGCGCACGGGCGAACTGTTCTACATCTATCCGCGCGGCGAATATACGGTCAACGTGCAGGTCAATGTCGGCAACGTCTTATTCGAGTTTCCCTTCAAGACGCGCAAAAAACGAATCAGGTAAGTTTGAGACTGATCAAATAAATCCCCGGCCGGCCTGAAAAAGACACTGAGTGAAGCCTTCTTTGTAGGTCGGATACTTGAGGCTGACCAGCAGTTCTCGGCGCATCAAGCTGGCGTCTACCTGTCGATTGGCGCGCATGGTGCTGTGTATAGTGGAATGATCGAGGGGCAAAGAGGCTGGAATGGGGAGATCTAGTTTTTGACAGAGCCACGTCACAGTTTCGATATGGGTGGAGGGTTGCAGATCGCCGACAACATACATGCTGCCTGGATTCGCCAGCTCAAAAGCGGCGTCGATAATTACAGCCAGGTCATCGAGGTGTATGCGAGAAGTATAGTTACCGCCGTTGCCTGGTATCTTGTAAGTGCCGGCCAAAAGACGTTTATGCAATCCTGTAGTCGGTCCGTAAAGAGCAGGAGCACGCAGGGCACAGGCGCCCAGAGCGCGCCAATAGGTCTCGGCAGCGTGCCTGCCGATGGCCTCGGCTTGTCGCGAGCACGGTGTTTGTTCATCGACAATGCCGCTAAATTCTCCGTATACGCCGGTGGAAGAAATGTAGACAATTTTTTTTGCCCCACTCAGTTGTGGAGCGTAGCGCAGTTCAGAACTTTCCGACTGGCGACCGGCGCCTGCAAGGGGATATAGTTCGGGAGGGAATGAGATCAAGACATAGGCTTCGTTACAGGCCTCTTGCAAGAGCGTTAAAAAATCAGTCCCACCATCGTCGTGCAGGGGAATGATGCCCAGCTTCTCCAAAGCGCTGACTTTATCTGCACTGCGGGTAGTGCCATAAATTTTACAAGGGCGAGATTTGCTTTTATAATGCTCGGCCACGGCCTGAGCGGCATTGCCCACTCCAAGCAAGACAAGCTTCGTCCCGCCTTCAGTCACTAAATGTCAAAACCGAGTTCACGCGCCGCTTCAGCAAATGGCACGCGCATACGCTGGCAATAGTGCAGACCCATTATCGCTTGATCGACTCTGATTTTGCCGTCGTCGACGAGCTTCTGGCAGGTAACGGCGGCGTCCAGGGTCAATTGATCCAGCTTGCCGGCGACCACAAGTATTTTGGAAATTTCGCCGCCATGCTTTTCTTTTACTTTGTTGGCGGCTTCGATATCTGCTTCGGCAATCAAACCGGCCTGTTTGGCCATGGCGATGGCTTTAGTGAAATCCTCAGCCGGAGCCGATTTCATTTGATCCGCAGATTGGTTTTTCACCTGGCCTGAATTAATCTCACGCTTAAGTAATTCAACCGCTTCTTCGAGAGTCATCTGGCCGTTGCGCAGGCCGTCCTGCAAAAGCAGCGCCGCTTTTAGTTGCACAGCTGTGATGATACCGGCCATAACCAGTACCTGACCCAATTGTGGCTTAATGCGAACAACGGAGTCATTTGGTTTAAAAGTACCTTTGTCTTCATCGGGATCAAGGCCTCCGCCGCGCAAATGAGCGCGTCTAACGGCCTCGGCTGCTTTCACGGGAGAAAGCGTGCCCTGACTGACCAGTACCTGCACTTGCAACCCCGAGTCGATCGTCGATTTGGGGACCAGGCCGGCTTCCACAAGCAGTGTGCCAAGCATCACAGCCGGTCGCTTGTTGGTCATGGCCTGGGGCATTGGAGGATAAGGCAAAGGCGAGGGATACTGGCCACTGGCGCCGGGGTAACCTGGCGGATAGGGCGTGGCAGGATACTGACCGCTGGCACCGATGCCGGGTTGAGGCGGGTAGCCTGGTGGATAACCAGGTGGCGGATAGCCCTGAGGATAACCAGGTTGGGGCGGATATCCCGGTTGAGGAGGATATCCCGGAGGTAGCGGATATGGTGGCTGCGGGTATCCCTGCTGCGGATATCCCGGCAGCGGCGCGCCGCCCGCAGGCGGATATTGCGAAGGATCATAATAAGGCGAACCCGGCTGCTGATGCTGGGCACCAAGGGCAATCTGAGGTTCGGCCAATGGATTAACAAAGTCGGCGGTGGGAGCGGGAGAGCGATCGACTTTCCCCTGCTGCTCAGGCTTTTCCGGGGTCTTAAACTCCGATTTGTCGATCTTGTTCTCTTTTGTCGCCGCTTCCGGCACCACCTGTGATGCCGCTTCAAACAGCTCTTTGGCGCTGACGCTGCTCGTGTCCGAGCTTTCGCTGTCTTTGGTAATCTTAAATTCGTCTTTGTCCTTGCCCTTGTCGGATTTAGCGTAAGACTCGAACGGCTGGGGCTTCATAAACTGATCATCGTCACGCAAGAAGGGCGAACTAAAATCAGCATTAGGGTCAAATTGCGGCGACTGGTTACGGAACTGTTCTTTGTCGTAATAACTTGGCTCTGGCTCAACACGCACCGCCGGCTTGGGCTTCTCTTCCACCCGGGGAGCAAAGATATTGGGGCCATCGGCAGGCAGAGACAGAGTCAATACGTCATAAAGCAAGTCCACATCGGCAAAGCCGGTGCTCCACATAACCCGAGAGCGGTTGCCCTCGCCTTCGTACAATGTCCAGATAGGCTCACTGTTGCCTGTATCTACGCGCACGGTCAAGGAAAAAGTCATGCCCAGTTTTTCGGTACGCCAGGGCAACTCCACCGTGCAGGCACGAGCCTTCTTCCCTTCTTCGTGGAGATTTTTCACATCCGCCAATCGCGGCATCCGCGGCAGCTGATTGAGACGAACATATTTCTTCGGACGATACACTCGAGCACCTTTCAAAGATGAAAGCCAGGGACTGGGGGATCATGACCGGACTATAGATTATCTTTGAATTATTCCGCGCTTTCAAGCCAAATAACTACAAATTCCCACCTTGGCACCGGATCGGTTGTAAGGAGAGTCCTAATAATCAGCGCAAAAAGGCGCCCTGGCGCCGCTCTTGGCCGGCTGATAAAGAGTGACTATGTCCGACCAGTCCGAGACCCGCTCATTTTTGTCGTTGATAAGCGTCACCCGCACATCATAAAAGCCGTTCTCACTATGAGAGCGGGGATCAAAGGAAAATGCCGCCATGGTGCCCTTGAGCGGCACCGTATGACTGAGCTTGACCACATTGTCCCGCCCATTGACCTCCTCGGTCAAAAAAGTGTCCCAGCTTTGATTAACTTTGGAGAGCTCCACCAGGCATGCGGTCGCACCCTTTACAAGACCGGCATCGGCGACAAATCTGACCGGACTACCGTCACAGAAATATTCGCCGCTGGCCTTCGGCCTCTGACCAACAACAAACAATGCCGGAAGGAGTTTGCGCTCATCGCTAATCGAAATGTTGGAAATGCCGACATTAGAAATATTGCTGAATGAAATTTTCAGGCGCCGGATTTTTTTAAAGCTATACCAGGCGCCAAAGTGAGAGACCTTGATATTGAGCAGGGCTCGCTTGACCTCAGAGCCCTCAATTTCTTTGGTCACCTGAACGAGCTTACTTATTTGAGGTTCTTCTACAAACGGCGCCAGGCGATCGGTTTTGTCGTCAAAGGAGACATAAACACCCGACGCCGCCTGAGCCCGGGGCATCGAAATTTGGACATTGAGATAATCAAAAGCAAGGGGATTAAGATCCAGACCAGTTATAGTCATGCCGTCGCCGCCCAAATTATTGAGACCATGAAAATTCAACGTCGGCACGCCGTCGACGACTTTGTATTCGCCCTTCTTAGCCGGGTCGGCATACCAGAAACCATCCTTCGAAGCTTGAGCGGCGGTGGCGGCTATCGGTAGATCCAATGACTCCTTCTGATTATCAGGTGGTATGTCATAGCGAACGACTTTGTAGTCCGACTTCTCCGGCTCCCAGAAGTAAGCTTCCGGCACTTTCAATTGAGCCAATTCCAACTTCAAACGGGTACTGTTGATAGGTTCTCCGGGTCCGACAAGTGCGCGTTGAAAACCGACCATAAACTGACTGATATGCTCCCTGGTAAAAGGCGGCTCCAAAAGCTCCAGCATATTGACACCACCCATCAAAACGTGAGCACCAAGGTAGTCTTTAGGCACACTGACGACCAGTATTTTTTTATCGCGCCCCTCCGGCATAGATTCAATTATCTTGCTGGTCTTCTCTTGTATGGCCTTTACCTGAAGGCCGGCCTGTACCCAAGAGTAGCTCGTACAAGCCGTGACAACAGTGAGGCAGACGACCAGGGCATAAAAAACATATTTGGTAATTTCACTGAAGAAATCATCGGCGTTTTTGGTCAGTACAAAATAATGTCTGCGCATCAGAGGGCGGTCGGCTAATTTGGGCAAAAAGAGCAGGGCCGGAATAATCATTATGGCCGGGGCAGTAAACAGATAGAGCACACGCTGATTGTGCAAACTGGCATCCAGCCCCCAGAGCTTAACCAGCGGTATAAGCGAGGCCAGAAGCCAGAGGAAAAGAAAAATGGGCACGCGCAGATTGAGTTTTTGGGTAAACAATCGCACGATCAATATAGAAAAAATAATGGCGTCTATGGTGCCGAATATTGCCACCGCAGGAGTCTGATCGACGGTAAAACCAAAGACATGAAAAGCATACTTTGAAACGGGGAAAGTCATGCGCACCAGATTGAGCGGATCGATCCAGCGGAATAAAAGCCACTTGGAGAGTGCTTCTCCCATATCGCCGGTATAGCCGCCGATAAAATCGCCCAGAGCTCGCTCACGGACAAACAAATAGGCCACTGTGAGCAGACCGTATGGCAGCATAAAGAGGACAAAAGGCTTCAGCCTGGATAAAAATCCTGGTTTGGCGGGAGTTTCGACTTTTTTTGCCGGCGCTGAGGATGCTGCAGTCGCTTCAGAATTCTTATCAAGATCCTGATCAGAATCCTTACTGTTAGAGGCTTCAGCATCTTTGCCTTTATTTTTATTTTTGCCTTTTTTCTTCCCCGGACCCTTCACCGGTCGCCTGGGATCGATAAGAGGATCTATTACAGGCTGTGCCACAGTTACATCTTTGGCTGCAGTGACCGGCACAGGAGCCGGAGCCGGTAAGACAGACTGGGGACGAAATAGAAAGAACAATGCTGCCACCACCAGTGGTAGCGTCACCGCCGACTCTTTGCTCATTAAAGACAAAGCAAATAAAATAATGGAGCATACAAATTTGCCCCGGTAAATTTTGCCGCTGGTCCAATCACGGGTATATATCGCCGAGAGAAGAGCCCCGAGGTAGAGCGGCGCAGCAAGCAAGTCGGCACGCCCCGAGATCCAGCATACATCTTCACAATGCAGCGGGCTGACGGTAAAAAGCAGGGCCGATGTAAGGGCGAAAGCCTCGGCGCGCTCACGGGGCGCATCGGGCACAATAGACCGGGCGACAAAATACAAAATCACCGAGGATAGTGCGGCCAGCAAAATATTTGTCAGGTAATAACCAGCTGCTTTTGTGCCATAGATCGCATAATCGAGGAGATAAGTGAGACCGAGCAACGGTCTATAAAAATCCATAGAAGGCAAGCTGAGGTAGCTTCGGTAAAAGTTGCCGGTGACAAGCGACCATTCACCATGAAAGACGCGGTAGCAAAACTGCAGCTGCCAGGTATCGTCTGCGATGAAATAGCCGGTCAGTATTATGCCGAAGGCAAGAAAAGTAGCCGCCACAATTATAAGCAGATGTAGCCTCGTCGCCTGGTCTAACTTAAACTGCAATTGAGGCTCCACTTAAAAGGGGGCTGGATCTTTGTGCTAACTTATACTTTCAGATTATAACGTTGAAGTTGGTCTCAGGTAGATCTTGGAAGGACAATTGCATAGTGGGCACAAACGGACAAGTCAAGGGCATTGTAGTCACCCAGACAGGTGGTGCAGACGTATTAAAGCTGGCAGATCTCGACGCGGCGAAACTGCATGCGGACAAAGACCAGGTGCTGGTCCGAGTCATGGCCGCCGGTATCAACTATATTGACGTCTATCACAGGGAGGGACGCTATCCACTGCCCCTGCCTTATACGCCGGGTCTGGAAGGAGCTGGTGTGGTGGAGGCCGTCGGTGATGGTGTGAGCAATTGCAAAGTAGGCGACCGTGTTGCATATAACGGCAACCTCGGGGCCTATGCCCAAAAAGCCGTGGTCAAAGCTGCTGATCTGATCCCGCTACCCGACGAACTTTCATTTGAGCAAGGCGCGGCATTTCCCTTACAGGGCATGACAGCCCATTATCTTTTGCATGAGTTTAAAACGATCGTCCCGGGAGAAAAGGTCCTGGTGCACGCGGCAGCCGGCGGCATGGGGCTGTTGCTCTGCCAATGGCTCAAGCACCTCAAGGCCGAAGTAATAGGCACTGTTTCATCTGAGGCCAAAGCTAAATTAGCCCGGGAAGCTGGTTGCACTCATACAATAAATTATCAGGAAAAGAACTTTGTGGAAGAGGTAAACAAACTTACCGACGGCAAAGGTGTGCCACTGGTCATAGACGGAGTAGGAAAGACGACATTCCCAGGCTCTCTGGAAGCGGCCGCTAAAAGGGGCACAGTAATAATCTTCGGCAGCGCCAGCGGAGCCTGTGATCCCATCGAACCGAACGGTCTGCAAAAGAAATCCCTCACCGTATGTGGTGGCAGTCTTTTCAATTATCTAGACAGTCGTGAAGAACTCTTGAGCAGATCGTCTGCCGTCATGGATGGTATCAAGGGCGGCTGGTTAAAATTGAATATCTCCCAGGTGTTTCCTCTAGCGAAGGCCAAAGAAGCACATGAATTGCTGGAATCGCGACAATCTACCGGCAAAATAATTTTGTCTTGCCAATAAAAGGACCGTAACAATAATGCTTAAGGGTAAAAAATTGGCCGTCATCGGCGTGGGCAAATTGGGCGAAGCGCTCGTCGCGGGGCTGTGCAAAAACAGCGATCTGGACAAAGGCGACATCGTCGGTACGGTCGGTCGAGAAACTTCAATCGAGCGCGTTTCAGCCAAGCTCGGCATCAAAGTAGGTCTGGATAATAAAGCGGCGGTGCAAGGCTGCGACATAGTGATACTGGCGGTAAAGCCGCAAAATATGGATCGCATATTGATCGAACTCAAAGATCAATTGCAGCCGGATCAACTAATCATTTCGGTCGCCGCTTCAGTCACGACCGCATTCGTACAGGAGCGACTCAAGGCCGGTTCGGCCATAGTCCGCGCCATGCCCAATACTCCGGCCATCATCAATGCCGGAATGACCGGACTGTGCGTCGGTCAAAATGTTTCCAGTGAGCAGCGCACCATGGCCGAGTCAATTTTCAATTGCGTCGGTCAAACGGTATTTGTCGACGAGTCTCTGATGGACGCCGTGACGGCGCTGTCGGCGAGCGGACCGGCCTACCTTTATGTCGTAATCGAATCGCTGGCCGAAGCCGGAGTCAAGCTCGGCATACCGAGAGAAACATCAACATTGCTTGCGGCCCAGACTATGTATGGAGCGTCGCGCATGGTGCTGGAAACTAAAGCCCATCCGGCCCTGCTCAAAGACACGGTAACTACTCCAGCCGGCTGTACAATTGACGGCCTGATGGAGCTGGAAGAAGGCAAATTGCGCGTAACTCTAATCAAAGCTGTGGTCAAGGCGGCCGAGCGCGCCCGGGAATTGGTCAACACTCAAAACACCAAGAAAGATAGTTAGGGCAATAAAGAGACCCATGTATGGATAGTGTGCAAAAAAGCGTTGTTGACACTCAGCGACCCTTAGAGTTAGTCTAAATGTGTAATGATTCAAAAGGAACTCCAATGCTGAAACGCGTACCGAACTTGTTGGTTATACAGGCCACCATGCTGGCCATGACATTACAAGGCATGCCGGCCTGGGCGGATGGCGAACCCCGCTCCAATGAGTTCTGGTGGCCTGAAAGGTTGGACCTCTCGCCGCTACGCCAGCATGACGCCGAGTCCAATCCTATGGATAAGGATTTCAATTACGCCAAAGAATTTCAGTCTTTAGACCTCAACGCCGTCAAAAAAGACATCGCCGATGTTTTGAAGACATCACAGGACTGGTGGCCCGCTGACTTCGGCTCCTACGCTCCATTTTTCATCCGTATGGCCTGGCACGGTGCCGGTACATATCGCATCTACGACGGTCGTGGTGGCGCCGGTGGTGCGCAGCAAAGATTTGAACCACTTAATAGCTGGCCCGACAATGTCAACCTGGACAAGGCTCGCAGGCTGATCTGGCCGGTTAAGAAGAAATACGGGCGCAAGCTCTCCTGGGGCGATCTGATGGTCCTCACCGGTAATGTCTCGCTCGAATCTATGGGATTCAAACCTTATGGTTTTGGCGGCGGTCGCACCGATGACTGGCAGTCAGACTTAGTTTATTGGGGTGCCGGCGCCAAGTTTATGTCCGACAATCGCAGCCCCGGCGGCAAGCTGGAGAAGCCACTGGCAGCGACACAAATGGGCCTGATCTATGTCAATCCCGAAGGTCCCAACGGCGTACCCGATATTGCCGGTGCAGCGCGCGATACCCGTGAAGCTTTTAAAAGAATGGCCATGGACGACGAAGAAACTGTGGCCCTTATTGCCGGTGGCCATACATTCGGCAAATCCCATGGTGCGGCACCGCCCGCCAAAAATGTCGGACCGGCTCCGGCCGGTTGCCCGGTAGAAATGCAGGGCTTCGGCTGGGCCAACAAATACGGATCCGGCAAAGGCGACGACACCATATCTAGCGGACTGGAAGGCGCATGGTCCGCTCACCCCACTACTTTTTCGATGCAATATTTCGATAATTTATTTGGCTTCGACTGGGTGCTGACAAAAAGTCCCGCCGGTGGCAATCAGTGGACACCAAAAAATCCGGCCGCCTCAAAACTAGTGCCGGATGCCCATGATCCAACCAAAAGACATGCTCCAATGATGTTTACCACCGACCTGGCAATTAAATTTGACCCTGCCTATAGTGTCATTGCCAAACGTTTCAAAGAAAATCCGGAAGAGTTCAAACTAGCTTTTGCCAAAGCCTGGTACAAACTGACCCACAGAGATATGGGACCGCGCTCCCGTTACCTGGGTCCAGAAGTACCTAAAGAAGAGCTTCTCTGGCAGGATCCGGTACCTACCGCCGACTACAAAATGGTAGACGAAGCAGATCAATCTGCATTGAAGGCAAAAGTATTAGCATCAGGATTAACTGGTTCAGAGCTGGTTAGAACAGCCTGGGCATCTGCTGCCACATTCCGCGGCTCTGACAAACGTGGTGGTGCCAACGGTGCACGCATCCGTCTTGCACCACAGAAGAGTTGGGCTGTAAACGATCCTGCTGAACTGGCTAAAGTACTGAAAACTCTTGAAGGCATACAAACCGAATTTAACAGTCAGAACAAGGACGGCAAAAAAATCTCGCTGGCCGACTTGATAGTACTGGGCGGTGGCGCCGCCGTTGAAGCGGCCGCCAAGAAAGGTGGCTGCGAGGTCCAGGTGCCTTTTGCCGCGGGACGCACCGATGCATCGCAGGAGCAAACTGAT
>Ga0105248_10001411_pt1 | contig 26840 bp, 33 predicted proteins | sample KBSS34metaG_FD_81524 | JGI IMG/M metagenome (GOLD analysis project Ga0105248, IMG submission 81524) | Switchgrass rhizosphere microbial communities from Kellogg Biological Station, Michigan, USA - KBS S3-4 metaG | ecosystem: Host-associated > Plants > Roots > Rhizosphere > Soil | place... | reverse complement strand
GCGCTTCGGCATCGGCATGAACACCGATCACACGCTGGAGGAAGTCGGGCAGCAGTTCAGCGTCACCCGCGAGCGTATCCGGCAGATCGAGGCGAAGGCGCTGCGTAAGCTGAAGCATCCGAGCCGCAGCCGAAAGATGCGGAGCTTTTTGGATCAATAATCGAGCGCCGAGCATTAGGGAGCGATTGCGCAGCAATCGCGAGCTTATGTCGAAGAGACGGCGAGATTCGGCCAGCGGGTCAGCATAGCTGAACCCGACTGACGTCACGCGATTCACTCGCGTGACGGCTCACTTCACGTGGAGCCGAGCCTTCCGGCCATCGGACTTCATCACTTCCCTGATTTCCCGCAGGCGCATTGACGGTGGAAAGGCCGACAGGTCCGCCGCAATTTCCGTCGTCCCATCCGAGATGATGAGATCGACATTCGAGGCCACCGCGTCCGATGCTGTCATGGGCCACAACCAATCGTGCGGCACCGTTCGACGGTCCATTTCGACACCTCCGAACTTCTGCTCGGTCCATTGATTGAGGAGCGGATACCCTCTCGCCCGTAACCGCTTCGACCAGTTTGTCTCCGAGACGAGGGAATCCAACACGCAGCTCGTTTCCTCGAGAATGGAGAAGCGCGGCACTCCTCCTCGCGCCATGATGTCGTAGCAAGCGCCGTCAATTCGATCAGTCGGCCGCTTCACGGCCGTTCCCGCATTCCGCATTCGCTTGCGAACGCGCTTCTGGAATTCCTTAGTTTGACCTACGTAGATGATGAGGCCTTCGGGACGTCCTTCAAGTTGGTCTGATTGCGTCGGATCGTGAATTGCGTAGGTGATGCAGACACCTGGCTTTGTCTTAGAGTCGGCGTTGGCAAATTGGTGGTCGACTGCCGCCTTGAAATGCGGATCGCGCCAATACCGAGTGAAGGACTTTCCAGACATAACGCGCTCCGACTAAACGACCGGTGCCAATGTGGGCCGCTCCGGTCGGCTCGGGCTAGCCTGTCAAGGCCATCCGAGCAGCCTCCAGGTTTCTCAGTGCTTCTTCACGCCGGAAGAACTGAGTTCTCGATATGGCGAACGGCTTGCCGTGGTCGTCGGTAATATACCAACGCCACATCCACCGCTCGTCCATATGAACAAACCATTGTGCCATCGGCTTCTCCTTGATCAGGAGGGGCCAAAGCTTCTTGCACTCTGCTCGTGGAGAAGTCTTCGATGAGCCGGCATCTCACGTCTGGTATCAGGCTTTCGCCTCACGTTTCCGCCTGTGAGCCCGCGCTAAACCCGACCTCTGTAGTCAGCCCAGCATGAAGCAGCGAACTGAGTCGACAAGCTATGTCATGGCTCTTCCCTCCGTTAGTTACTCAGAGGCCCACATTGGCATGAGAACAATACGGAAACGACCAGCCAGAACAAGTAGAGAACGGTCGCTTATCCACAACTGAGCGCAAATGCTCCTGTCGCCTGCGCTCGACCGCCCACAATTTCCAACATCCTATCGGGAATAGGCATTCGCCAAGCGGCGCGAGGCATCCGCTCATCCGTCACGCGGGATAAACCCGACGTGACGTCGATCGACACGCCTTCGGCGGTCGTCGGCCGAGCTTCGCGCTCTCTTCGACATTAGCCCCCGGTTGCTTTGCAATCGCTCCCTAATGCTCGGGCGCTCAGTTGTAACGTTCCGGCTATCGCCTGTCGGATGAAACAAGCCTAGGCTGCGACTTCCGCCCATGCCGAAGGGAGGGAGTTCATGAAAAAGTTCGTGTTCGCTTTGACCGCGCTCAGCCTGCTCGCCGGGTCGACGCCGTCGCTCGCCAAGGGACCCTGCAAGGACAAGCAGGGCAAGTTCGTCAAATGCCCCGCCCCGCCCACGCAATGCCGCGACAAGAACGGGCACTTCGTCAAATGCCCGGCCAAACCGAACGTCTGCCGCAACGCCCAGGGCCACTACACCAAGTGTAAGTAGCGCGCCTGCCCCCTAGGGCAGCTCGTCCTCGCCTTTCCCGCCTTGTGGCGCGATCCAGGTGATGAGGTCCCACTCGTTGCGGATGGCTAGCAGCAGGGCGAGCGTGATCATTGCGGCGAGCGCCTTCTGCGCCCACCAGCAGCCGGCCCAGAGCGCCGCCGCGACCACGCCGATCGCGAGGTAGATCGCAACCGGGAAGACGCCGTAGAACCAGACGTCGGTCCAGTGGACCTCCTTCAGCCGGCCGATGCCGACGGTCGAATAGACTGCGCGCGCCAGGCCCCAGACGGCCACCACGGCGGTCACGCTCGCGAACTGATGGAGCGTGATGCCCGGAGTGAGCGCCGCCGCGCTCAGCGCCAGGACGAAGCTGACGCCAAGGACGATCGGGCCCATGTACAATCTGGTCCCGGCGAGCACCTGCGAGCGCGGCCGGTCCTGCATCAGGCTGATGACGACGAAGATCAGGCCGATCAGCACCGCTGCCGCCCCGCCGGCCATCAGGTAGAATTCGTGCCAGCCCTCGAACACCTTTTCCCAATAGCGGGTGGACCGGCGGCGCGCCAAGCCTCGGTGCCCGGCGCCCGGCAGCTCCAATGTCCAACATCCTATCGAAATAGGCATTCGCCAAGCGGCGCTGCTCGCCCGCCCCTGCACTACGTAATCACACGAATGCGGAAGGGCTCGGCTGGGCACTAGAATGGCGCGCGAAAGGAGACGGCCATGCACGAATTCATCAAGAGCCCCGACGACGTGCTCGCGATCAGCTACAGCGGGATCATCACTTCCGAGGACCTAGACGCGGCGCTCGACCGGTTCGAAGCGATGCTCGAGAAGCCGGGCAAGATTCACTTCTTCCTCGAAATGCGCGACATCCAGCTCCAGCTGTCCGCCATGCCCCATCATTTTTCCCGCTCCCTGCCCCTGCTCGGCAAGCTCGGCCGGTACGGCCGCGTGGCGGTCGTCGCCGACCAGGCCTGGATCCGCGTCCTCACGCGCCTCGAAAGCGCGGTGCTGCCGAACATCAAGTATCGGGTCTACGAGCCGGAGGAGCGCAAGGAAGCGCTCGACTTCGCGTTCGGCAAGGCGCTGGCCCCCGCCTGAAGTCGGCTCACGGGCCCTTACCGATTTGACTTACCCAGGTTAAGCGCCCACGCCCTCAGCCGGCGCGAGGGGCTGAAACGCCGCGTCCCCATTCAATCCCCAGTCAAGCGTTCCACGCACCATTTCGGGGAACATCATGAAACAGATATTCAAGCTCGCCGCTGCAGCGGCGCTGGGCGCGCTCGCGTCCGGTTCGATCGTCTATGCCCAGGCCGACTCGCCGCACAAGGCGCGCATCGCCATCTACCGGGCGGCGCCCGGCCAGCATGTCGCGCTCCTGAAGTGGCTCGACGGCCAGAACCGCGCCGCAGCGGCCGCGGGCGTGCCGATCGGCGTCATTTATGCCCATACCGACGGCGACAGCTGGGATTATCTGGCGATCGACCCGGTGACCACGCCGGCGCAGGACGCGGCGGTGGACGCCGCGGCGAAGAAGATGGGAATGGCCGCCGGCCCGGCCGCTTCGATCGAGTTCCGCAAATATATCTCGAGCCACACCGACACGTTCGCGATCGGCCCGGTGACCCCGGCGCAATATCTGGCGATGGTCGGCGCCTAGGTGAAAAAGGCGGCGCCCGGCATTCGCGCCGGGCGCTCGCCGGCCTGGCCCAGGCTAGTCGGCCCTGAGGCCCGCTTCGAGTTTCCTTTTGGCTTCCGCCTCGCGGAGCCGCTCGGACCGTTCCGCGCGGTCGGCGAGCGCCTGCCACGCGGCTTCGGAACGGCGGCAACGCTCGCGCACATGGTCGAGCGTCGCCGAGTCCGCGTCCGCGCCGGCCTCGGCGGCCCGCGCGCGGAAAAAGTCCAGGTGGGACATTATTCGGCTTCGGGCTCGCTCGCGGCTTCGCCGGTCGGCGCGGTATCGCTCGCGTCCTTGAGGTTCACGGCCGCCATCTTGCCGCGGCGGTCCTCCGCCAGCTCGTAGCTGACCCGCTGGTTCTCGCGCAGCGTGCGCATCCCGCTGTTCTCGACGGCGCTGATGTGGACGAACGCGTCCTGTCCGCCGCCGTCGGGCGCGATGAAGCCGTAGCCCTTGGAATCGTTGAAGAACTTTACGGTACCGATGGTCATTGTTGGGGTATTCCCTCTTGGCGGGCCCGCGAGCCGGGCCGCTTCGTGCTAGGAGAGACAAAAGAAGGAAATGCAGCCGCGAAAGCGACCGAAGACCGTCGTTGCGACTAGTAGCCGGGCAGCCATAGGACGGTTCGCCCGCGAATGGTAGTCGAGGGTGCTCGGTTCGAGCTCTTGGGGTCAGCCGCTAGAGGACCTGGCCGACCGTCTGGCCGTCGAGCTTGACGTCGCAGATCGGGCAGTCGTCGCTCTCCTCGGCCCGCTGCACCGCCTGGGCGTCGCTGGAAGCCAGGATATGCTTCTTCTTGACGACCACCCCGCCGTGCTTGGCGAGCTTGTCCACGCGATAGAGTTTCATGGTCTTGCCCCCCGAGTGAGGCTCGAACGTTAGCGCGTCCGCCGTGGAAGGGAAGCACCCGGATCGCGCGCGAAACGGATTTTTTCGCTGGCCTCGGGCGCTCGCCGGTACGGGCGGCGCAACTTGACGGAAGCAAGCTCTTGAATATCCTTTTGTTTCGGGTGGCCTTGAGCCACCGAGTCGGGGGCTTGTGCGCACATGACCAGGCAATCGGACCGTGACTATTACGCCGCGCGGCTGAAGGCCGAGCTTGCGGCTGCGGATGCCGCGACCGATGAGCATGTGCGCCGCGCGCACCGCCGCCTCGCCGAGGAATATCGGCGGCTGGTGGAGACCGGCAGCCTCACCGACGCGGCCGAATAGCAAAGGGTGCCCGGCCCTTAATCGGACCGGACACCCTCCTTCACCAGCCTGCCTTACTTGCCTTCAGGGCAATCCGGGCAGGAACCGGTGCAGTCGGCCATCGCCTGCATGACCGCTGGCGCGGCGGCAAAGGCCGCAGTGCTCGCGGACAACAGCAGGACCGCTGCAATCAGCTTTCTCATGTTGGTTCTCCAAAATATGGATTGTTCTGTTTTCGCCAAAATCTCGATTTTGGATTTTCTCCAAAATGTGAATCTTGGATTTTCTCCAAAATATGGATTTTGTCGAAAAGTCGGATGTTTCACCCGCGCGGCGGCGGTGGTTCGAGCGTCGGCTGGATCCCGGGAAGCGGATCCACCAAATCGGCCTCGGGCATGAACGGCATCAGCATGCGCTGGCCGACCGACGGGAAGTTGGGCAGCACGCCGACGCATGCCGCGCAGTCGAGCCGCGGATCGGCGGGGCCTTGCGGCGGATCGCCCTTCGCCGGCCGCGAGGCCGGCTGGCGGTGATGCATCGCCTTGTGGGCTATGGGCGACGGCGGGCTCGCGCCGCCGGTGACCATCTCCATTCCCGGCGGAATCTGGCAGGCAACAGCGCCGCTGCTCCAGCCCGAAGCGGAGAGGATTGCCGCGACTGAGACGATCAGCGACAGGATGCGAGCAAGGCCCCTCATCGGCGCCCTCCTTATCCCAATTCGCGAGGTTCGCGAAGCACCTTTAACCGCTGCCGAGCAGGGCCGTCAGCTCGTCGCGCTCCCTGCTGCTGAGCTCGGGGCGCCAGATGTCGAAAATCAGCACGACGCGATCCTCGCCGCTGTCGTTCCACGCCTCATGCTCGATCGTGTCGTCGAAGATGAACAGCTTGCCTTCGCGCCACTCGCGGACCTCATTGCCGACCCGGAAGCTGCACTTGGGCGGCACGATCAAAGGCAGGTGGCAGACCAGCCGCGTGTTGAACATGCCGGTGTGCGGCTCGATCCGCGCTCCGGCCTTGAGCAGCGAAAACATCACCGTCGGGCCCCAGCCCGGGATCTTGACCAGCGGCGCCTGGTTGACGGTCCTCCAGGTCTCCGGACAGCGCTCGATCAGGACATCGTCCGGCTGGCCGTTCTCGCACAGGAAGAGCGCGCTCCAGTCACGATTCTCGACCAGGCCCTTGTTGGCGTCGAGCCGAACGTCGCTCTCGCCGGCCTGTATGTAGGGCCGGAAGCCCTCGGTGCCCTGCTTCAGCAGCTCGACCAACTCAGCGCGCACGGCGGCGGTTTGAGCCTCGACGCTGGCGGACCAGTCGAAGTCGGCCGGGTCATAATATTGGACCTGCGGCAGCTCCGGATAGGTGAAGATGGTCGGCCGCTGGAAATATTGGCGGCGCTTGCCCGCGGCGAGATCGAGCGCATGGCGGAGACGCGGGCTCCAGCTGTCCGGCGGAAAGCCGCGCTTGGTCATCAGACCCTCGCGCTTGGTGTGCAGGACCTCCTCGAGCACCGCCAGCGCCTGCTGGGCGTGCTCGACCTCTGCGGCCGCGTCGGGCGGCACGCCCTTGATGTCGGCGAAGCCGAGCGCCGTGCGATAGAATTGTCGAGCGTTGCCGTCGTCGCCGGCTGCCGCACGGCAATCGGCCTTCATGATCAGGCCGCGGATCGAGTGCGGATCGAGCTGGAGCAGCCGATCGATGGCCGCTTCCTCGGCGGCGACATCCTTCAGCGCGCGACAGGAGATGGCCAGCAACAGCCAGGCGACCGGGTTTGCGGAGCCCGCACCCGTCAGCTGAGCGAGACGAGTTCGCGCGTCGCCGGCCCGACCTTGCTGGAGCGACGCATATCCTTGTTGAAGCAGCGCCTGTTCCTGTTGCGGGTCTAGCGGCATCGGCAGGTTTTACCGCGCTATCAATCGGAAAACAGCGCGGTGAGCTCGAACCGCTCGCGCTCGCTGAGCTCCGGCCGCCAGACGTCGAAGATCAGAACGACGCGGTCCTCGCCGCTGTCGTTCCACGCTTCGTGCTCGATCGTGTCGTCGAAGATCATGAGCTTGCCCTCCTCCCACTCGCGGACCTCGTTGCCGACGCGGAAGCGGCAGCCCGCCGGGACTATCAAAGGGAGGTGGCAGACGAGCCGCGTGTTGAACATGCCGTTATGCGCGGCGATGTGGGCGCCGGCCTTGAGCAGCGAGAATACAATCGTCGGCCCCCAACCCGAGATGCGCGGTACGGGAAGCTTCAACACGGCCTCCCAGGTCACCGGGCACTCCTCGATCACGCTCGGCATCAGCCAGCCGTTCTCGCAAAGCGGCAGGATGCTCCAGTCCTTCTTGCCGAGGAGAGCCTTGTTGGCCTCCGGCGTCACTGTCTCGTGTTGCACATAGGCCCGGAAGTCGTCGCTCCCGGCCGCAAGTAGCGCATCGAGCTCGTTGCGGATTGCCGGCGCCGCGGCCTCAATCCCGGCAACCCATTCGAACTGAGCCGGATCGAAGAATTGGACCGATGGCAGGCCCGGATAGGTGAAGGCGGTGGGTTCCTGGCGGTAGAGCCGGCGCCTGCCCGCGGCCAAGTCGAGTGCCTCGGCCAGTCGGGGGCTGCGCTTCGACGACGGCACTCCGCGCCCGGTCAGCCGCGCCTCACGGCTGGCGGCCATCCGTGCCTCAATCACCGCGAGCGCGTCGCGCGCCCTGGCCACATCCTCATCGGCGAGATCCTGCTGTTCGGCGAGGTGAAGCGCTCGGCGGAAATAATAAGCCGAGTCCTGGTCGTTGCCCTTGGCCGCATGTTGCTCCCCCAACAGCACGTGCGCGCGAACCGAGTGAGGCTTGGTTTCGAGCAGCTGCGCGGCTTCGTCGGTCGGACTGAAATCGGCCATTGGCCGGTCAATAGTCAGCCGCGGGGCGCATCTCCAGTTGCATGTAAACACTGTCGAGCCACCGCTCATGCTTCCATCCGACGGCGCTCAGCCGGCCGACTTCGCGGAAGCCGTGCTTCAAATGAAGCGCGATCGATCCCGGCTCAGCACCGCCGATGACGGCGACGATCGTCCGGAAGCCGAGTGCTACCGACCGCTCGACCAGCGCATCGAGCAGTCGGCTGCCGATGCCCTGCCCCATCCAATCGGGATGGACATAGATGCTGTCCTCAGCGGTGAAACGATACGCGTCACGGTCGCGGAACTGAGTGACGTAGGCGTAGCCGATGACCGCGCTGTGACGCTCGGCGACGAGGAATGGCCACCCGGCCTGGCTGATCGTCTCGACCTTTTGGCGAAGATAATCGGCGGGCGGCGGCACCAGGTCGTAGGATGCGGTACCGTTGAGCACATGATGGCCGTAGATCGCCGCGATCCCCTCGGCATCGTCCTGTATTGCGTCACGGATGCGAACCTCGTTCATGGCGGCGGTTCCTCGCACCGCGATCGAACGTCGGGCAAGGTCAAGACTTCACTCCCAGTTCAGCAGGGAAGCGGCTACTGAAAAGCCACGACGCGACCGAGACTCCCACCAGCCTTTGCCCGCCTACCGCCTCCCCTCCTTCTACGACCGAGCGCCGCTGCAGCGGCGCGCGTCCAGCTTCGCACTCGCGTTGGCGATCAACCTTGCCTTGCTTCTGGTCCTTCTTGGACTCGGGGTGACCGCTCCTCGCCTTCAGAAGAGTTCAAACCCTGTGATCGTGGACCTGCTGCCCGAGAGCCGCAGCGCTTCGGCCGATCAGACCGAGAAGAATGCTCTCCGGCACTCGTCAGCCCGGCCCATTCCGAAGCCGCCACCCATCGTGCTCCCCGTAAAGCCGACGATCACGCCGCCGGCCAAGCCTTGGACCAAGCCCTGGATCGAGATGAGCAGCGACGAGCTGGCGGCCGCCGATATCTCCAAGCTGCCGGCCCCCGGCGCAGGCGGTCGAGGCGACAGCGAGGTCGTGGGCCGCGGTCCGAACGGCGAAGCGCTATATGCGGCCGAATGGGCACGCGAGCCGACAGATGCGGAGATCGGCGGTTACTGGCCGCGAAACGTCGCCGGCTGGGGCCTCGTGGCCTGCAAGACCGTTCCCAACAACCGCGTCGACGATTGCGTCGAGCTCGACCAGAGCCCCGCGGGTTCGCACCTGGCCTCCGCTGTGCGGCAGGCCGCCTGGCAATTCCGGGTTCGCCCGCCGCGCAAGGGGGCCGTGAATTGATCGGCGCGTGGGTGCGGATCCTCGTCGAGGTCGATTCCCGCGCAGGTTGAAGTCAGGCCGCGGGCTCGCCCTCCGGAGCGCCACGACCGAGGCGGTCCGGCAGCGGGTCACCTGCCGGCGTGAAAGACAGGCTGACCGAGTTGATGCAGTACCGTTGGCCGGTGGGTGGAGGGCCGTCGTTGAATACATGGCCCTGGTGCGAACCGCAGCGCGCGCAGACGATCTCGGTGCGCACCATCCCGTAACTCGTGTCACGAATATATTTGAGGTGCCCTTCGGCAAACGGCTGGGTGAAGCTCGGCCAGCCAGTGCCGCTCTCGAACTTGGTTCCGCCGTGAAATAGGGGCAGTCCGCACAAACGGCAGGTGAAGACGCCCGGCCGCTTTTCGTCGAGGAACACCCCGCAGAAGGGCGCCTCCGTGCCATGCTCGAGGAGCACGTGCTTCTCTTCTTCGTCGAGGTCCGCCACTAGTGACTGGAACTGCTCGGAAGTCGGGGGCGTGAGGTCGAAGGTGGTGCTGTCGGCGGCAAGATCCTGGCTCATCCTGTGGTCCTTTGCGGCTGAGGCGGCCCTTATCACGACCAGCGCGCGTGCGCAGCCGGTCGAATCCGACGCGGAAGCTCTGGCCGAGGATGCGGTCCAATATGCAGGCGCCTTCCACGTCTCGCCGGACGAGGCCCTGCGGCGCCTCACCGCGCAGGAAGCAAGCTTTGCCGCCACCGACGCAATCGTGCGCGAATTCGCCGAACGGCTCGCCGGCATCTCCATCGAACATGCACCCGTGTACCGGATCGTCGTTCTCCTGACTGGCGACCAGCCGGTCGCCGATCGCGCGGCCTCGGGCGTGCCGATCGTCTTCAGGACCGGGGCGAGGGCGACCCATGCCCAGGCCGTCGACGCGATGCGCAAGCATTTGATCGACTTTCGGACCGACCTGCCGAATGCGCGTGGCGCGGGTTACGACCAGCGAACCGGCCAGGTCGTGCTGCTGGTGACTCGCGCCGATGCCGACCGATATGGGTTGGATGCGATCCGCGTCCGCGCCGAACAGGTCAGCGGAGTGCCGGTGCGCGTCATCGTCAACTCGCTCAACGAATCGAACATGAGCGTCGACGGCGGCGGGCGCGTCGAAGGGGTCAACCTCGCCACCAACCAGCGAAACCTCTGCACTACCGCTTTCGTCATCACCAACGGCGAGACGAATGCGATCACGACCGCGGCGCACTGCCCGGACGAGCTGACTTACGTCGATCCCGACGGCACCAAGGTCACGCTGCCGATGATCGGATCATGGGGCGCCGCCTATCGCGACGTGCAGATCAACGGCAGTCCAAGCTCGCCGGAGCCCTTATTCTATTCGAACCGCGGGGCCGGGTCGCTGCGGCGCCTCGTCAGCTGGCGGAACGTGGCCAGCACGCGCGCCGGCGACTTCGTCTGTCACTATGGCGAAAGCTCGGGCTACAGCTGCTCTATCGTCGAGCTCACCGATTATGCGCCGCCGGGCGAACTTTGCGGCGGGCCCTGCTCACCGACATGGGTGACGGTCAAAGGCCCGTCTTGCCTCGCCGGAGACAGCGGCGGCCCGGTTTTCAGCGGTGGAGTGGCGTTGGGTATCGCCAAGGGCGTCAATCGTGCGTCCTCGGGCCCGTGCCTGTTCTATTATTACATGTCGACCGACTACCTGCCGCCGCCGTGGCGGCTGCTCGTCGCCCGGCCGTCTAAGCGGAAATGAAGTCCCCGCGCTTCTGATCGGATCCGGGCACCGGCTCGCCGGCATCCCCGCCGAGCTTCACCACCCGGTTCTTCGCGTCGACGTGCACGACCCGCGGCTTGAGCGACCGCGCCGCGGCATCGTCGAACATCCCGTAGCTGATGATGATGACCAGATCGCCCTCATGGACGAGGCGGGCTGCAGCTCCGTTGATGCCGATTACACCGCTGTCGCGTTCGCCCGGAATGACGTAGGTCTCAAGCCGTGCGCCGTTGGTGACGTCAACGATCGCCACCTGCTCGCCTTCGAGCAGATCGGCTGCCTCCATCAGCGCGGCATCAAGCGTGACAGACCCGACATAGTCGAGGTCAGCCTGGGTCACCGTCGCGCGGTGGATTTTCGACTTCATCATGATCCGCATCACTGCGACCGCTCCTTCGGTTGCGCTGGTGCACCCGTCAGATTGTGGCATTGGCGACACTCTTCAAGTGCTGCAACGCAATATCGCACTTGCAGCATAAGGCGGGAATTCCCAACTGATGGGCCGTGAGGTGGCGACATTTGCCACCCCGGAGAGGCCTCAAAGCGCCTAAGTGATTGGCGAACAAGCACTTCCGGGATTGGCATGGGTCTTGCTGGGTAATGGGCACGAGGAATTTTCGCCCACGGAGTGAATGATGGAAGCGCAGCAGAACATGGTAGCACTGCCCCTGAGGCCCCACACGATCCTCGGCGTTTGCGAAGGACTCGGCGAGGACTTCGGGTTCAGCCCGGTCTTCCTGCGCGTCCCATTCGCAGCGTCGGTGCTGTGGAGCCCGACGATGACGATGGCGATCTATTTCGCCCTTGGCGCCGCCGTGCTCGTGTCGAGGCTGCTATTCCCGCGCGCCAAGGCGGCTGCCGCACAAACGGTTACGCCGGCTTACGACGCCGCGAATGAGCAGGCAGAGCTGGCAAAGGCCGCCTAACCGGCGACGGAATCAATAGTCGCCGCGGGCTTCGGCGCGCGCTTCAAGCAGGTCGAGCAGTGCACGATGCTGCAGCAGCAGCTGCTCGCCGCCGAACGCAAGCGCGCGTGAACTCGAAGGAGACGCGGCACCCTCGGCGATGACCGCGACGACCGACGCTTCGTCGGGCAGCGACGGAGCCGGAGCCTCGATCCCGACGCGTGTAGCCGCACGATCGAGCAGCCGGCGAATAGGCCACCAGTCGCCAACTAGCGCGGTCGCAGCGCCGAGCGCGCAACCTTCCCGCTCGGACATTGCGAGCGTCTCCAGCGCATGGCGGGCGGCAACGAGGCTTCCCTCGGTTTCCGCGGCGCCCGGCGTGCTTGGCAGTGGACCGACGGCTGAAGTCAGCCGCACCACATAAAGCCGTTCACGCTCGAATGCGTCGGAGGCACGCGTCAGCCAGTCCTGGGCGGCACCCTTCGGGCAGCGCTGAAGCGCAATTTCGATCAGGCCCGGATAGCGCCCATGCAGGCTGCAAAGGAGATGAACGGCATCGGCGAGGTCCCGGCCCGAATGACGGCCGGAAGCTTCGAGCAGGGCGTTGAGGTAATTGTGGCGAGCAGAGCCCTCGGCCGCGACCCGGGCGAGCTGGGCATCGGCGACGTTGACCTGCGGCGCACTCGTCAAACGATGAGCTTGGCGAGACCCCTGTTGGCCGACGGACCGATTGATGGCCATAAATTCCCCTCGTCCTCAACCCGGCGAAGCCTTGTCCGACGGTCACTAACGCAAGGGCGTAAAGACGAGGTTTATGGCCCGGTAAGCTTTCCTGAACCCTGTTCCCGCGCCCAGGGACCAACCGAAGGCGTCAATCGTCGCGGTAGGCCAGCTCGAAATTGCCCCAGCGGCGGCCCTTGATCCACAGCGGGACGAAGACGTTTTTCACCGGAATATATTTGTCGCCGAGTTCCATGCGGTAAGTCGCCAGGGTCGCGGGCTTCTCGCTGGCAAGCGCCATGCGCGTGGTATCGTCGATAAGGATCCGGCGGTTGCGGCAATGCTCGTCGTTCCACACCGGGTCTGGTCCCTGCGGATGGCTGCGCTCGGTAAGATGTGTCGGCAGATAGCCGTTCATGTCGCCGATCGCCGAACCGATGATCCGGTTGTCGGCGGATTTGGTGCGGTCGAGGATCGGACGCACGTGCCTGTCAGCCGCCTCATTGAAGCGCACGTTGTACTGGACCGGGTTAGTCCCCTCGATCAGCTGGTAATCGCGGTCGAACACGTCGTCGACGGTCACTTCGCCGGCGTCGATCGCCCGCTCGATCGCGACGCAGATCTGGTGGCAGGTCTCCTGCGCCTTGAGGATGAAGGGCGTGTCGTCGATCTCCGCGCCCGAATTGGCGAGCGTGTCGAGCATGGTGTTCGACAGCATTTCGAGGTGCGCGAGGCGCTTCTGGGCGGTGAGCAGCTCCTGGCCGTTATCGCGCGCGTCGGCGGCGAAATCGGTTAGCCCGGCCTTCACGCGATCGACGCTGGTCTGGATCATGCTCGTGGAATGAGCGATGCCCTCGGTCTGGCGGTCGACCATGCCGACGATCTCGCTGACTTCCCGAACAGTGTCGCTGATCGTGCTGAAGCCGCCCTGGGCGGCGCGGCTGCGCTCGACGCCGGTCTTGATCTCGGTCGTGACGGCACCCGCCTCGCGGGTCAGCTCGCCGATCGTGGAGGCGATCTGGCTGGTTGCCGCGCGGGTATCGTGGGCGAGCTTCTTCACCTCGGCGGCGACGACCGCGAAGCTGCGCCCGGCGTCGCCGGCGCGAGCCGCCTCGATCGTTGCGTTCAATGCCAGCATGTTGGTCTTGCGGGCGATGGTCTCAATGGTCGACGATACGCTCTGGACCTGGTTCATCGCGGCTGCGAAGCCGGCCATGCGCTCGCCGAGCTGGACGATCAGCTCCGTCAATCCCTTGAAGCCGTCGATCGTGCCCTCGATCGCCTCTCGGCCGGCGTCGAGCTTGGCTTTCGCCTGCTCGGACAGCAGGCGAGCCTCGTCGGTCGAATCGGAGACGCGCGCCTGGTCGGTGAGCAGCCGCGTGGTGACTTCCTCGAGCTGGTCGAGCATCTTCAGATGCTCGCCGATGCGCTGGCCGACGCCGTTGACGTAACCGGCGACGTCGCTGCACTCCATGGATAGCGATCCGCAATCGCGCGCCACTGCGCGGATGGCATTTTCCGTGACTTCTTCGATTCCCGCGGTGGCCATTTTGCGAGCCCAGCTCCCCAACAATTCAGGAGCGGAGATACTCAGGACCTCCTACTTCTTCGTTAACCACGCTTGCGCTCTCAGTAGATGAGATGCGTGCGACGCTCCTCGGCCCAGGCCTGCTCGTCAGGCACAGTAAGTGCGTCGAGATCGCCGGGAACCGCATTCGGGTCGTCGACCCATTCGCGCAGCAGGGGCGACCCGTTGATCACGTCGATCGCGAGCTTGTCGAATACATATTCGTAGGGGAAGTCACGCCACAGCGGATAGTCCCGGTATAGTCCTTGGATGGCCTTGAAAGCGAGCGACTGGAGCCGCCACGGCTTGAACGCCTGGTGGTCGTAGAACGGCCCTTCGGCGTGGATGAAGACGCCGCGGCACATCTCGCCGACATGTTTGTGGAAGGTCGGCTGGAAGGTGACCTCGCGCAGCTTGCAGCCTGCGAGCCACTGGGGAGCCAGAGCTTCCATCTTCGCCATGATGCGGAGCGGCTCGACGTCCGGTGCACCGAACAGCTCCAACGGACGGGTCGTGCCCCTGCCCTCGCTCAGCGTAGTACCCTCGAGCATGACCGTGCCAGCATAGGCGCGCGCCATGTTGAGGTTTGCCGCGTTGGGACTGGGGTTGATCCAGATCCGTTCAGGCGGCCAGCCGAACCCGGGACCTGCCTCGGGCTCGTATCCCTGCATCTCGATCACTCGGTAATCGACATCGAGCTTGAAGTGGTCGACGAACCAGTGCCCGAGTTCGCCGAGCGTCAGGCCATGCCGCATCGGCAGGGGGCCGGCGCCGACGAAGCTTTCCCAGCCCGACCGCAGAGTCAGGCCCTCGATCGGCCGGCCTGCCGGGTTGGGCCGATCAAGTACCCACACGGCCTTGCCGTGCTCGGCGGCGGCTTCGAGCACGTAGCGCAGCGTCGTGATGAAGGTATAGATTCGGCAGCCCAGGTCCTGGAGGTCGATCAGGATGGTGTCGAACGTGCCCATCGACTGGCCTGTCGGTCGGCGGACTTCGCCGTAGAGGCTGTACACCGGGATCTGGTGGACCGGATCGGTGAAGTCGTCCGATTCCACCATATTGTCCTGCTTGTCGCCGCGAAGGCCGTGCTGCGGGCCGAATGCCGCGGTCAGCTTCACGCCGGCGGCCGCCAGTGCGTCAACGCTGTGCGTGAGGTCGCGAGTGACCGAAGCCGGGTGGGCCAGGACGGCTACCCGCTTGCCTTCGAGAGGACGACGAAGCTCCGGCTCGGCAAGGAGCCGGTCGATACCGAACAGGGTCATGGAGCGCCTGCTTAAGGCAGGTGCGCAGCGAAGCAAGCAGCGTCGTGGAAGTCGGGCTTGTCGTCCTCCGGATGGGCCAGCGCCCAGTAGGATTTGGTGCCGTCCGTCTCCTCGAGCACGGCCGACAGGCCGAACTCCCAAGAGCCTGCTGCTTCGACGCTGATCGTCGCGCCGAACGCCCACCAGGTGAAATTGTCCTCGACCCGGATGTAGGGCATCGCGACCTCGGCGTCGGTCCGACCGTCACGATAGGCGGCGAAGTCGTATGCGGCCCATTCGCCCGACGGCGCGAAATTCCATTCGCGATAGCCCTCCGCGCCGGGCACACGCAGGAAAGCCTCGAAGCACGTGGTGCGCCACAAATCGTCGGCGCGTTTCGGCTCAAGCGGCTCCGGAATGACGAAGCGCGTCGCTGCAGCCCCGATCCCGAACCAGATGTTGGTGGTCGCCGTCGCGCTGAACGCGGCGGAATGCTCGACGTTCACCCAGACCTTGAACGGCTCGGATGGCGGCGTTGCCGGGTGCGGGACCAGGTTCAGCTGCATTGCGCCCCAATCTAGCGCCAATGTAGCAGGGACAAGTTAACGACGCTAAGCGGCTCGCATGAGTTCGTTTAAATCATCACTTCTGAAGCTGCTCGACGAGCGCGGCTACATCCATCAGCTGACCGACGCGACCGGACTGGACGCCCTGGCCGCGAAGGAAGCCGTAAGCGCCTATATTGGGTTCGACGCAACAGCTCCGAGCCTGCACGTCGGCAGCCTCGTCCAGATCATGCTGCTTCGGCGGCTCCAGCAGACCGGCCACCGCCCGATCGTGCTGATGGGCGGCGGAACGACCAAGATCGGCGATCCTTCCGGCAAGGACGAGAGCCGGCAGTTGCTGAGCGCAGAGAAGATCGACGAGAATATCGTCGGTATCCGGCGCGTGTTCGAACGCTTCCTCACCTTCGGCGACGGGCCCAGCGACGCGGTGATGGTGAACAACGCCGACTGGCTCGACACCCTCGAATATATTCCGTTCCTGCGCGACGTCGGACGGCATTTCACGATCAACCGGATGCTGACCTTCGACAGCGTGAAGCTTCGGCTCGACCGCGAGCAGCCGATGACTTTCCTCGAGTTCAACTACATGATCCTCCAGGCCTACGACTTCCTGGAGCTGTCGCGACGCGCCGGCTGCCGGGCTCAGTTCGGCGGGTCGGACCAGTGGGGAAATATCGTCAACGGGATCGAGCTCGGACGGCGGATCGACGGCACCGAGCTGTTTGGGGTGACCACGCCGCTGATCACGACCGCCGACGGCGCGAAGATGGGCAAGACGGCGCAAGGCGCCGTCTGGCTCGACGAGCAGCTCCTGAGTCCATACGATTATTGGCAGTTCTGGCGGAACACCGCCGATGCCGATGTCGGCCGATTCCTCAGGCTTTTCACTGACTTGCCGCTTGACGTCATTGCGCGGCTGGAAGCGCTGCCAGGTGCCGAGATCAACGAGGCCAAGATCGTGCTAGCGACCGAGGCAACGGCGATGCTCCACGGCCGCCAGGCTGCCACCGATGCGAAGGAGACGGCGAAGGCGACGTTCGAGCAGGGGGGCGCCGGCGAGAACCTGCCGACGCTCTCGACCGGAGGCTCGGTCTCAATCCTTGCCGCCCTGACCGGTCTCGGGTTTTGCGCGTCGAACGGTGAAGCCAAGCGCAAGCTCGCCGAGGGCGCGGTCCGCGTCGATGACGAGTTGGTAAGCGAACCCGCTCACGTCGTCGCAGTCGGCGACAAGCCGGTGAAGCTCAGCCTGGGCAAGAAGAAGCACGGGCTGCTGGTTCGCTAGCCTCCGACGAGCTTCGCGAGGCGCTCGAGGTCCTTCCCGACCGAGCGCTTTACGAACCATCCCATGATCTGCGGTCCCGGTCCCGTGTTGCGGATGGACACGCGCGAGTTCTGGCCGTCAGGCTCGATCCGGTAGGTGACGCTGCCGCCCTTCATCGGTCCGGCTACGAAGTGCATATGGAGAAGGTGGTCCGGCTCGTGGCCGGCGACCTCCGTCGTCCAAGAAAACTTCCGGCCCATGAAACCGCCGTGACGCGTGACCTTTGCGCCGACCTTCGTCGGGTCGCCATTCGGCGGGTCGACCATCTTCGCACCGCCGATCCATTCGGGATCGCGCCGCGGATCAAACATCACGTCGGCAACTCGTCCTGATCGAGCGGCGATGGTTCGCGATGCGGTGACGTCCATGCTGATGGAAACGCCTTTGATGCTCATCCGCTCCTGATCAGTCCCACCGCCTGGTCACGCTCGAACAAATAGAGGCAGATGCGCGCCGTCTGGCCGCGCGGTCCGGAAAGCCCACCGTCCCGGTCAAGCAGCAGCAGCGCGTCGCTCTGGGCAATCGGCGCAAGCTCGGCGACCAGCTCGGTCGTGGCGACGCGAAACGCCTCCTCGCCCGACTGGCGGGTGCCGAGGATCTCGCCCGGGCCGCGGAGACGCAGATCCTCCTCGGCGATACGGAAGCCGTCATTTGTCTCGCGCATCAGCGACAGCCGGGCGCGCCCGACCTCTGTCAAATTCTGGTGGCGGATCAGGAGGCAGCTACTCTTACCCGAGCCTCGGCCTACTCGGCCGCGCAACTGGTGGAGCTGGGCAAGGCCGAAGCGCTCCGCGCCCTCGACGATCATCAGCGTCGCGTTGGGCACGTCGACGCCCACCTCGATCACCGTGGTCGCGACCAGCACCGCGAGCTCGCCCGCGGCGAAGCGCGCCATGACGGCGTCCTTGTCGGGCCCCTTCATCCGCCCGTGGACCAGGCCGACCCTGTCCTCGCCGAAACGCTGTTTCAGGACTCGCGCACGCTCCTCCGCCGCGGCGGCGTCGCTTTTCTCGCTCTCCTCGACCAGCGGGCAGACCCAATAGGCCTGTCCGCCCCCCGCGATATGCCGCCCGAGCCCGTCGATCACTTCGGGCAGCCGCTCGTCGCTGATCACCCGCGTTTCGACCGGAGTCCGCCCCGGCGGCATCTCGTCGATCCGGCTGACATCCATCTCGCCATATTGGGTGAGAGTCAGCGTGCGCGGGATCGGCGTCGCGGTCATCACCAGCAGGTGCGGCGGGTGCTCAGCCTTCGATGCCAGGAGCAGCCGCTGGGAGACGCCGAAGCGGTGCTGCTCGTCGATCACCGCAAGCCCGAGCTTCTTGTACGCCACCTTCTCCTGGAAGATGGCGTGGGTGCCGACGAGGATATCGACCGACCCATCGGCGAGGCCCATCAGCACGCTGTCGCGCGCCCTGCCCTTCTCCCGCCCGGTGAGGATCGCGACCCGCACACCGATGCTATCGAGCTGGCCGAGCAAGGTCGCATGATGCTGTCGGGCGAGAATTTCGGTCGGCGCGAGTAACGCCGCCTGCGCGCCCGATTCGACCGCGGTGAGCATTGCGAGGAGCGCCACCAGGGTCTTGCCTGAGCCGACGTCGCCCTGGAGCAGCCGCAGCATCGGCGCGGACTGGGCCATATCACCCCGGATCTCTTCGCTCACTCGCCGCTGGGCACCCGTCAGCTCGTAGGGGAGCTTGAGGTTGGCGGTTAGTTCGCCGGTGCCCGCGAGCGGCGCGGTACGATGCCGCCGCTGGGACTGGCGAAGCAGCAGCAGCGCGAGCTGGTTGGCGAACACCTCGTCGTAAGCGAGCCGCTTGCGCGATGCGTCTGCGCCCGGCTCGCGGTGGATCAGCCCAAGCGACCCGCGCCACGCACTCCAACCCTCGCGAGCGAGCAGCCCGGGCTCGACCCATTCAGGCAACTCCGGAGCGCGTTCGAGCGCCTCGCGCACGAGCTCGCCGAGGCGGCGGTTGGTCAGCCCTTCGGTTAGCGGGTAGACCGGCTCGCGCACGGCGGGCTGCGGCCCCTTGCCGGGCTCGCTGACCTCGGGATGGATGATCTGCCATTCGTCGCCATAAGCCTCCAGCTTGCCCGAGACGGTCCGCATCTGACCGATCGGCAGGCTGCGCTTGGCCCAGCCCGGATTGTTGAAATAGATAAGGCTGATCGAATTGCCTTCACTGTCCGAAGCGAAGACGCGCATCGGTCCCCGGCCCGAGCGGTTTTCGCGAACCTGAAACGGGTTCAGATCGAGGATCACGTTGCGGCCGAGAAGCTCGGCCGATGCCGCCGGCGCGCGCACCCGTTCGATCGCTCCGGTGGGCAAATGATAGATCAGGTCGATGAGTCGGGTGAGGTCGAGCCGCTTGAGCAGTTTGGCGACCTGCGGGCCGACACCTTTGAGCGCTTCCACTTCGGTGAACAGCGGATTGAGGATTTCGGGCCGCATCAGCGCTCGCCCATTAAGAGCTCCGGATGCTCTTGAAAGTATTTGGCGATGGAATCGAAAAGGTCACGCGCCGGCGGGCGGCGAAGGATCGCGCGCCGGGCCACGAGATAGATGGGAACGTCCCATTCCGGTGGCGGCGCGAAGCAACGGACGATCTCCGGATCGTGGTCGCCGATCGTGCAGGGCAGCGACGAGAGGGCGGCGCCGGAGGCAATGGTCGATTTCAAGGCGCGGTAATTGTTGCACCGGATTGGCGGCGAATCGTCGCCGACCAGCGACTCGATCCACTTGTAGACAGGCAGGGTGCCCGGCGTTCCCGTCACAAGCGCAAGGGCATGACCGGCGACCTCTGCTGTTGAACGGGGGCGTTCGGCTTCGGACATGTGCGCGCTTGCGTAGATGGTCCAGCCGCACGGCGGAAGTTCATGCACGACGACCTCGTCGCTGGTCGGGCGGTCGCGGCCACGAACGCCCATGTCCGCCTCGCCGCGCGCAAGATCGTAGATATGATCGCTGGCGAGCAACTGCGCCTGCACCAACGGCCAACGGGAGCGAAAGCCGCGCAGCACGGGTATCAGCAGCTGCTCGAAATGATCGAGGAACGTGAGGCGGATCAGGTTCAGCTCGGCGCCCGACAGCGCGTCGACTCCGGCCGTGAACTCACACACGGCGCGTTCAATACGTTGAGCGGCGTCGAACAAGCCGTGGGCGGCGTCGGTCGGAACGAGCCCGTTCGCCGCACGGTCGAACAGCTTGAGGTTTAGCGCGTGCTCGAATGCGGCGATCCGGCGAACCACGGTCGGCTGGCTCACGCCGAGCGCCGCGGCGGCGCGGCCGGTGGTGCGCTCCCGATAAAGCGCAAGGAACACGCCGATATCGTCCCACGCGAACATGCGGGCACCCCCAAGCCCTAGCTATTCACATTTGCATACCCCCTTGCAAGCATGTCGATGGCGAACTCGCACGGGCCAGCGTAACGGGCGCCCCCGCGAACAGGGAGTTCCAGAAATGTTGAAAATTGCACTCGGCTTCGCGGCCGCGTCCGCGAGCGCTTTGACCGTTGCGATTCCGCTGGCCGCGCAGGCGCCGGCAGCCGAGCCGACGCTCGAGCAGGTGCGCGCACTTACCGAACGATTCCAGGACGTGAAGGTGGCGTTGGCCGAAGGCTATGTGCGCGACCCGATGAACGTCTGCGACACGGCGCCAATGATGGGTCGGCCGGCGTCACTGGGCGCTATGGGGATTCATTTCTTCCGGCCCGACCTTCTGGGCATCAAGGGTCCGCCCAACCCTCGCGTGGACGGTGACGGCACTCACACCGATTTCCGCAAGCCTGCGATCCTGATCTACGAGCCTCAAGCCGACGGTTCGCTGAAGCTCGTCGCAGTCGAGAACCTGGTCTTCCAGAAGTCGTGGCATGCCGCGGGTCACCCAAGGCCGCCCAGCTTCCATGGCGTCGAGTACGACACGATGCAGGATAATCCCGCGACAAAGATCGACGAGGCGCACATGTTCGAGCCGCACTACGATCGCCACGTCTGGCTGTACCGCGATAATCCCAATGGTGTGTTCGCGCCGTTCAACCCGAACGTCAGCTGCAAGGCGCACAAGCAGGATATGGCCATGAAGATGTAGGGCGCGGCGGCCTTCCTTTAGAAGGCTGCCTCGCTTACATCGCCCGGATGCCTTCGGACCCGGACCTGAAGCGCTTCGCCTGGCGTGCGCACCATCGCGGCACGAAGGAAGCCGACCTGCTCGTCGGCGGCTTCTTCGACGCTCACCACGAATCGTGGGGCGAAGCCGAGTGCGCCTTGTTCGCGGCGATGCTTGAGGAACAGGACGTCGATATCATGGCCTGGGCGCACGGAACCGCACAGGCGCCGGAACGCTTCGAAGGACCCATGATCGAGGCCCTGCGGAAGCTCGACTATATCCGGATCGCGCGATGACCGAGCCGCTCCAGCGCGTCCTTCGCGCCGACAAGCCGCTGACCCTCGCCGGCGTGCCTACCGGCTTCCTGCCCTGGCTCGCCGCCGATCTCGCGCGTGCAGCGCATGGTTCGAGCAAGGGTGGCCGAGCGGTTGCGATCGTCGCCGACGAGGCGGCGATGCGCGCGCTTGCCGAGACTGTGCCGCTGTTCGCGCCCGAGCTTCAGGTGCTGACCTTTCCGGGCTGGGATTGCCTGCCCTACGACCGCGCATCCCCTGCCCTCCGCGTAATGGCCGAACGCCTTGCGACGCTTAGCGCGCTACAGGAAAAACGCGAAAAGCCGCAACTCTTGGTCGCGACGGCCAGCGCCGCGACGCAGCGGCTGTTGACTCCCTTCCGTGTTCGTCAACTCACCCGGCGCATCGCCGTAGGTGAGCGGGTCGAGCGTGAAGCCCTGATCGGGCAGCTTAATGCGCTCGGCTACCAGCGCGCGGACACGGTCGCCGAGCATGGCGAATATGCGGTGCGCGGGTCCCTGATCGACCTGTTCCCGGCCGGCGAAGAGATGGCGCTGAGGCTCGACTTCTTCGGCGACGAGATCGACAGCCTGCGGCGCTTCGACCCGGCCGACCAGCGATCGACCGACAAGGCCAAGGCTTTCACGCTGATGCCGGCGTCGGAGGCGCTGCTCGATGCCGACAGCATCAAGCGGTTCCGATCGCGCTATCGCGAAAAGTTCGGCGCGACCGCCACCCAGGATCCACTTTACCAGGCGCTGTCCGACGGCCGACGCATGGCGGGAATGGAGCATTGGCTGCCGCTGCTCGAGGAGCGCCTTGGGACCCTCTTCGACCATCTCGGCGAAAATGACCTGATCGTGCGCGATTCCGCCGCAGACCAAGCAATGGAAGCGCGCCGCGAGGCGATCGAGGATTATTACCAGAACCGCGTCCGGGCGATGGAAGGCGAGCCGGGAAGCTACCGCCCGCTTGAGCCGGGCGCGCTCTATTTCTCCAGGCAGGAATGGGAGAGCGTGGAGGCCGACCGGCCGATCCACCTGGCCTCGCCATTCCCCGAACCGGAGACTGACCAGGTCATCGATTTCGGGGTTCAGCCCGCCCGCGATTTCGCCCCTGAGCGCGCGCAACAGGCCAACGTCTACGAGGCGGTCGCCAAGCATATCGGGGAACTGCGCAAGAGCGGCCAAAAGGTCGTGCTCGCAAGCTACACCCGGGGCGCGCGCGAACGCCTCGCTGGCCTTCTCGAGGACCATGGGCTGAAAGCCCATAAGGACGCCGACACCTGGCACGAAGCCTTGGGTTCGCGAACCCAGCCAGCCCTGCTCGTGCTACCGCTCGACCACGGCTTCACGACGCCCGATATCGCCGTCCTTACCGAGCAGGACATGCTCGGCGACCGGCTCGTCCGCCGCCGCAGGAAGCGCAAGGCGGCCGATGCCTTCATCGCCGAGCTTGCGACGCTGTCGCCAGGCGACCTCGTCGTCCACGCCGACCATGGCATCGGCCGCTACGAGGGATTGACGCAGATCCCGGTCAGCAAGGTCCCCCACGATTGCGTCGCGCTCGAATATGCGCGCGGCGACAAGCTCTACGTCCCCGTTGAAAATATCGAGCTCTTGAGCCGCTACGGCAGCGACAGCGAGGGCGTCAGCCTCGACAGCCTGGGCGGCGAGGCTTGGCAGCGCCGCAAGTCGCGGATGAAGGAGCGGATCCGCGAGATTGCCGGCGAGCTGATCAAGGTCGCGGCGATGCGTGCCACGCGGCCAGGTGTCGTTGCTGAGCCGGATTCCAGCTATCCCGCATTCGTCGACCGCTTCCCGTATGAGGAGACGGACGACCAGGAACGCGCAATCGCCGACGTGCTTCAGGATCTCGAGGCCGGCAGGCCGATGGATCGGCTGATCTGCGGCGACGTCGGCTTCGGCAAGACCGAGGTCGCGCTGCGCGCGGCGTTCGTCATGGCCATGTCAGGCCGGCAGGTGGCGCTGGTGTGCCCGACAACGCTGCTGACACGCCAGCACTACCGGAATTTCGTCGAGCGGCTCCAGGGCTTTCCATTGAACGTCGGCCGGCTGTCACGGCTGGTCCCGGCGGCCGAAGCCAGGAAGACCAAGGAGAGTATCGCCGACGGTACCGTCGACATCGTCATCGGCACGCACGCCGTGCTTGCAAAGTCCATCGCTTTCAAGCGGTTGGGGCTCGTCATTGTCGACGAGGAGCAACACTTCGGAGTCGCGCACAAGGAGCGGCTCAAGGCCCTGCGCGCGGACGTCCATGTGCTGACCCTGACGGCGACGCCGATCCCTCGGACGCTGCAGATGGCGATGAGCGGGCTTCGCGAGTTGTCGGTCATCCAGACCCCACCGATCGATCGCCTGGCGGTTCGGACCTACGTCACGCCGTTCGACGGGGTCGTGGTTCGCGAGACGCTGCTGCGCGAGCATTATCGCGGCGGCCAGAGCTTCTTCGTCGTGCCCCGCGTCGCCGACCTGCCGAATATCGAAGAGTGGCTTCGCGAGCAGGTGCCCGAGGTGAAGTTCGTCACTGCTCACGGGCAAATGAGCGCTGGTCAGGTCGAGGAACGGATGAGCGCGTTCTACGATCGCAAGTATGACGTGCTGCTGTCGACCACGATCGTCGAGAGCGGGCTCGACATCCCGACCGCCAACACGCTGATCGTCTACCGCTCCGACCGCTTCGGCCTGGCGCAGCTTTACCAGCTTCGCGGCCGCGTCGGCCGCTCGAAGACCCGAGCCTATGCGTACCTCACAATGCCCGCCGATCGCTCGATCACCGAGGCGGCGCAGAAGCGGCTGCAGGTGCTGGCTGATCTCGACAGCCTCGGCGCCGGCTTTCATCTCGCCAGCCACGACCTCGACATCCGCGGCGCCGGCAACCTGCTCGGCGACGAACAGTCTGGCCACATCAAGGAGGTCGGGTTCGAGCTTTATCAGTCGATGCTCGAGGACGCGATCGTCGAGCTCAAGGCCGGCGGAATCCCGCAGCGCGAGGAGTTCACGCCGCAGATCAGCGTCGACGCACCGATCATGATCCCCGAGACTTACGTCCCCGACCTCGACCTTCGGATGGGCCTGTACCGTCGGCTTGGAGATCTCGACGACCGGCCGGCGATCGATGCCTTCGCGGCTGAGCTGATCGACCGGTTCGGCACGTTGCCGAAAGAGACGGCCAACCTGATGAAGATTGTCGAGGTGAAGCTGAACCTGAAGCAGGCGATGGTCGCCAAGCTCGACATCGGCCCGAAGGGCGCGGTCGTGACATTCGCCGACGGCGGCTTTCCCGACCTTGCAGCCCTGCTCGGCTACATCGAGCGCCTGAAGGGCTCGGCGAAGCTGCGTCCCGACAGTAAGATGATCGTCTCGCGGGATTGGCCAAGCCCGGATGCGCGGCTGGACGGCGCCCTTCAATTGTCGCGCGGTCTGTCGCGGGTAGCGGCGGCGGCGGAAAAGAAGGAATTGGTGGCCGCCTAGGCCTCGACATCCAATTCGGCATTGGCCGCGCTAACGAAGCGAGTCAGTTCCTCGTGGCTTAGGGCGCCAGCACCCAGGAAGCCCTGATAAAGATCGCAGCCCCACTCAGCGATGAGCGCAAGCTGCGCCGCGGTCTCAACCCCCTCGACAACCACCTTCAGCTCGAGCTCGCGCGCGAGGTGGATTAGCGCCTTGACGACGATCCGGTCGCGCTCGCCGCCGACAAGGTCGGCAATCAGACCGCGATCGATCTTGATCGCGTCGAGCGGCAACGACGTGAGGTAAGCAAGGCTCGCGTAACCAGTGCCAAAATCGTCGACCGCAATCCTAAGGCCCACGTCGCGCAGCCGAGCCAGCCGTTCTGCGACCTCAACTCGGTCGACGAGCAACGCACTTTCGGTGATTTCCGCCGTTACGCGGCGTGGATCAATCCCGGCAGCCTTGATCTCGTCCAGCAGCCAGTCGTCATAGCCGGCTCGGGAGATGTCCGCGGGAAGAATGTTGATGGAGAGACCCAGGCCCTTGAGCGGGCCCTCCCACACGGCGGCACCGCGCAGCGCCTTGCGCTGGACCAATCGTGACAGCCGTTCCTCGAGCCCGCTCGCCGAGGCGCGGGCGAACAGCAGCTGACCGTCCGCGATGGCCGAGCGCGCGAGCGCCTCGGCGCCGACCACTCGGCCGGTTTTAGGTTCGATCAACGGCTGGAAGAGGACATCGACCTGTTCGTGAGAGATCGCGCCTTCGAGCATCAGGTCACGCCGTGGGGCGGCGGGTAACGTTGCCCCTGTGTCCGAAGCCCGCCGACCCCACTTACTGATGTTGTCCCAGGTCAACATGTCAGTCTTAATCCCACTCACCGATCCGTCCCCAGGAAACACAAGGGCCGAGGTAACGGCGTGCCGACAGCGCTGGAACAGGCCGTTCCGACCACGCTCCGAAACGGGACAGTGACCTCAGCGGTTTGAGCCCCTATCTTGTGGTCAAGCGAAGTCGACGAGGAGCCAAAGACTTGAACGCCGACGCGGCTATTCCGGGTGGAAAGATACCGGCCGAGCTTGAAGGCATGGCAATCGGCCTGCTTTCGTCCGGGACTGACGTCGCCGATGCGGCCGAATCCATGCTGCGGAGCCGTTATCGGTTCGTCGACGAGAACGATGCGCAGACCCTAGTCGCGCTCGGCGGCGACGGGTTCATGCTGCAGACGCTCCACCGGATGCTCGAGCAAGGATGCATGAAGCCCGTCTTCGGGATGAACCGCGGCACTGTCGGCTTCCTCATGAACGACTGGCGGATCGAAGCACTCCCTGAGCGCATCGCCGCCGCGAAAGCGATTCGGGTCGCCCCGCTCGAGATGACGGCCACGACTGTCGCCGGCGAGAAATTCACTCACGCAGCCATCAACGAGGTGTCGCTGCTTCGGGAAACGCGCCAGACTGCCAAGATCGAAATATCGGTCAACGGCCGCGTCGCCCTGCCGGAGCTCGCATGCGACGGCGTGCTGGTCGCAACGCCGGCCGGTTCGACCGCCTACAACCTGTCGGCTCACGGTCCGATCCTGCCGCTTGCAGCGAAGATGCTGGCGCTGACCCCGATCAGCCCGTTCCGGCCCCGACGCTGGTCGGGTGCGATCCTGCCCGACGATACCGCCGTATGCTTCAACATCCTCGAAGCGAAGAATCGGCCCGTCTCGGCTGTCGCCGATCAGATCGAGGTGCGCGACGTGGCTAGGGTCGAAGTACGCCTCGACCGGGAACGCTCACTGACCCTGCTGTTCGACCCCGAACATGCGCTCGACGAGCGGATCGCGATGGAGCAATTCACGACCTGAGCCGGCCCGTAAACACTTGCCTTTAAGGACGCGT
>Ga0105248_10001408_pt1 | contig 26859 bp, 23 predicted proteins | sample KBSS34metaG_FD_81524 | JGI IMG/M metagenome (GOLD analysis project Ga0105248, IMG submission 81524) | Switchgrass rhizosphere microbial communities from Kellogg Biological Station, Michigan, USA - KBS S3-4 metaG | ecosystem: Host-associated > Plants > Roots > Rhizosphere > Soil | place... | reverse complement strand
CCGCTACTCGGACTATTCGAACGCCGGGACCACCAACACCTACAAGGCGTCGGGTGACTGGACTGTGATCGACGGCCTGCGCTTCCGCGCCGGCTACAACCGCGCCGTCCGCGCCCCGAACGTGGTGGAACTGTTCTCGCCGCAGAACGTGGTGCTCGACGGTACGGTCGATCCCTGCGCCGGCCTGAAGGCGGGTAACGCTCTGGTCGCCAAGTGCGCCAGCCTGTTCAACCTGACCACCGCCCAGGTTCTGGCCCTCGAGCCCGATCCGGCCAACCAGTACAATGGCCAGACCGGCGGCAACCCGAACCTGAAGCCGGAAAAGGCCGACACCTACACCGCGGGTGTCGTCTGGTCGCCGAGCTTCCTGCCGGGCGCCAACCTGACGATCGACTACTTCGACATCAAGGTGGAGGACTACATCTCCAACGTCGGCGCCAACACGATCATCAACGGCTGCGTCAACGGCACGAACCCGGACTTCTGCGCCCTGGTTCACCGCGACGCGATCGGCTCGATCCGCTCCTCCACCGGCTTCGTGAAGGACACGGTGATCAACCAAGGCGGCCTGCACACCTCCGGCGTTGACCTCTCGGCGACCTACCGCACGGGCCTCGACACCTTCGGCCTGCAGAACGCCGGCTCGATCTCGGCCAACCTGGTCGGAACGTGGCTCGACAAGCTGGAGACCACGATCCTCAACGGCCAGAACCCGGTCGATTGCGCCGGCTACTACGGCGCGAACTGCTCCGGCCAGATCGGCGGCTCGATTGGCACGAACCCCAAGTGGCGCCACAAGCTGCGCGTCACCTGGAACACGCCGTTCGAGTACGGCATGCTCGGCAACCTGGGCCTCTCCGCCCAGTGGCGCTACATGTCCGACGCGAAGCTGGACGCCACGTCCAGCGATCCGCGCCTGGCGGGCGCCGTCCCGGCCACCGACGCCAAGCTGGCTGCTCGCAGCTACCTGGACCTGCTCGCCACCTTCAAGATCAAGGACAACTACTCGTTCCGGGTCGGGGTGAACAACGTGCTGGATCAGGATCCGCCGCTCACGGGCGCCAACAGCTGCCCGGCCGGCCCCTGCAACCAGAACGTCTATGCGCAGATGTACGACGCCCTGGGCCGGTACATCTTCGTGGGCCTGACCGCCGACTTCTAAGGCGGTCAACCCAGACCAAAGAGATCGGGCGGTGGCGCAAGCCACCGCCCTTTTTCTTGCCCGATCGTCTTTCTTGGGGCGACCCCTTCCGCTTGCCTGAACAGGCGATCGGGGTAGGGTCCGCCCGCCCACTGGAATGGCGCAATCGGAGCGGACGACACGTGAGCGAATTCAAGTCGGGCAAGATCAGCTTTTCCCTCGGGACGCCGAAGCGCGACCCGGACGCTGACCGCGCGCGGCTGCTGCGCATCCAGGAGACGCTCCGGTCCGGCGATATCCTGAACGCGGCGGCCCAGTCCGAGGCCGCGCTGGCCGACGGCCTGCAGCATCCGATGCTGTTCAGCCTGGCCTCCGACCGCCTGGAGCGCGAAGGCCGGTTCGAGGAGGCCCTGGCGCTCCTCCAGCGCGGCCACGAGCTTAGCCCGCACGACATCGGCCTTCGCCAGGCGATGGGGCTGGTGCTGCATCGCCTGGAGCGCTTCAGCCTGGCCTTGCCGCACTTCGATGCGGTGATCGCCGCCCAACCCGCCTTCGCCGCCGCCCACGCCACCCGCGGCGCGACCCTCGAGGCCATGGGGAACATCAGCGCCGCGCAGGCGGCCTACGAGCGGGCGCGCGACCTGCAACCCGGCCAGTTGGCCGCGCTTTGCGGCCTGGCCTCGCTGGCCAGCCGCCGCGGCCGCACCGCCGAGGCCCGCGCGCTGGCCGAGGAAGTCCTGGCCGGCCAGCCCGACTATCCCGACGCGGTGATGATCCTCGCCCAGGCCGACCTCAGCGATGGTCGCCCCGCCGAGGGCGAGGCGCGCCTGGCCGCCCTGCTCGCCGACCCGCGGCCGACGCCCGAACAGCGCGCCCTGGCCCAGGGCCTGCTGGGCGACCTGCTCGACGCCGAGGATCGCGTCGCCGAGGCCTTCGTCGCCTATTCCGCCTGCAACGCGGCGCTGAAGGCCGCCTATCACCACCGCTTCGGCGAGCGACAGAGCGCGCTCGACTACGCCCGCGAGACGCTCGATCTGGTCGACCGGATGCCGGCCGGCGCCTGGTCGCAGGGCCCGCAGCCGCCGGTCAGCTCCGCCGCCGGCGGCGGGGCCACGAGCCATGTGTTCCTGATGGGCTTCCCGCGCTCGGGCACCACGCTGCTGGAACAGGTTCTGGCCAGCCACCCCGACGTCGAGGCCTTGGAGGAGCGCGACACCCTCTACGAGGCCATGCAGGCCTACGGCCGCACGCCAGGCCAGCTCGCCGGCCTGACCGACGCGCCGCAGTCGGAGATCACCCGTCTGCGCACCGCCTACTGGCAGCGCGTCGCCGGCGAGGGCGCGAAGGCCGCGGGCAAGGTGTTCGTCGACAAGCACCCGCTGTCCACCTTCCGCCTGCCGGTGATCGCCAAGCTGTTCCCCGAGGCCAAGGTGCTGTTCGCCCAGCGCGATCCGCGCGACGTGGTGTTGAGCTGCTTCCGCCGCCGCTTCGCCATGAACGGGCCCATGTACCAGCTGCTGACCCTGGAGGGCGCGGCGGACTTCTATGACGCCGGCATGCAGCTGGGCGAACGGCTGGGCGGGGCGCTGCCGCTCGACCACCTGGTGGTGCGCCACGAGAGCCTGGTCGAAGACTTCGATACGGTCGCGCAGCGCGTCTGCGGGTTCCTGGGCCTGGAGTGGACCGAGGCCATGCGCGGCTTCGCCGGCCGCATCCAGGACCGCGGCATCGCCACCCCCTCCGGCGCCCAGCTCGCGCGCGGCCTTTCCGCCGAGGGCATGGGCGCGTGGCGTCGCTACGCCGGCCAGATGGCGGGGGTGATGCCGACGCTGAAGCCTTGGGTCGAGCGGTTCGGTTACCCTGCGGATTAGACGTTCTGTCGCAGACGCCTTCCGCTGACGGAGGATGCGCGGCAAGCTCGCGCAAAAGGAATCGCCATGAATTCGGGGGAGGGATGGTCCAGGCGCGGCCTGGCCGCGGCGCTGGCGCCGGCGTTGCTGAGCGCCTGTGTCTCGCCGCGCGCGCGGCGGCTGGTCTCGATCAATCTGCTCGACACACAGCCCACGCCCACGGCGCCGCCGGATCTGGGCGCCAAGCTGGAGACGGCGTTCGACGAAGCCAAGCGGATGGTCGTGCCGGTCTACATCAACGGCAAGGGCCCCTTCGGCTTCGTGGTCGACACCGGCGCCAACCGCTCGGTCGTGGCGACTGAAGTGGCCGCGGCCTGCGAGCTGCCCTCCGCCGGCCAGGCCGACGTCCACGGCATCGCCGGCGCGGAGCTCTCCAACCTCGCCGCCGTGCGTCGGCTGGCGGTGGGCGAGGTCGTCTCCTCCGGGCTGGTCCTGCCGGTGCTGCCGCGCGGCCGGCTGGGCGCCGACGGCCTGCTGGGCGTCGACATGCTGCGCGGCCGGCTCATGAACCTGAACTTCGCCCAGAACCGCTTCGAGATCGCCAATTCCGGGTCCGGGACCGAGATCGGCCGCGACGCCAACTCGCGTATCCCCAGCCACGTCGACCCGATCCACGTCAGCGCCGCCTACCGCTACGGCCAGCTGGTGATCCTCGACGCCCAGGTCGGCGACATCAACGTCAACGCCTTCCTGGATTCCGGCTCACAGGTGACCGTGGGCAACCGCGCTCTGCGCGAAGCCGTCGTCCGCGCGATCCCCGACTTCGGCGTGCGTCTCGCCCCCGTGCCGCTGATCAGCGCCACCGGCCAGACCGCCACCGGCGAGTTCGCGGTCCTGCCGACGGTCCGACTGGGCGGCATGGCGGTCTACCAGGTGCTGGGCATCTTCGCCGACCTGCACATCTTCGACCTGTGGAAGCTCTCCGACCGGCCGGCGATCCTGATCGGCATCGACGTGCTGCGCCATTTCCACGACGTGACGCTCGACTTCGGCCGCAAGCAGGTGGTCTTCACGCCGGCCTTGCCGGGCGAGCGCTACCCGGGACGTTAGCGCCCGCCCTAGCGGATTCGCGTCGGCGCCAGCACCATCGCGCCCTGGCTGCGCAGGCGCTCCTGGGCCAGGCCGTCGATGATCGACTGGGCGCGCGGATCGCCGAACACCCAGGCCGCCGCCGCGAGCGTGCGGGCCGACGACGCCGAAACGCCCATCATCTTCTGCAGCGCCTCGAACGGCGAGCCGGACGGCGACATGCGCCGCAGTCGCGCTTCGCCCTTGATGTTGGCCAGGGACTTGGCCTTGTCGACCGCGTCGTAGAAGCCGCCAATCTGGTCAACCAGCCCCAGGTCCTTGGCCTGCACGCCGGTCCAGACGTGGCCCTTGGCGATCTCGCGCACCTTCTCCACCGGCAGCTTGCGGCCCTCGGCGACCCGGGTGACGAAGTTGTCGTAGATGCGGTCCATCCAGTGGGCGAAGGCCGCGCGTTGGTCAGGCGTGAACGCCTCGCCCATGCCGAACGCCGCGGCATAGGGGCTGCCGACCCCCAGGTGGCGCACATCGACGCCGTATTTGGCGAGCGCCGGGCCGAGCGCGAACTTGCCGCCGAACACCCCGATGGAGCCGGTGAGCGTCGAGGGCTCGGCGACGATGGCCGAGGCTTCGGAGGAGACCCAGTAGCCGCCAGAGGCCCCGTAGGTGCCCATCGAGACCACCACGGGCTTGCCCGCCGCCTTGGCCGCGCGGATCGAGGCCAGGATCTCCTCCGAGGCGGTGTCGGAGCCGCCCGGCGAGTTCAGCCGCAGGACGATGGCTTTCACGTCCTTGGCCTTGATGGCGTCGTAGAACGCGTCCGCCGTGTCGTCGGCATAGATCGACGAGCCGCCGCGGAACGGGCTGCCGCCCTGGTCCTTGCCGTCGACGATGTCGCCCTCGGCCTCGATCACCGCGATGGCGGGGCCGGCGCCGCGCTGGGTCGGCGTGCGCCCGTGGGCGTAGTCCTCGAAGTCGACCATCTCGGCGCCCGCGCCAGCCCGCTTCAGCAGAGCCTGCTGCGCCTCACGCACCTGGCCGACGTGATCGATCAGGTGCTTGTCCAGCGCCTCGTCGGCCAGGTAGGGGCCGGCCTCCAGCGTGGTCTTCAGCACCGTCGCGTCGAGCTTGCGGTCGGCGGCGGCGGCGGCGATGTCTGTGGCGTAGATCGAGCCCAGCCAACTCAGCTCCGCCGCGCGGTGCGCCGGGGTGTAGTCGTCGTAGAGGTAGCCGTTGACCGCGTTCTTGTACTCGTAGCGCTGCTCGTACTCGGCCTTGACGCCGAACTTGTCGAAGGCCCGCTTGAAGAACAGGTCCTCATTGGCCAGGCCCGTGACCTGGAACGAGGCGCCGGGCTGCATCCACAGCTCATCGGAGGCGGCGCCCAGCATGTAGGTGGCGGTGATGAAGCCGGCCGGGTAGAGCCCCTGGCTGTGCGCGATCACCGGCTTGCCGGACGCGCGGAAGTGTTTGATCCCCAAGCGTAATTCGTCGGCCAAGCCGGGTTCCAGCCCCTGCTCGGGCAGGCGCACCAGCACGCCCTTGATGTGGTCGTCCTTCTCCGCGCGGCGCAGGCCTTCGAGGATCGACATGGCCGAGTGGCCCTTGCCGGTGAAGGCCGCCAGCGCGTTCTGCGGCGACTGGTCGGAGAGCGCGCCGCGCAGGTCGAGTTCCAGCACCGCGCGCGCCGGCAGGGGCGGCGGTCCGGCCGCGGCGGCGGCCATGGAGATCAGCACGAACGGTACGCCGATCATGAAGATGACCAGGCCCGCGAAGACCCCGGCCGCGGTGATCAGGAACTGCTTCATCTGCGGTATCGGACGCCCTGCGAACGGTCTTCGCCATGAGACCACGTTCCCCGCGTCTCGCACACTATCTGGACCTCGGGAAGGCCGCCGCCGCCGGACGCACCGCGGCCTGCGGCGTTTTGGCCGGAACCGGCCTTAATCGAACGTTTGGGCCTTGGGGCGCAGGCTCCGCGCAACGAACGACGTTAGGGGAACGTCAAATGCCGGAAGTGCGCAGATGACCGGGCCGGCCCAACGCACGGCGGGCGAGGCGCAGGGCGACGCAATGCTCGACGTCGAGGAGTCGCGCGAGCTCGGCCGCCGCAGCCAGCTGACCCGCGTCGCGTTCGCCGCCCTCTATGCGCTGGTGGCCGCCGCCGTCCTGCCCTGGCGCGAGCCGCTGGCCTGGCTCGCCGTCGTCGCGGTCTGGGAGCTGATCTCCAGCCAGATCCTCGACCGGGCCGTGGCCCGGCTCAGCGAAGACAAGGCCACCAACGCCTTTGCGGTGCTCAACTTCCTGGGCTCCTGCGTCTACCAGGCGCTGGCGTTCATGGCTCTGGCCCGGGGCACGGCGCTGGACGTGGCGATCGCCGCCACCTGGCTCGCCGGCTCGTTCATGAACCAGTTCGTCTACTTCGGGGCCAATCGCCGCCTGCTGTGGTCGTGCCTGGCGCCGGGCGTGGCGGTGACCATCGCCGGACCGCTGTTCGCCTATGGCCCGACCCTCAGCGCCCCGATCGTCAGCGCGCTGATCCTCAGCACCCTGGGCGCGGCCGGGCGGTTCTCGCTCGACTACCGCGCCGTGCTGCAACGCCTGGCCGACGACCAGATCGCGCTGGCCGACACCGAGCGCAAGCTCTCCATCGCCGTCGAGGCCTCCGGCGACGGCCTGTTCGAGATCGACCTGATCACCCAGGCCTCCAGCGCCAGCCGCACCTGGATGACCATGCTGGGCTACGACGCCGAGGACGCCGAACTGCCGATCAAGGACTGGCGCGAGTTCATCCATCCCGACGACGCCGCGCGGCTGCAGGAGACCTACGCCGCCCACTTCCGGGGCGAGACGCCGCACACCGAGATCGAGCTGCGGATGCGCTGCAAGGACGGCGGCTACAAGTGGGTGCTGACCCGTGGGCGGGTGGTCGACTGGCAGGACGGCGCGCCCTGGCGGCTGATCGGCACCACCATGGACATCTCCGCCCGCAAGGCGCTGGAGCAGCAGTTGGAGGCGGCGCGCGACCTGGCCGAGAGCGCCAACCAGGCCAAGTCGACCTTCGTCGCCAACATGAGCCATGAGATCCGCACCCCGCTGAACGGGGTGATCGGCATCGCCGGCGCCCTTTCGCGCACCGAACTGACCGCGCCGCAGCGCGAGATGGTCGGACTGGTGCAGTCCTCCGGCCAGGTGCTCGACCGGCTGCTCACCGACATCCTGGACCAGGCCAAGATCGAGGCCGGCGACTTCCAGCTGCAGATGGCCCCCTTCGACCTGCGCCGCGAGGTCGAGTGCGCCGCCGAGCTGATGCGCGCCCGCGCCGACGACAAGGGGCTGGATTTCCACGTCGCCTATGGCGAGGGCGCCGAAGGCGCCTTCCAGGGCGACGCCGTTCGCCTGCAACAGATCCTCTCCAACCTTTGCGCCAACGCCATCAAGTTCACCGAGGCCGGTGAGGTCCGCATCCAGGTCGACATCATCGACGCCCCCGAAGGGGCCGCCACCCTGCAGATCGCCGTCACCGACACCGGCATCGGCTTCGACGCCGAGATGGGTCAGCGGCTGTTCTCGCGCTTCACCCAGGCCGACGGTTCGATCACGCGGCGGTTCGGCGGCTCGGGCCTGGGCCTGGCGATCTGTCGCACGCTCACCGAGTTGATGGGCGGCGAGATCGATGCGACCTCCGAGCTTGGGCGCGGCAGCATCTTCACCGTACGCATCCCGCTGACCCGCCTGGACGCCGAGGCCGCGACGGGCCAGGCCGTGGAGGCCGTCGGCGAGAGTGAGATCGACCGCATCATGGGTGAGGGCCGGCCGCTGCGCATCCTGCTGGCCGAGGATCATCCGACCAACCAGCGGGTCGTGCAGCTGATCCTGGAGCCGCTGGGCGTCGACCTGACCATCGTCGGCGACGGCGCCGAGGCCGTAGCGCTGTTCCAATCCGGCGCCTTCGACCTGATCCTGATGGACATGCAGATGCCGGTGATGGACGGACTCACCGCCACCCGGGCGATCCGTGAACGCGAGGCCCTGACGGGCGCGCCGCCGACCCCCATCGCCATGCTCACCGCCAACGCCATGGACGAGCACCTGCGCGCCGGCGCGGCGGCTGGCGCCGACCATCACATCGCCAAGCCGATCACCCCGGACAGCCTCGTGGCCGGCATCGAGGCGGCCCTGGCGGCCAGCCCGCCGGCCCAGGCGGCCAGACACGCCTGACCGCCCGCTGAGCGCGGGTCCACGGGGGGTATTTCGACAAGGGCGGGAAGAATGGTCGGAGTGGCAGGATTTGAACCTGCGACCCCTGCGTCCCGAACGCAGTGCTCTACCAGACTGAGCCACACTCCGACTTTGGAGCGCGCCTTATAGAGTAGGGTCCTGAGGGGGGCAAGGCGGCCTTCCGCCTCTTTCCATCGCCAGTTTGCAGGCGTTGCATCCGGGGGGCGCGTGCGCTATCTCCACGCCTCCGCGAGGCGACCCCTCGCGACCATTCTTACTGGGGAATGGTGTAATGGTAACACAGCGGTTTTTGGTACCGTCGTTCTAGGTTCGAGTCCTAGTTCCCCAGCCACTTTTCCTCATGACGCTCTAGCGAGGCACGCGCACCCGGCGGACGCCGTTCCCTCAGGTCTTGGGCGGGGGCGGGGCGTCCGGCTTGGGCGCTTCCTTCTGGATCAGCGGCATGCCGCACTCCGGGCAGGCGCCGGGCGCATCGAATTCCTTGCCGTCCGCCGCGCAGCCGCAGGGCGGGCAGACCCATTTGCCTTTCGGGGCGTCGGCGGCGTGCGCGACGCCGATGGCGGCGCAGGCGCAGGCGGCGCCGATCAGGCCGGCGGTCAGGAAACCTCGGCGGGTGGCGATGGACATGGCGCGCTCCTCAAAATCCGTTCGGAGAACACAGTCGCCCAAGCCGTCCCGGGCGGAAATGACTTTCGGCGGACGAATACGGACGCCCGCGTGGGTCAGTGACCGGTCAGGGTGACACCGGGGCTGTCGGGCAAGGACGTGTCGCCGCCGTTGAGCGGCTTCTGCATGTGGACGATGTCGACCCAGCGGCCGTGTTTGAACCCGACGCTGCTTCCGACGCCGGTCTGCTGGAAGCCCAGGGCGCGGTGCAGACCGACGGAGCCGGAGTTGCCGCTGTCGCCGATCACCGCCATCAGCTGGCGCACGCCCAGCGCCTCGCAGGCTTCGATGACGGCGGTGAGCACCGCGCGGCCCACGCCCTTTCCCTTGGCCTCCGGCGACACATAGACGCTGTCCTCGAGGGTATAGCGGTAGGCGGCGCGCGGCCGGAACGGGCCAGCGTAGGCGAAGCCCAGCACGCGGCCGTCCAGTTCGGCCACCAGATAGGGCAGGCCCATGTCCTGCACGGCGCGGCGGCGGCCGTCCATGTCGGCGGCGTCGGGCGCGACCTCCTCAAAGGTGCCGAAGCCGTTCAGCACCGCATCGCCATAGATGGCGGCGAGCGCCGGTGCGTCGGCGTCGGTGGCGGGTCGCACGATCATGTCTTGGTCCATCCCTTCTCCAGCGCCCAGGCGGCGAACGCGTAGTCGAGCGCGATTTCCTTCAGGAAGTCGAACCGGCCCGAGGCGCCGCCATGGCCCGCCTCTATGTTGATCTTGAGCAATGTGGGGGCATCGCCTGTTGAAAATTCGCGCAGCTTGGCCACCCACTTCTCCGGCTCCCAGTAGGTGACGCGCGGGTCCGACAGGCCGCCGGTCGCCAGGATCGGCGGATAGGGCTGGGCCGACACCCGATCGTAGGGGCTGTAGCTTTCGATCAGATCGTAGGCCGCCGGATCCTCAAGCGGATTGCCCCACTCGGGCCACTCCGGCGGGGTGAGCGGGAGGGTGGTGTCGCTCATGGTGTTGAGCACGTCGACGAAGGGCACCGCGGCGATGATCGCGCCCCACAGGTCAGGCCGCAGGTTCGCCACCGCCCCCATCAGCATCCCGCCGGCCGAGCCGCCGTAGGCCGCTATTTCGCCCTTGGTCGCGTAGCCTTGGCCGATCAGGTGCTCGGCGCAGGCGATGAAGTCGGTGAAGGTGTTGGGCTTCTTGTCCTTGCGCCCGTCGAGGAACCAGCCCCAGCCCTTGTCCGAGCCGCCGCGGATATGCGCGGTCGCCCAGATCCAGCCGCGGTCGACGAGGCTCAGATTTCGGATCGAGAAGCTGGGCTCCATGGCGATGCCATAGGCGCCGTAGCCGTAGAGCAAGAGGGGGGCTGTGCCATCGAGCGGCGTGTCCTTCAGCATCAGGACGGTGATCGGCACGTCGGCGCCGTCGGGCGCCTTGGCGTAGAGCCGCTGCGCCACATAGCGAGCCGGGTCGTGGCCCGACGGGATTTCCTGGGTCTTGCGCAGGGTGCGTTCGCGGGTCGCCAGATCGTAGTCGTAGGTCTGCCGGGGCGTGGTCGGCGACTGGTAGACGAACCGCGTCGTGGTGCTTGCGTACTCGTAGGTCGACTCCAGATCGAGGGCATAGGCCGCCTCGTCGAAGGCGATCTCGTGCTCGCTTCCGGCGCGGTCGACGACCACGATGCGATCGAGAGCGTCGACCCGCTCGGCGCGGACCAGATGGCCGGCGAAGGCGGCGAAGCCGGTGATGTAGCGGCCGGGCGTGTGGGCGATCCATTCGCGCCAGGTGGCCTTGGCCGGCAGGGCCGCGTCGCTGGTCGCGATCTTGAAGTCCACCGCGCCGTCGGCGTTGGTGTGGATGACCCAGCGGTCGGTCCAATGGTCGAGGTTGTACTTCACCCCCACCTGGCGCGGCTCGGCGACCACCGGGGCGGCGGTGGGGTCGGAGGCCGGGATCAGCCAGCTCTCGGTGGTCTCCTGGTTGCCGGCGCCGATGACGATGTGGCTGTCGTCCGACGTCACGCCGAGGCCAAGGAACATGCCCTCGTCGGCCTCCTCGTAGATCAGCACGTCTTCCCCGCCGCGCGCCGGGCGGCGGAAGACCTTGGAGGGCCGGGCGTTCTCGTCGCGCCAGATCCAGAACAGCCACTGGCTGTCCGGCGAGAAGGTGAGTGAGCCATAGGCGCTCTCGATGGGCGTCCCCAGCAACTCGCCGCTCGCCAGGTCCTTCACGCGGATCTGATAGTACTCCGACCCCTGCTCGTCGGCGGCCCAGGCGTAGAGGGCGTGATCGGGGCTGTGGCTCGCCGCGCCGGTCTGGAAGAAGGCCTTGCCCTTCGACGCCGCCTCCTCGTCCAGCAGCACCTGCTCGCCGTCGGCCTTTCCTCGAGGGCGTCTCGCGTGGATCGGATGCTGCGCGCCCAGGTCATAGCGGACGTAGTAGTCCCAGGGCCCATCCGGCGCCGGGACCGAACTGTCGTCCTCTTTGATGCGGCCCTTCATCTCGCCGAACATCTGGGCCTGCAGGGCCTCGGTCGGGGCCAGCATGGCCTTGGTGTAGGCGTTCTCCGCGTCGAGATGCTCGCGCACGTCGGCGCGCAGGGTCTTGGGATCGCGCAGCACCTGCTGCCAGTTGTCGTCCTTCATCCAGGCGTAGTCGTCGACCCGAACCCGGCCGAGCTGTTCGATGCGCTTGGGATGTTTCTGGGCGGCGGGCGGCGTGGGCGTGCTCATGGTTGCTACATGAGGCGCCGCGACTTCGCGCTCAAGGTGAACCAACTGGCGCGGCGCGTCACTTGGGCGCAAGTGCAGCGACATTGCGGCGCGTTGGCGTTAGCCCGCGCTTCATCCAGTGTGCCTACCATCGTCATCGCGCATCAGACGCGAAACGGTTCATCGAGTTCGACCTACCAAGTCTAGGGGTCCGCCATGGTCATCGACCTGTCGCAGGAGCTTATCCAGGCCACTGTTCAGCTTGAACAGCCGCTTGGCGACGGCAAGCGCCGCGTCGGCGCGGGCTTCCTGATCTCCGCCCCGACCCCGGACGGCAAGCCGCGCACCGTCCTGATCACCGCCAATCACGTCTTCGACACCATGCCGGGCCAGATCGCCCACATCGGCTACCGCGTCGCCAATCCGGACGGCAGCTGGACCTACGCGCCGATGAACCTCAGGATCCGCGACGCCGCGGGTCACGAGCTGTGGACCCACCATCCGTCGCGCGACGTCGCGGCCATTACGGTCAGCGCGCCCGCGGCCTTCGCCAAGGCGGCGATCCCGGTGGATTACCTGGCCAGCGACGACACCTTCGGCAAGTACCAGATCCGCGCCGGCGACGAGATGATGGCGCTGGGCTTCCCGCGCGGCCTGTCGGCCAACCAGGCGGGGTTCCCGATCCTGCGGGCTGGCCGCGTGGCGTCCTTCCCGATCGCGCCGGCCAAGATCTTCCCGACCTTCCTGCTGGACTTCGCGGCCTTCCCCGGAAACTCCGGCGGGCCTGTGTTCATGAGCGACCCGTCGCACCGCCGCGCCGGCAGCCCGGACGAAGCGCCCCAGGACGTGGAGTTCATCGCCGGCCTGCTCACCCAGCAGGTCGAGCTGGACAACGAGCGGCTGGGCATCGGCGTGGTGATCCACGCCAGCTTCATCCGCGAGACCATCGCGCGCGTCAGCGATCCGGCCGCGCCGGTGACCGAGATGGCGGCCAGCCAGGGCGCCATGTCCGGCGCGCGCACCGCCTCCGCAGAGGAAGCGGCCGCGCCGGAGTAGGTCCTAGCCGCCGTACAGGATCGACATCGTCTCGGCGATGCAGGCCGGACGGTCCTCGCCCTCGATCTCGATGGTGCACTCGTTCTTCAGCTGCATGCCGCCGGCCTTGGGCTCGGCGCCGATCACCTTCTGGCGCAGGCGCACGCGCTTGCCGACGCGGACCATGTTGGTGAAGCGCACCTTGTCGGAGCCGTAGTTGATGCCCCGCGTCACGCCCTTCACCGGCAGCATGCCCGAGCTCAGGAACGGGATCAGCGACAGGGTCAGGTAGCCGTGGGCGATCGGGCCGCCGATCTCACGGGTGGCGCGCTCCACGTCCACGTGGATCCACTGGTGGTCGCCGGTGGCGTCGGCGAACTTGTTGACCCGGTCCTGGTCGACCAGCAGCCAGTCCGACACGCCGACTTCCGTGCCAATCAGGCCGGGCAGGTCTTTGATCTCAACCGGGTTCATTCGATGGCTCCCTAGTTCTTGGCTTTGCAGCCAGTGGGTCTAGCATCTGGCGAAGCGTGGGCAAGCACGGGAGCGACAATGGACGCCCTGACCCTCCGCGCCGCGACCCTTGGGGACGCGACGGCTCTGACCCGCCTGGCGCTCCGCGCCAAGGCGTCCTGGGGCTACGACGCCGCCTTCATGGAGGCCTGCCGCGAGGAACTGACGGTCACGCCCAACATGCTGGCCGCCTGGCGCTTCTGGGTGGCGGAACTCGGTCGCGTGATCGTCGGCATGATCGCGCTCGACGCCGAAGGCGAGGCCGCGCACCTGGAGTTCTTCTTCGTCGACCCGGATCATCAGGGGCAGGGGATCGGCCGCGCTCTGATGGCGGCCTTCAACGCGGCCTGCCGCGAGCTCGGCTTCACCCGGGTCGAGGTGGACGCCGATCCGAACGCCGAGGCGGTCTACCAGCGCCTGGGCTACCGCACCGTCGGCTATGCGCCCTCGGGCTCGATCCCGGGCCGGATGTTGCCGCGGATGCAGCTCACGCTCAGCTAGCCGATCCGCGCGCCGCTCTTGCCCCAGTAGGCGTCACGGATCAGGCGCTTGTAGAGCTTGCCCGTGGCGTGGCGCGGCAGTTCGGCCATGAAGTCGATGACCCTGGGCGACTTCACATGGGACAGGTGCTGGCGCGCATAGGCCATCAGTTCGGCCCGCAGCTCATCGCCGGCGTCGGCCCAGTCCATCGGCTGGATCACGGCGACGACCTTCTCACCCATCTCCTCGTCCGGCGCTCCGACCACGGCGGCGTCGGCGACCTTCGGGTGGCCGATCAGCACGTTCTCGAGCTCCTGCGGATAGATGTTCACGCCGCCGGAGATGATCATGAAGCTCTTGCGGTCGGTGAGGTAGAGGAAGCCCTCCTCGTCCAGCCAGCCCACGTCGCCCAGTGTCGTCCAGCCGTGCTTGTTGCGACTCTCGGCGGTCTTGGCGGGGTCGCCGTGATACTCGAACTGGCCGCCGCCCTCGAAGAACACCATCCCCTCGGTGCGCGGCGGCAGGACGTTGCCGTCCTCGTCGCAGATCTTGACCTGGGCCATCAGGCCGCGGCCCACCGAGCCCTTGTGGGCCAGCCACTCCTCGGAATTGATGATGCAGAAGCCGTTGCCCTCGGTGCCGGCGTAGTACTCGTGCACGATCGGGCCCCACCAGGCGATCATCTGCTCCTTGACCGGCACCGGGCAGGGCGCGGCGGCGTGGAACACCGACTTCAGCGACGACATGTCGTGGCGGGTGCGCGCCTCCGGCGGCAGCTTCAGCATGCGCACGAAGTGGGTCGGCACCCACTGGGCGGTGGTGACCTTGTACTGCTCGATGAACTTCAGCGCGTCCTCGGCGTCGAAGCGCTCCATCAGGATCACCGTGCCGCCCATGGCCTGCACGGCGCACGACCAGCCCAGCGGGGCGGCGTGGTAGAGCGGGGCCGGCGACAGGTAGATCGAGTCCGGCGTCCAGCCGTAGAGCGCCGCGCCCAGCGTCCCCAGCGGATTGGCCGCCTCGATGGAATTGTCGACCGCGCCTTCCGGGGCGATCCGCTTGACGCCCTTGGGCCGCCCCGTGGTGCCGGAGGAATAGAGCATCGGCCGCCCGGCGGACTCATCGGCGACCGGCGTCGTCGGCATGGCCGCGCGCGCCTCTTCCAAACTCTGGTAGGGCCCGGCGACGCCGCCCACCATGTAGAGCGCCACGCCCGGGATCAGCGGGGCGACAGCCAGCGCGGTCTCGGCCGTCGCCATAGACGCGACGAACACCTTCGCCTCGCAGTCCTTCACGATGTACTCGACCTCGCCGACCGTCAGCTTCGAGGACAGGCAGGTGTAGCGCAGGCCCGAACGCTGGGCCGCCCAGATCAGCTCGTAGTAACGCGGGTGGTTGTCGATGAAGAAGGCCACCGCATCGCCGGTCTTGAGGCCCAGGCTGCGGAACAGCTGCGCGCCCTGGTTCGACCGCGCGTCCAGCTCGCCGTAGGTCACCGTCTCGCCGGAGTAGGCCATGATGTAGGCCGGCTTGTCCGGGTTGGACTTGGCGTGGACACTCGGATGCATGGTCTCGCTCCCGTGACGCGTGACAGAGCCCGCCCGCGCCAACTTATCTTTGATCAGCCGCCATTGCGGGCCTTGACCTACCGTCCGTCAAGCGGACGGGAGTGTCGTAAAAGCCTTTCAGGAGAAACACCCATGGCCGCGCCGACCTTCGAGACCCTGCTCTATGACGTCGCCGACGGGATCGCGACGATCACGCTGAACCGTCCCGACAAGCTCAACGCCTTCAATACTCAGATGATGAAGGACATGATCGCCGCCTTCGACGCCACCGACGCCGACGATGCCGTTCGCGTGGTGATCGTCACCGGGGCGGGGCGGGGTTTCTGCGCCGGGGCCGACCTGGCGGGCGGGGCCCAGACCTTTGACTACGAGGCCCGCGGCGGCGAAGACCGCGCCGCGCGCACCCGTGACGGCGTCCAGCGCGACGGCGGCGGCCTGCTCACCCTGCGGATCTTCGAGAGCCTCAAGCCGGTGATCGCCGCGGTGAACGGCCCCGCGGTGGGCGTGGGCGTCACCATGCAGCTGGCCATGGACATCCGCATGGCCTCCACCGCCGCCCGCTACGGCTTCGTCTTCGCCCGCCGCGGCCTGAACCCCGAGGCGGCGTCCTCCTGGTTCCTGCCGCATCTGGTGGGCGTCCAGACGGCGCTGGAGTGGTGCTACACCGGCCGCGTCTTCCCGGCGCAGGAGGCCTTCGACAAGGGCCTGGTTCGCTCCCTGCACGAGCCCGACGACCTGCTGCCCGCCGCCCGCGCCCTGGCCCGCGAGATCGCCGACAACACCGCGCCCGTCTCCGTCGCGCTCACCCGTCAGCTGATCTGGCGCATGGCCGGCGCCGCGCATCCGATGGAAGCTCACCGCGCCGACAGCCGCGGCATCCAGACCCGCGGCCGCTCGCCGGACGCCCGCGAAGGGGTCACCTCGTTCCTTGAGAAGCGCCCCGCCGTCTACCCGGACAAGGTCTCCAGCGACCTTCCAGACATCTGGCCGCACTGGACGGCGCCCTCCTTCTCCTAGTGAGCGGGGCGTCTTCTGTCGCCAAATGTGTCGGGAACCTGACCTATCCACAGGTAGAGCAGGTTCGCCGCCTTAGGTAGAGCGGTTCCGTCATACTCGCCGACGACTCTCGATTGATTTCAGGACACTGTTGAACCCCGGATTTCAGGATATATGGGTGAAAACAGCTTTGTTTCTGTGCTTGTCCTTCGGATTGAGAGCCTATAATGAGGCCGCTACTGAACTTTTGAATCACATAAGCACCCTCAACGGTGCGGTTCCGGTGGGAAAACAACAATGGATGAGAAGTCGGAAGTCATCGAGATGACCGCGGATATTGTGTCGGCCTATGTCGGCAACAATTCCGTCACCGCGGCGGACCTGCCTGCTCTGATCCAGAGCGTCCACCGCGCCCTGGCCGGCATCTCCTCTGGTTCCGAGGCGGCCGAAGCCGCGCCGAAGGAGCCGGCGGTGCCGATCCGTCGCTCGATCACCCCCGATTTCCTGATCTGTCTGGAAGACGGTCGCAAGTTCAAGTCGCTGAAGCGGCACCTGCGCACCAAGTACAACATGAGCCCCGAGGAATACCGCTCCAAGTGGGGCCTGCCGAAGGACTATCCGATGGTCGCGCCGAACTACGCCAAGGCGCGTTCGGACCTGGCCAAGCAGATGGGCCTGGGCCAGGGCGGCCGTCAGGCGCCGCGCAAGAAGCGCTAAGCTTCCGCAACTCCAAGGCCAAGCATTCGGGAACGCCCGCCGGTCTTCGGCGGGCGTTTCCTTTTGCGCGCATGCCCAGCCGGCCACCGGCCGGCGTTTCCTATTGCACGCACATAGGGACATTTCGTCGCCGTTAACCCTTTTCCGCTTGCCGCCGATTCGCCCAATCGGCGATAACTGATTCGCAACTGAATCCAGCGGCTTGCGGGGGCGAGTGAACATGGCGGCGCAGATCGGAGCCCCGGCAGCGGCGGCCCGCGCGCATGAGGAGCTGTTCGCCTACTGGGCGTCCCTCAAGGAGGGCGCTCGGTTGCCGAGCCGGCGCCACCTCGACCCGGGCGGCATCAAGCGCCTACTGCCCACCGTCAGCCTGATCGACGTCGACCACGCCAGCCCGCGCGACTACCGCATGCGGCTCGCCGGCACCGGCCTCTATGGGGTCTACGGCCGCGAGATCACCGGCAAGAAGCTCTCCGAGATCTACAACACCGCCGCCGCCGACTACTGGCGCGGGGAGCTGGGCAAGGTGGTGGCTGAGGGGCGTCCCGCCGTGGGCGTGCACAACCTCTCCTGGCGCGGCGCCTCGCACCTGTCGATCCTGTGGCTGCGCCTGCCGCTGGCCAGCGACGGCGCGCGCGTCGACATGATCCTGGGCTTCGACGCGGTCATCGGCATGAGCCAGATGACCACGGGCATCCGCGCGGCCTAGACGCCGGCCGCCGCCGCGTCCCGCCGGATCCGCGCCACCATCGAGGCCAGGCCGTTCGACCGCTGCTGAGACAGCGCGCCCTTCAGCCCCAGCGTCTCGAACGCCGCCTCAGCGTCGAAGGCGGCGATCTCGGCGCTCGTGCGGCCCGAGTAGAGCCTCAGCAATATGGCGATCAGCCCGCGCACGATGTGGGCGTCGGAGTCCCCTCGGAACCGCAGCGACCCGTCGGCCTGAGGTTCGGTCACCAGCCACACCTGGCTCGCGCAGCCGCGCACCTTGTTGGCGTCGGAGCGCTCGGCGTCGGTGAGGGCCTCAAGGTCCTTGCCCAGGTCGATCACGTAGCGATAGCGCTCCTCCCAGTCCCCCAGGACCTCGAATTCGGAAGAGAGTTCGGCCAGTTCGGCCTCGATGGCGCCCATGGGGGCGACTTAGGCGGCGTCAGCGCCCAGCGCAACTCGGAGCGAAGTCAGGCGCCCTTCAGGCGCACCCGGGCGGTCAGGCCCAGACCCAGCTTCGACCTCAGCGTCAGGCGCGCGCCCATGGCGCCGCAGGTGAGGTCGCAGATCGGCAGACCGAGGCCCGCGCCGCCCGAGTGCCGGATCAGCGCGCCCTCGCCCTGCTCGAACGGTTTCATGAGGCGCTCCAGGTCCTCGGGCGCGACGCCCTCGCCATCGTCCTCGACGAACACGTCCACATGCTCACCCAGCGCCTCGACCCGCAGGCGGACTTCGCCGCCCTCCGGCGAGAACAGGATGGCGTTGTGCAGCAGATGCGTCAGCACCGTGCGCAGCCCCCAGGGGTCGGCCAGCACCTCGGGGAACGGGCCATCGCCCACCACGCGGATGCGCACCGAGCGGGCGCCCAGGTCCTCGGCAAGCCCGCGGGTCACCTCGTCGAAGGCGGGCTCCAGGGCCTCGGGGCCGACCTCGAGCTTCAGACCCTGCAGGCGGCCGATTTCCAGCACCTGGTTGACCAGTTTCAGCAGCTTCTTGCCGCTGCCGCGGATGATTTCGGCGTATTCCTTGTACTGCGGCGCGCCCAGCGGCCCGTAGAGCTCAGCCGAGAGGATCTCCGAGAAGCCCAGGATCGAATTCAGCGGGGTGCGCAGCTCGTGACTGACCAGCCGCAGGAAGGCGCGTTTTTGCTCTTCCAGCGTCGCTGCGGCGTCAGGCGCGCTCGGAGCGCTCGGCAGGGATGCCGTTTGGGCCATACGGGCAAGGAGCCTTCGTTCTGCAGGACCTCCATTCTCGCCGCACGCGCTTACGATTTCCTTTCGGGCGGTTCACTGGCAAGCTTGACTGTCTCGCGGCAGAGGCGAGCGCCCTTACTTGGACTCACCCTTGCCGCTAATCTGCGCCCTATGACCGGCGCGACCACGTCCGAGGCCTGACCCTGACCAGCCCCAGGAGACGCCCACGCTTGCGTGGGGCTGCGCGCAGCGAACGCCGCTTCACGGCGCTCTGGCATGCGGCCTGGACCGCGGTGGCCGCCGTGGCCGGTGCGATCCTGTGGCTGGAAACCGGTGCAGCGTCCAATCCTGCGGTGGCGGCCCTGGGCGGGATCGCCGCCGTCAGCCTGCTGGGCGCCTTCCTGGCGCAGATGACCGACGAAGGCGGCGCGGCGATGGCCGTGCTGGCCTGGGCCGTCGCCGGGGCCGGCGCGACCCTGCTCACCGGCGGCACGGCGGGGCCCCTGGCGGCGCTTTGCCTGGCGCCCATGGCCGCCGGCGCGGCGTTCGGGCGGCCGAAGCTGCTGGCGCTGGGGGCGGCCGGTGGCATCGCCGCCGCCGCCGCCGCCGCCATCGGCGCGCCCTTCCTGGGCTTCGCCCGGCCGCCGGAGACGGTTTCCACCTGGCTTAGCCTCATGGCGCTGGGAATGACCGGCCTCGGCCTGGCCGCCGGCCTCGTGGCCCTCCAGGGCCGGGTGCGCGGGTCCGATCTCCTGGCCCAGGACACGGAGCTCTCCCTGCGCGAGGCCCTCGACCACCAGCCGCAGCTGCTGCTTGGCCTCTATCCCGGGGGCCGCATCCTGGAGGCCTACGGCGAGGCGCCGGCCGGGCTGGAGACCCGCGACCTGCCGGAGCGCAATCTCGCCGAATTCGTCTGCGACGCCGACCGGCCAGGGGTGGAAGCCGCGCTCCTGCGCGCCGCCGGCCAGGGGTCTGCCGAGGCGTCCTTCGTCCCGGCCCACGACCCGCAGGGCTGGTGCATGCTGACCATCCGCCGGATGAGCGCCACCCGCCTGATCGCCGCCCTGCGCGACGCCCGGGCCCAGCGCGCCCGCGAGGTCGAGCTGGAGACCGCCCGCTCCGCCGCCGAGCAGCGCGACGCCGGCAAGTCCCGGTTCCTGGCCAACATGAGCCACGAGCTGCGCACGCCGCTCAACGCCATCATGGGCTTCTCCGACATCATGCGGCAGCGGCTGTTCGGCCCCATGGCCGACCGCTACGTCGAATACTCCGAGCTGATCCACGAGAGCGGCAGTCACCTCTTGGAGCTGATCAACGACGTACTCGACATGTCGAAGATCGAGGCCGAGCGGTTCGAACTGGCCCGCGAGGACTTCGACGCCCGCGACGCCATTTCGGCGGTGCTGCGGCTGATGCGGGGCCAGGCCGACCGGGCCGGCATCAATCTGCGCGGCGACCTGTCGCCGGAGAGCCTCGAGGCCGAGGCCGACCGCCGCGCGATCAAGCAGATCGCCTTCAACCTGATCTCCAACGCGCTCAAGTTCACCCCCAAGGGCGGCGCGGTGACGGTCAGCGCCTATCCGCAGGGCAATGTGCTGGAGATCATCGTCGCCGACACCGGCGTCGGCATCGCGGCCGAAGACCTCAAGCGCCTGGGCCGGCCGTTCGAACAGGCCGGCGGCTCCGAGCAGAAGCAGGGCGGCTCGGGCCTGGGCCTGTCGCTGGTCCGCGCCTTCGCGCGCCTGCACGGCGGCGAGATGATCGTCGAGAGCACGCTGGGCGAGGGGACGACCGTGACCGTGCGGATGCCGGTGCTGGTCCCCCCGGCGTCCGCTGCGGCTCTTGAGCCGCCGCAAGGCCAGGTCAGGGGGTCGGTCGCGCCTGAGCCGCCGCAAGCTGAAGCCCAGGATCCCGTCGCTGCAAATGAGCCGCGCCAGGCCAAGGCCTAGAGCCCGGAGCGTTTACTGGGCGGCGAGCTGCAGGAAGGCGCGGCCGGCGGCGAAATCGCCCACTTCCACATAGGCGCGGCGGACCACGTCGCCCGGGAACAGGAATTCCACCGCCACCGCCTCACGCGGGTCGAGGTTGGCCAGCTCCTGCGCCGCGGCGTCCGGGAACCGGAAGGCCCAGCCGTCGACCGCGCCTTTCGGCATGAGCTCAGGTCCGGCCGCGGAGCGAGCGGCCGCCGCAAACGACCGCAGCGCACTGGCCGGCGGCAGGCGGCGCGCCAGCGGCAGGCCCGCGGTCGAGCCGCCCCCCCAGCGGTCGAGATAGGGTTGTGGGCTGCGGTTCGTATTGCGCAGCACCAGGCGCGCCGCATAGGGCTCGGCCCCGTCCGCGAAACGGGCCACGGCCACCAGGGCCGCCGAGCCGTCGCGCCCGGCCAGGCCGAAGCTCATGCGATCGGGCCCAAAGGTGGTGTCCTGGATCAGCCGCCACCGGGCGGCCTTGGTGACGTTGCGATCGGCGCGCCAGTCGGCGACGTCGCCGGCGTAGGTCAGTCGCGAAATCTTGGAATAGCCGGAGAAGGCGGCGCGCACCCGGGTGGCGGCGATCGCCAGGTCGGGAGCGGAACAGGCCACCGCATCGGCCTTGCCGCGGGCGAGGGCGGCGGTGTTGCGCAGGGAATCGGCGCTCGTCCCCGCGCGCAGGGCTGCGCCACGGGCCTGGGCCGCGCTCGCCGCCAGCGCCGCGCCCACTTCAGGCGCGAACAGGCCGCAGCGGGCGTCCGCCTGCGTCATCACCGTCCGCTCGTAGAACAGGTCCACGGGCTGAGCCCGCACAAGTCCAGGCGCCGCAACCCCCGCGGCGACCAGCAACCCCATCCACCGAGACGCCGGCTTCGCGCTTCTGCGCGAGCTCTTCATGCGTCTTCTCTCGTTGTCGGTCCTTAGGACCAATGGCGAAGCTACAGCGGGAGCGTTGCTATCCCGCTAACGCCCCCGCATGGTCCCGCCAATGCTGCTTTCGACAGATATCTGGGTCAGCGCGCTGATCCGGCGCGCCGAGCTTTCCGGGGCCTTCGGGATGATCATCCGCAAGGGCGACGCGCGGGCCGGCGCGGTGCTGGTCAAGGTCCTGAACCGCCCGAAAGGGACCGCCAAGCTCTACGCCGAGGCCACCCGCCTCGACGGCGAGCGGGTGTGGATGCAGCCGGTGCCCTCCGAGCAGGAACCCGATCTCGACGCCTATATCGAGCGCGCCGCGCGCGTCGATCCCGATGTCTGGGTGGTGGAGATCGACGACCGCGAGGGCCGCCACTTCCTCACCGAGCCTGTCGACAAGAGCTGAACTGGCGTTCGCCTACGGCACGGTTTTCGCTGGATTAACCGCCTTCGTGAACGGGCCCGAAAGCCTGGGTGTGGCACAAGGCGCGACAAGCCGATCCGCCAGTTCCAGCTCACCAAAAGGCCGCATGCTTTTCCTGTTGAATGATGTCGTGTTCCGTATCGATGGCGTCGCTGATGACCCGCGGCTGAGCGGGGACGGGTTCCGCCAGCTGGCCTTTCCCGAGGTCCTGCGCATGGGCCAGGAGCTGTTCGCCAAGGAGCCCCTGCTGCCGCGCAGCAACCCGGCGCGGGCTCAACGGCTCGCGGCCCTCATCCAGGCCAAGGCGCCGATGATCAATGCGGCCCTGTTCATCACGCCGGTCGCCGATTGCAAGCCGCACGAGGTGACCGTGCGCTTCGTCGCCGCCCAGTTCGAGGTGATGGCCGAGCTGTTCAACCTGCAGCGCGCCGGCGAACTGGACACCCTCGCCGCCGACCGCCGCGTGTGGCGCCGACTGGCCGCCTAGCTCTCGCGTTTGCGAAACAGGCGTGGGCACGCTACCTGCCCCGCCCATGAGCACTTCTCCTGTCGTCGAGGCGGCCCGCCGGCGCACCTTCGCGATCATCTCCCATCCCGACGCCGGCAAGACGACCCTGACCGAGAACCTGCTGCTGGCGGGGGGCGCGATCCGAGCGGCCGGCCAGGTCCGCGCCCGCGGCGAGAACCGCCGCACCCGCTCCGACTGGATGAAGATCGAGCGCGAGCGCGGCATCTCGGTCTCGGCCTCGGTGATGACGTTCGACCACGCCGGGCTGATGTTCAACCTGCTGGACACGCCGGGCCACGAGGACTTCTCGGAAGACACCTACCGCACGCTCACCGCCGCTGACGCCGCGATCATGGTGCTGGACGCGGCCAAGGGCATCGAGCCGCAGACCTTGAAGCTGTTCGAGGTCTGCCGCCTGCGCGACATTCCGATCGTCACCTTCATCAACAAGATGGACCGCGAGGCGCAGGATCCCTTCGCCCTGCTGGACGAGATCGGCGGCAAGCTCGCCCTCGACCCCGCGCCGCTCTACTGGCCGGCCGGCTCGGGCGGCCGCTTCAAGGGCGTGCTCGATCTTGGCCGCGACAAGTTCATCCCGTTCGCCAAGAAGGGCGGTGGACCGGCGGGCCAGGAAGACGGCCACCCCGACGCGCTCGACTTCAAAGGCAATTCCGTCGCGGCCTACCTCGACCCCACCGAACTGGACGAGCTGCGCGACAACGCCGAGCTGGTGCAGGGGGCGTCGAAGCCGTTCGATCCGCAGGCCTTCCTGGAAGGCCACATGACCCCGGTGTTCTTCGGCTCGGCGCTGCGCCACTTCGGCGTCGACGAACTGCTGGAAGGCATCGGCGCCTACTGCCCGCCGCCAAAGGCCGTCGCCGCGGTGAAGGGCGGCGAGCCGACCCAGGTGATCCCCGGCGCCAACGAGGTCACCGGCTTTGTCTTCAAGGTCCAGGCGAACATGGACCCCAACCACCGCGACCGGATCGCCTTCCTGAAGCTCTGCTCGGGGCGCTTCACGCGCGGCATGAAGCTGAAGGTCCAGAACACCGGCAAGCAGCTCAGCGTCAACGCGCCGATGATGTTCTTCGCCTCCGACCGGGAACTGGCCGAGGACGCCTTCGCCGGCGACGTGATCGGCATCCCGAACCACGGCGTGCTGCGCGTGGGCGACAGCCTCTCGGAATCCGGGTCCCTGCGCTTCGCCGGCCTGCCCAACTTCGCCCCGGAAATCCTCCAGCGCGTCCGCGTCAAGGATCCGCTGAAGGCCAAGCATCTGAAGAAGGCCCTGGAGAGCCTGGCGGAGGAGGGCGTCACCCAGCTGTTCCGCCCGACCATCGGCTCGGACTTCATCGTCGGCGCCGTGGGCCAGCTGCAGTTCGAGGTCATGGCCGACCGCCTGGCCAACGAATACCAGCTCGAGGTGATCTTCGAGCCCAGCCCCTACGGCGAGGCGCGCTGGCTGGTGGGCGACAAGGCCGACCTGGAGGACTTCCAGTCCAAGCACCGCTCGGCCATGGGAACCGATATCGACGAACAGCCGGTCTATCTGGCCAAGTCGGCCTGGGACATCGGCTACGCCGTCGAGCGCTACCCCAAGGTCCGCTTCGAGCGCGCCAAGGAACGGGCCTAGGCCGCGCAGATGGCGGGCGTCCTCCTCTACGGCGCCCCCGCGCCCGGCTTGGCCGAGATCCCCAAGGGCGCCATCCAGGTCTCGCCGCTGATCTTGGGTTCACAGGACATCGCCGGGATGGCGGACGCCAGCGCCGACGAGGCGATCGTCCTGGCTCCCGGCGGAACACTGGAACGCGACTATGTGCTGGCGCAGGCGCTGCGCGTCCTGAAACCCGGCGCGCCGCTGCTGGCCTTCGCGCCCAAGGACAAGGGCGGCTCGCGCTTGAAGAAGGCTCTGGAGGCGTTCGGCTGCCAGGTCGGCGAGGACGCGCGTAAGCATCACCGCTTTTGCCGCGCCGCGCGGCCCAAGGCGCCCACCGGCCTCGACGCAGCCATCGCCGCCGGCGGCCCGCAGCTTCGCCCCGACCTCGGCCTCTGGTCGCAACCGGGCGTGTTCAGCTGGGACCGCCTCGATCCCGGCAGCGCGCGCCTGCTGGAGGTCCTGCCCAAGCTGGCCGGCAAGGGCGCAGATCTCGGCTGTGGGATCGGCGTGCTCTCCGCCGCGATCCTCGCCTCGCCGAATGTCGCCAGCCTCGCCTGCGTCGACCTCGACCGCCGCGCCGTGGCCTGCGCCCAGCACAATCTCGACGACCCGCGCGCCCGCGTCCTCTGGGCCGACGCCCGGGTCCGCGACGAGAGCCTGACCAGCCTCGACTTCGTGGTGATGAACCCGCCGTTCCACGACGGCGGCGCGGAGGATAAGGCGCTCGGCGTCGCCTTCATCCAGGCCGCCGCGGCCATGCTGCACAAGGGTGGGACCGCCTGGATCGTCGCCAACCGGCATCTGCCCTACGAGCACGCGCTGAGCGCCGCCTTCGCCGAGGTTGCCGTCAAGGCCGACGCCGGCGGCTACAAGATCTTCGAGGCGCGCAAGTGAAGCCGCCCCAAAAAGCGCCCATGGCCAGATTGGACCGCCTGCTGGCCAACCTCGGCTACGGCTCGCGGCGCGAAGTCACCGCCCTCGTCGCCCGTGGCCAGGTGGTGCTGGACGGCGCGACCCTGAAGGACGCCGGCGCGCGGATTGCCGTCACCGCCGACCTGCCGGCCCGCATGACCATCGCCGGCCAGCCCGTCGATCCGCCCGCGCCGCTGACGATCCTGATGCACAAGCCGCTGGGCGTGGTCTGTTCGCACCGCGAGCCGGGCCGCAGCATCTACGAGCTCCTGCCGCCGCGCTGGCAGGGCCGCCTGCCGGCGCTCTCCAGCATCGGACGCCTCGACAAGGAAACCTCCGGCCTGCTGCTGATCACCGACGACGGCCCCTTCCTGCACCGGGTGATCTCGCCGAAGAGCGAGGTGGCCAAGCGCTACGTCGCCACGCTCGATCGCCCCCTGGCCGGGACCGAAGCCGAGACCTTCGCGGCCGGAACCCTGATGCTGGAGAGCGAGACCGAGCCGCTCGCGCCCGCCGTCCTCGAACCGCTGGGCGCCAATGAGGCGCGGCTGACCATCACCGAGGGCCGCTACCATCAGGTGCGCCGGATGTTCGCCGCGGTCGGCAACCACGTGACCGCGCTGCATCGCGACCGGATCGGTGGGCTCACCCTGCCCGACGATCTCGCCCCCGGCGCCTGGCGCATCCTGTCCGGCGACGAGCAGGCGGCGATCTTCGGCTGATCCCAGAACAGGTTAGGTGGAACCGCGTGACTCCGCGCGCGCTCTACTGTGTCCGTAAGGTCTCGTTAACCATACTTGCGAAATTAACCACTTGTTTACGATCTCGGCTCCGGCTTTGCTCTTATCCGTCAAGACGCGAGGCCGTCGTCTCATACCGGGACGTCGGCCAGACGGGAGTGGCGGCATGTTCGAGTTGGGTCGCGAGTTGATGAAGCTCTTTGGCGGCGAGCGGATGAAGCCGCTGGCCGACGGCCTGACCGGCGGCGACGCCGCCCTGCTCGAACTGCTCGATCTCAATCTGCTGATGGCGGAAGCCAAGGCCGCCGACGTGGCCGCGGGCCGGATCAGCGTCCAGGACAAGGCCCAGCGCCGGCTCGACGCCGCCGTGGTCTGGCGCGAAGTCGCCCGCCGCTCGGGCGACGTGGTGGCGCTGCGCAAGGCCGCCGCCACCGCCGAACTGGCCACCGCCGCCTTCGATTCCGCCCGCCGTCCCGACGGCTGGGCCCGCGCCCGCGTCGAGCAGGGCCTCTGCGGCCTCCTGGGCGCCGAGCTGTTCGGCGATCCCGGCCTCAACGCCGCCGCCGTCGCCGCCTTCCGCGAAGCCCGCGCCGCCGCCCGCAGCGGCGTCGCCGCGCCCCTGGCCGACGTGGGCATGGCCCTCGTTGATGGCCGCAGCGATCTGGCCCTCGGCGACGCCCAGGCCGCCTGGGCCGCCGCCGCCCGCTTCAATCCGCCCATCGCCGCACTCGACGCCATGTCGCGCCGCCAGCCCGCCGCCCGCCAGCTCGCCGCCGAGGCGCGGCTGATGCGCGGCGATCTGATCTGCGGTTTCGGGTCCCGGCTCAAGGACGAGGCCCTGCTGCGCGCCGCCCTCGACGACGCCACCGCCGCGGT
>Ga0105248_10001407_pt1 | contig 26860 bp, 23 predicted proteins | sample KBSS34metaG_FD_81524 | JGI IMG/M metagenome (GOLD analysis project Ga0105248, IMG submission 81524) | Switchgrass rhizosphere microbial communities from Kellogg Biological Station, Michigan, USA - KBS S3-4 metaG | ecosystem: Host-associated > Plants > Roots > Rhizosphere > Soil | place... | reverse complement strand
GGATCGTCGAGTGGATCCTCACCCTCGCCCCTGCCCGCGCAACCGGCGATAAAGCCAAGGCGAAACGCACGCCGCCAGGAGGATGACCGGCTTTTGCCGAGTGACTCGTGCATAAGCGGCGAGATTGCGTCGAGCAAATGGGGGCCCACTATCCGGCGCGTCTGCATTGCGGCGCCACCGCGCGCCTGGCTCTCGCATTCGTCGTCGCGTGCGTCTGGCTCGCGAACGCGACCGCCGCCTTCGGCGATGTTCCCGCCAGCGCAACCGCCGCGGCGCCGCGACCGGCGGCGCCCGCCACGCTCTACGACATCGTCACCGATCTCGCGCGCGTCGACGCGTTGCAGCGCGAGATCGAGGGATCGCTGCGCGATACCGCCGATTGGGCATCGCTTACCAAGCCGCTCGACCGTCCCGCGCTCGCGCCTCCGTTCCAGGCGCTTGCCGACGCCGACGATCCGGTCACGCGCGTGCGCTACATGGAGCTGAGGGTCGTCGACGTGCACTTGCGGGAGCGCCTGCGCGAGATTGGCGAAGTCGCGACGGCGACCGGCAGCCTGGCGCAAAAGTTCGTGGCGCACCTCGAGCACCTCGATCGCGAGGCAGCGTTGTGGCCGGACCGCGCGAGGATCGCCCGCGAAGCGCAGGCGCCGTCCGAAGTCGCGAACAGCGTCGACGCCGTCGTGCCCGCGCTCGCTGACATGCGCGCGCGGGTGATGAAGAGGCGCGACGCCGTGCTCGTGGTGTACGAGCGCGCCGTGCTCCTGCAGGCACGGCTCGAGGGCCTGCGCAGCGAGCTCTCGCAGCGGCGCGAGCGCCTGTGGTCGGAGCTGCGCCGGACAGTGGGCGAACCGGTCTGGCGGCAACGCAACGCAGCGTTCCCGCTCGACGAGCTGGCGGCGAACGTGGCCACCCTGCGCTTCGATTTCGATTGGGTCGCGCAGCATGCGGTGCGCATCGCGTTGGGCTTCCTCGCGATTCTCGCAGGGACGTTCTTCCCGCTGCGTCATCAGTTGCGGGCGGCCTCGAGCCTGGCCGGCGCGCCCGCACGCAGACGTCCTGCCCTGTCTGCGGCGGTGCTGATCGCAGTTGCGGCGAGTGCCCTGTTCGCACCGACCGGTGCGCCCGTCGCGTTCTATCGGCTGGCGTGGCTCGCCACCCCCTTGTTCGCGGCCATCATCGCAGCGCATTCGTTCGCCCAGCGGATCCCGGCGACGACATGGGCCGCTGCGTTCGCCGTGATGCTCAACGAATTCCGCGTCGTCGCCGAAATGAGCGCCTTGGGCGACTGGCTCCTGCTCGCGCTGCAGATCGTGCCTTTCGGCATCACGCTCCTGCGCGACTGGCAGCGCGGCGCACTCGCGCAGGCCTTTCCCGGCACCTCGGCGCACACGCTGCGCACACTCGTGCATGCCGACACGGCGCTCCTCGTGCTCGCGCTCGTGCTGAGCGGCGCGGGCTACACGGGCCTTGCCTCCACGGCGGTCGTGCTCGGCGTCATCGCACCCGGCTATGCAATGGTCTTCGCGGCGCTGGCATGGAGCCTCAACCGCGCTTTTGCCGGGCTTCTGGCGATGCCACTCGCGCAGACGTTGCTGTGCGTACGCGAGCAGCGGCGGACGATGATACGTACGTTCCGACGCATGGTGAACGCCGCTGCGTGGATCGGAGGCGTCGCCAGTCTGGCGCTCTCGTATTCCGCGCTCGACGATCTGCAGCGCATCGCCGCGACCATGGCGGCGACGAGCGTCAGCGCAGGCGACGTCTCGATCCGACTGGGCGGCGTCGCGTTCGCGCTGGCCGTCGTCGCAACGACCTGGATCGCGACGCGGTTCGTGCGGTTCGTGCTCGATCACGAGGTGCTCCCACGCCTGCGCTTGCGTGCGGGCGCTCCGGTCGCCATCTCAACGATCGTCGGCTACGTGCTCATCGTCATCGGGGTCGTACTCGCCATGGCGGCGGTCGGCATGGATCTCACCAAAGTGACCCTGCTCGCCGGGGCGCTGGGCATCGGGGTTGGCCTCGGACTGCAGAGCGTCGTCAACAATTTCGCGTCGGGACTCATCCTGATGATCGAGCGGCCGATCAACGTCGGCGACCAGATCGAGCTCGGCAGCGTGGAGGGCGAAGTGACGCGGATCGGCGTACGCTCATCGACGATTCGCACGTTCGACGGCGCGGAAATCATCGTGCCCAACGCCGACCTCGCGTCCAAGCAGGTGACGAACTGGACGCTGTCCGACCGCTCGCGCCGGTACGAGATCGACGTTACCGTCGCTCGCGGCGCGGACCCGGCGCAGGTGCTGGAACTCCTTAAGACAGCCGCGGCAAGTGTGAAGGAAGTACAGAAGATGCCGCGGCCGTTTGCCGCGTTCAAGCGCTTCGGGGACAACGGGCTCGACTTCCGGCTGTACGCGTGGGTCGAAAGCGTGGATCTCGGACTGCGGGCCCAGAACGCCTTGCATACCGCCGTCCTCGCCGCGCTGGTTGCGGCGGGAATCGACATCCCGTCCCCGCAGCGCGACGTGCGTATCCTTTACGTCCCCAATTCATGCGGAGGCAGGATGACCTGCGACAAATGCGCCCGGTCGACCGTCTGCGTGGGAAGCTCGCGCTAGGGGCCGGGATCTCGGAGGCGTGGAAGCCACGACAAGCCTTCGCACGCCCGCCAGGCGAGGAACGCTTGGATTACATCCGATAGACGTGGTTGTTCTCGACGCGCACGTGATCGCCGATGCGAAGATCGACCTCGCGCGTCTCTTCGATGATCAGCCTGCTTCCGGACTCGAGCCGCACCGTGATCCGGTATCGCGAAGATGGGACCTGCTGCTTCTTCTGGATTTCGTTGCCGATGACCGCACCGCCCAGTGCACCGGCGATGGTCGCCGCCGTGTTGCCGCGCCCGCTGCCGATCTGGTGGCCGATCACGCCACCCGCAACGCCGCCTATGACGGTGCCGGGGTTGAACATCTTGTCGTTGTCCGGCGCGCGGTAGATGTCGATCGCTTCGACCTTTCCGTACTCGATGTACACCGGCGGTTCCGCGATCGCAACGTTTGCCCCGCACGGGACGAGCAGCTGGGCGCAAACCCACAATCCGACCACTCGCAGGAAACGAACGAGCATGCTTCCACTCCTATCGGTCATGTTGTTGACGGGGCGGCAAGGGAACGACGCGGCGTCCGCTTACCTGCCGCCTTGTGGTTGCGAGTCGGCACCCCTGCGGTTGCGGCGCGTTCACCGCGCGATCATTCCGAGCCAGAGGGGCGCGATCGCGAGGAATGCCAGGAAGAAGACGAGGCCGAACAGCGCGCCCAGTCGCCACCATTCGGCGCTCGTGATGTAGCCGCCGCCGTAGTAGACGGGGCTCGGACCGGTGCCGTACGGCGTGATGATTCCCATGATGCCGAGCGACAGCACGAGCAACAGCGTGAACTCGTTCATGTCGATGCCGGGAATCGACATCCCGACGGCGAGCATCACCGGCAGCAACGCGGTCACGTGCGCGGTCACGCTGGCGAACAGGTAGTGCAGCAGGAAGAAGATCGCGACCAGCGCCAGCATGGCGATCTGCGGCGACAAGCCGTGCACATTCGCGCCAACGACGTCGGCGAACCACTTCACGAATCCGACGCGGGACAGTCCGTCGGCAAGCACCACCAGCGTCGCGAACCACGCGAGGGTATTCCACGCCTGCTTGTTCGCGAGGATGTCGTCCCAGCCGATGACGCCGAGAAGCAGCATCAGCGAAATGACGATCAGCGCGGCGGTCGTCGGATCGACGAATGACGTACCGAAGATCCACAGCCCGAGCGCGAGCAGCACCAGCGCGCACAACGTGATCTCGCGCTTGCCGAGCCGGCCGAGCTTGCCGAGCTCGGCGGCCGCCCAGCGCGGCACCTCGGTACCCGACTTCACTTCGGGCGGGTAGACGAAGTACGTGAGGAGCGGCACGCCCGCCAGGAGCAGGATGCCGATCGGCGCGAACGCCGCGAACCACTGCATCCACTCGATCTTCACGTGCGCGGTCTTTTGCGCGATCTCGAGGGCGAGCAGGTTGGGCGCGAGCCCGGTGAGGAACATCGAACTCGTCACGCAGGTCGATGCAATCGCGGTCCACATCAGGTACGAGCCGATGCGATGTGCCGATGGGTCATGCGGCTTCGAGCCGTACAGCGCCGGCAGGTTCTTCACGATCGGAAAGATGGTGCCGCCAGAGCGCGCCGTGTTGGAAGGCGTGAAAGGCGCGAGGACGAGATCCGCGACGGCGATCGCGTAGCCGAGCGTGAGCGTGCGGCTTCCCAGCGCCTTGACGAGCAGGAGCGCGATGCGCTTGCCGAGCCCGGTCTTCTCGTAGCCCAGGGCGAACATGAAGGCGCCGAAGATGAGCCAGACCGTGGTGTTCGAGAAGCCGGACAGCGCGAAGCGGATCGCCTCCGCGGTCGACTTGAAGCCGGGTGCGGCGAGTTGCGTGGGCGAGAACAGCACCCAGGGCGCGAGCGTCGTGACGAGGGTCACGCCGATGAAGCCGATGGCACCGCCGGGAAGCGGCTCGAGCATCAACGCGACGATGACGCCCGCAAAGATCGAGAAGTACCACCACGCATGCTGAGCGAGCGCGGCGGGATGCGTCGTCAACGCAAGCGCAACGGTCACCGCGACCGGCAACATGAACTTCCACCATGCGGACGGGGCCTGCGTCGCCGGCGACGCAGGTGGTGACGGTACCGGTGGGAGCGGAGCAGGCCGCGCGACGCGCACCCCTGCGTCCGCGACGAGCGGCGGCAACCCTTGTTGGAGATCGATGGCCATTTACGCCTCCTGGCGCTGTCTGGGTGGCGAGATGGCGGCCGCGACCGGCGCCGCCGGCGCCTTGACGATCCGAATACCCTTCGTGTCCGACGCACTCGCTTTCACGAAGCCCTGCTTCATCATGGCGCGACGCAGGTACGCGATCTGCGTTTGCAGCGGCGGATTCTTCGGGCACACGTCGTGGCAGCCGGGCAGCGACATGGAACCGAAGATGCCGTGGTCTTCGCCCACCACAAGCTCGACCTGTGCCACTTTCATGACGCCTCCACCTTAGTGATCGACTTCGCCGCGTTGCGTTCAGCAGCTTCACGGTGAAACCAGCCAGGCACCTCCGACAACGCGTTCTCATGCCATGATGTTCACGCCGCCGTCGACATACAGCGTTGCGCCCGACATGCGGCGCGCATAGGGCGTCGAGAGGAACCCGCACGAGTAGCCGACGTCCATGATGTCGACGAGCTCGCCGAGCGGCGCGCGCTGCTCCGCTTCGTTCAGCAAGAGCTGGAAATCCTTGATGCCGGAGGCTGCGCGCGTCTTCAGCGGCCCTGGAGAGATCGCGTGGACGCGGATTCCCTTGGGACCGAGCTCGTAGGCGAGATAACGGCAGCATGCTTCCAGCGCGGCCTTGACCGGCCCCATCATGCTGTAGGTCGGCACGACCTTGTTCGCCCCGTGATAGGTCATCGCGAACATGGTCCCGCCTTCCCGCATCAGTGGCGCGGCGAGCTTCGCCATGCGCACGAACGAATGGCACGACACGTCCATCGCGATGGCGAACCCGTTGGCCGAGCAGTTCAGCAGGCCGCCTTGCAGGTCCTCCTTGGGCGCGAACGCGATCGAATGGACGAGAATGTCCAGCTGCCCCCACTTCGAAGCAATCGCGTCGAACACGTGCTCCAGCTGCCCCGGAACCGCCACGTCCAAGGGAAGGAGAAGCGAAGCCTCGAGCTCCCGCGCCAGCGGCTCGACGTACGGGCGCGCCTTGTCGTTCAAATACGTTATCGCAAGATCGGCATCGAGTTCCCGAAACGCCTTCGCGCAGCCGTAAGCGATCGAGTTATCGTTCGCGATGCCGACCACGAGCGCCTTCTTCCCTTCGAGAATCGGTCCCGGGGTGTGCTCGTTCATGATGCATTCCTTTCTATAGTTGCATCGTCGGTACGTCGCCGCGGACGAGGAGCTCCGCCTCGGTCGCTTCGCGCACCTGCTGCACCGACACACCCGGCGCGGTCTCGACCAGTGTCGCGCGACCGTTCTCGAACGCGATCACGGCGAGCTCGGTGACGACGAGATCGACGCTTCGCGCCGAAGTGAGCGGCAGGTCGCACCGCTTGACGATCTTCGATTTGCCCTTGGCGGTGTGCTGCATGGCGATCACGACGCGCTTCGCGCCCGTCACGAGATCCATCGCGCCGCCCATGCCGGGCACCATCTTGCCGGGGATCATCCAGTTCGCGAGCTTGCCCTGCGCGTCCACTTGCAATGCGCCGAGGACGGTCACGTCGACGTGTCCGCCGCGGATCAGTCCGAACGACATCGCGCTGTCGAAGGTGCACGCGCCGGGAATGGCCGTGACCGGCCGGCCGGCGGCATCGGTGAGGCGGGCTTGCGCCAATCCCTCCGCGGGGATCGGCCCGGTACCGATGAGGCCGTTTTCCGACTGGAAGAAGATACGGACATCCGGCGCGACGTAGTTCGACACGAGCGTCGGGATACCGATGCCAAGGTTGACCAGCATTCCGTCACGCAACTCGCGTGCGATCCGCTTGGCGATCAAGACTTGCGCGTCCATGGTCAGGTCCTCGCAATCAGGTAGTCGACGATCGGCGCGGGCGTCATCACTTGATCGGGCGAAATCATGCCGACAGGCACGATGTGCTCGGCTTCGACGATCACGGTGCTGCCGGCCATCGCGATCACCGGGTTGAAGTTGCGCGCGGTGAGCGCGTAAACGAGGTTGCCGAGGTAATCGGCGACGAACGCCTGCACCAGGGCGAAATCGGCGTGGAGCGCGGTTTCGAGCAGGAAGTCGCGCCCATCGACCGTAAGCTTCTGCTTGCCTTCCTCGACGACGGTGCCGACGCCGGTCGGCGTCAGGATGCCGCCGAGGCCGAAGCCCGCCGCGCGGATACGCTCGATCAGCGTGCCCTGCGGGATCAGCTCGACGTCCATCGTCCCGGCGAGCATCTTCTTCTGCGTCTCGGGATTCAGTCCGATGTGGCTCGCGATCACCTTGCGCACGGCGCCCGCGGTGACCAGCTTGCCGATGCCGATGCCCGGCACCGCAGTATCGTTCGCGATCACCGTGAGGCCCCGCTTGTCCTGGCGCAGCAGCTCGTCGACGAGGCCTTCGGGCGTGCCGACGCCCATGAAGCCGCCGATCATGAGTCGCGCGCCGTCTGGTATCCGTGCGACGGCGTCGTGCAGTGTAGTCGTGTGCATGGTGGGTCCCGTTTGTCGAGCAACGCTGTCGTCACGCCATGATGTTGACGCCGCCATCGACGAACAGCGTGCTGCCTGTCATATGCCGCGCGTATGGCGTCGCGAGGTACGCGCACGCGTACCCGATGTCCATGATGTCGATGTCCGCCCCGACAGGCGCGCGCCGCACTGCGTCGTTCAGCAGGCGATCGAAGTCCTTGAGGCCGGTGGCGGCGCGCGTGTGCAGCGGGCCGGGCGAAATTGCGTGCACGCGGATGCCTTGCGGACTCATTTCGTAGGCGAGGTAACGGCACGCCGCTTCCAGTGCGGCCTTCACGGGTCCCATCACGTCGTAGTTCGGAACGACGTGCGTAGCACCCAGATAGCTCATGGCGAACATGGTGCCGCCCTCGCGCATCAGCGGCCCGGCAAGCTTCGCGATACGCACGAACGAATGGACCGAGACGTCCATGGCGTTGCAAAAGGCACCGGCCGAGCAGTCCACGAGACGACCGCGGATCTCCTGCCCCGCACCACCTGCGATCGAATGAACCACGATGTCGAGGCGGCCCCATTCGCGATCGATGCGGTCGAAGACCGCCTCGAGCTGACCCGCGATCGCGACGTCGAGCTGCATGAAGATCGGCGCCGCGAGTCGTCGTGCGATCGGCTCGACGTAAGAGCGCGTCTTTTCGTTCACATACGTAATCGCGACCTCGGCACCCAGCTCTCGGAACGCGCGCGCACAGCCGCTTGCGATCGAATGCTCGTTCGCAATGCCCACGACGAGCGCCTTGCGACCGTGAAGAACAGGCGGCCGTTCCACCTTGGGGACGCTCTCGTCGGCAGCATGTAGCGGCGTTGTCGCGGCCATCGTCACGGCTCTTCCTGCCGTTGAAGCAATTCGCGGATGTCGCCGATCGTAGATTCGCGCTCGTTCCGAGTCGTTAGCGAAACGTCGGCGTTCCGTCTGGATTGCCGCGCGCTCGACAGTCGAGAGCCCGGCTCGCGGCGATCGGTGGAATGCGCGCAACGCGGTGCGCCGCGGATCCCCGAAAGGGGACATGCTTGTTTCGGCGATCGGAACACGGATGGAACGACGATGTATCGCTGACAACTCCCGGAAGGCGAGCCGCTACGCTCCACTTGAAAACGAGCGACGAGCGACAGCGATGAATCGACCTCTTCTTGTACTGATCCAGCTGGCCTTGGCGGCAGCGGCAGGCTGCTTCTCCGCGTACGCCATCGTTTCCATGCAAGCGAGTGATCCCGGCCGTGGGCCGGCGTCCACGATCGCACTCGTGCCGACGGGTACGGGGCCGGTTCCATCGGCTGCGCCCGGCGCGGGTGCCACCGTTTCGTATCCGGCGCTCGCTGAAAAGGCGGCCGTCATCGCGAGCTATCGCGATGCTGTTGCGAGCGCCGGCCCTTCAGTCGTGACCGTGCACTCCGCGCACACGTCGAAGGGGCCGTTGCCGCTCGCGCCGACGGTGCTCGTGCGGGGCCTGGGCTCCGGCGTGATCCTTGACCGCGATGGGTACATCGTGACGAACAATCATGTCGTCGAGGGCGCGTCCGAGCTCGCAGTTGCGCTCCCGGACGGCACACTGCAACTGACGCGCGTCATCGGCACCGATCCGGAGTCGGACATCGCGCTGCTCAAGATCGACGTCGATGGCTTGCGCGCCATTACGCCGGCGGACATCAACGAAGTAGCCGTCGGCGACGTCGTGCTGGCAGTCGGGAATCCGCTCGGGGTCGGTCAGACGGTCACGCAAGGGATCGTGAGCGCGATCGTGCGCAGGGGCATGAACCCGGTCGAGAACTTCATCCAGACCGATGCCGCCATCAACCCGGGTAATTCAGGGGGCGCACTGATCGACACCGCGGGTCGGCTGGTCGGCATCAACGTGGCAATTCTTTCGCACAGCGGCGGATCGGAGGGCATCGGCTTCGCCATTCCCGTGGACTACGTGCAAGCGGTCGCGTCGGCGCTCAGGGCCTCGGGCCGTGTCGCCCGGGCGTGGCTCGGGGTGTCGACAGCCCCGTCAGCCGGTGCGAGCGGCGCGCTCGTCGTCGCGGTCGAGCGTGACGGGCCGGCCTATAGAGCAGGCATCGCGCCCGGCGACGTCATCGTCCGCATCGGCGACAGGCCGGTCACGCACGCGCAGGACGCGAGAAGCGTTGTGATCGGCGCGGAGCCGGGTACGCACCTGCCGGTCGAGATCGTCAGGAACGGGGCGCGCGTGCCCGTCGATGTGCAACTCGCACATGTTCCGACTCAAGCGACCCCCTGACTCGAATCACGACGAAACCCGGACGTTTCGCTCACAACCTGCGACCCGGCCGCGCTCACACTCGCTCCCATCAACATCCAGCGCGGCGATACGTCGTGTCCGCGCGTCCGCATCAACAATGATCAGGACTACATCGTGACCACCATTTCCTCCGACCTGGAGATGATCCGCAACCGCACGTTCGATGAGATCGGCGTAGGGGACTCGGCGACCATCGAGCGCACGCTGACCGCCGCCGACATCCAGCTGTTCGCCGCGATGTCCGGCGATATCAATCCGCAGCACATGGACGCCGAATTCGCCGCGTCGACGCGTTACCAGGGCGTGATAGCACACGGGATGTGGGGTGCCGCCCTGATCTCGGCCGTCCTCGGCACGCGTCTGCCGGGACCGGGCACCGTTTACGTCGATCAGACACTGCACTTCCACGTGCCGGTGCGCGTAGGCGACACGTTGCAGATCTCTGTCGTCGTAACGTCGCGTGACGCCGTGAAGCGCCACGTCGTGCTCGATTGCCTTTGCACGAATCAGGAGGGGGAAACCGTCATCTCCGGCGAGGCGAGAGTGTTGGCGCCTGCCGAGCGCATCGAGCGTCCGCGCAGCACCCTGCCGCAGGTGCGCATCGAATTGATGCAGGGCGATGACCTCGTGCGACTGATGCAGTACGTGCGGCCGCTCGGGCGGATCAGGGTCGCGGTCGTTCACCCCTGCGACGACGTGAGCCTCTCCGCCGCGCTCGACGCGCACGCAGCGGGACTGATCGATCCCGTGTTGATCGGTCCGCGCGCCCGCATCGAGGCCGTGGCAAAGAACATCGGCATGGACATCGCCGGGCTCGCCATCGAAGACACGCCGCACAGCCATGCGGCGGCGGCACGCGCGGTCGAGCTCGCGCTGAAGGGTGCCGTCGAGGCACTGATGAAAGGCAGCTTGCACACCGACGAGCTGATGGCGGCCGTCGTCGCAAGCCCGCTTCGCACGCCGCGCCGCATGAGCCATTGCTTCCTGATGCAGACGCCCGCGTACCCGCGACCGTTCATCATTACCGATGCCGCCGTCAACATCGCGCCGACGCTGCAGGAGAAGGCCGACATCGTTCGCAACGCCGTCGACCTGGCCCATGCATTCGGCGTCGAAAGACCGCGCGTCGCGATCCTGGCCGCAGTCGAGACCGTGAACGGGAACATGCCGGCGACGCTCGATGCGGCGGCGCTGTGCAAGATGGCCGATCGCGGCCAGATCGAGGGCGCGGTGCTCGACGGTCCGCTCGCGTTCGACAACGCGGTATCCGCAGCGGCCGCTCGCATCAAGGGCATTGAATCCGAAGTCGCGGGTGCCGCCGACATCCTGGTCGTTCCCGACCTCGAGAGCGGCAACATGCTCGCTAAGCAGCTTATGTACCTCGGCGGCGCCGCGAGCGCGGGCATCGTCGTCGGCGCGCGCGTGCCGATCGTGCTCACCAGCCGCGCCGATTCGCGTGAATCGCGGATCGCTTCGTGCGCCGTTGCGCTGGTTGCGGCGCGACGCAATGCCAACCCGCGTGGCATCGCCGCGCTTCCCGCGGTGCAACGGCTCGTCTCCGCGGTCGTCCCGCAAACACGTGCTCCGTTGGAGTTGCAGTCATGAACGCGCCGGACGTCTTATCGGCCCGCCCTCCTTGTCAGAGGGCGATGCACCACAACGACCGCGCTTCAGGAGCAATGCGATGAGCGAACCGATTCTGGTTCTGAACTGCGGCTCGTCGAGCATCAAGTTCGCGGTGTTCGACGGAGGCGTGACGCCTTTGCCGCGAGCACCCATTTCGTCCGGCAAGGTCGAGGGCATCGGAAGCAGCAATGCGACGCTTGTCGACGGGGCCGCCGCTCCGCTCGCGGTGGCGCTCGACCCCGATGCGCCCTACCACGCGGCGCTGCAGCGCGTTCGCGTGTGCGTGGAAAGGCAAACCGGCGGACACCCCCCGGCGATCGTGGCTCACCGCGTCGTGCACGGGGGCAGCAAGTACACGGAGCCCGTTCGCCTCGACGCTCGCGTGTTGGCGGAACTCAAGAGCTTCATTCCCCTCGCACCGCTCCACCAGCCGTTCGCGCTCGAGGCGATCGACATACTGCTCGCCGAGTTGCCACAACTGCCGCAGGTCGCGTGCTTCGATACGGCGTTTCACAGCACGCTCCCACAAGTCGAGCAGATGCTGCCCTTGCCCCATGCGCACTGGGAACGCGGCGTGCGCCGCTACGGCTTTCACGGACTGTCCTACGAGTACATGGCGATCGCGCTCGCCGAGCGCCACGGTGACGTCGCGCGGGGACGCACCATCGTTGCGCATCTTGGAAGCGGCGCGAGCCTTTGCGCGATGCAGCGGCTGCAAAGCGTCGCGACGACGATGGGGTTCTCCGCGCTCGATGGCTTGATGATGGGGACGCGATGCGGCTCGCTCGATCCCGGCGTGCTGCTCCATCTGATCGACAACGAAGGGCTCAGCGTGCGGCGCGTCACCGACTTGCTGTACCGCGAGTCCGGGTTGCTCGGCGTGTCCGGCCTGTCGGCCAGTCCGAAAGACTTGCTCGAAGTCGAGCACACCGATGCGCGGGCGCACGCAGCTCTCGATCTCTACGTTCGCCGCATCGTGCGCGAAATCGGAGCGCTTGTCGCCGTGCTTGGCGGCCTCGACATGCTCGCCTTCACCGCAGGCGTCGGCGAGCACAGCGCGGCATTGCGCGCGCGGATCTGCCAGGCGCTGTGCTGGCTCGGCCTCGACATAGACAACGAAGCGAACCTGGCCCACGCATCGACGATCTCGCGCGCCACGAGCCGCGTGCGGATCGCGATCGAGCCCACCAACGAGGAATGGATGGCGGCGCGACATGCACTGCGCACGCTTCGCGGCGCCACCCCCGACGACGCCGGCGCAAAACGCGCTTCCAGGAAAGGCGCTGAACGAGCGCAGCTTGCACTGCCATGAGTCTGAACGCTGAATCGAAGTACCCGACGCGACGCGCGTACGTGGTGAAAGTGCGCGGCGACGCAAAGCCCAGCGCGCTCGCCGGCCGCGTCGAGAATCTGGTTACCGGACGCCAGCAGGAGTTTTCTTCCGCCTGGGAGCTGATCCAGTCCATCGTGACGGACCTCAACGTTGTCCACGGGGAGGGATCGCCGGATGCCGAGGACAGGTGATCGGCTTCTACGTCACCCGCAATCTGGACCAATTCGAGGTTAAAGGAACATGGCCGCACAAAAGGACCATCTCGAGATCGCCTGGTGGGCGAAGAACATCGACGAGCTCGACCGCGAGATCGCTCGGCTCTGCCTGCTCTGCAAGGTAAGAATCCTGGACCACGGCGTCATCGAACGCGTGCTGCGAAAGGACGACTCGGTATGCGAACAGGCCAACCCGATCGCCTTCGCCAAGCTGCACGACATGCTGATGCTGTACTTCGCGATTCGCAAGAAGTCGCTGGACGCCGTCGGGCAGACGCAAACCGAGCAGATCGAAGCGCACGCAGTCGAGCAGTTGCGGAGTCGATTCGCGAACTTGCTTGGCAAGTGGCCGCCTGCTTGAGTCATGGACGGCGCCATTGTTCCCGCCATGGCGGGCGTGCTCGGGTCGCTCGTCGGGGGCTCCGCCACCGTCGCAACGGCGTGGATAACCCAAAAGGCGGTGAACAGGCGTGAGCTCACGCAACTCGAGATGCGCAAGCGCGAGACGCTTTATGGCGACTTCATCGGCGAGTGCGCAAAGCTGTGGATGGATGCCTTCACGCACACGCTGGACGCACCGGAAAAGTTGTTGCCGCTGTACGCGATGCTCAATCGCATTCGCCTTTCCGCATCGCAACCGGTCCTCGTGGAAGCGGAACGCCTGCTCACGCGCATCACCGACCAGTACTTCGCGAAGAACCTGACCCTCGACGAGATGCGCGATCTCGCGCATTCGGAAGGCGCAGACGTGCTGCGGGCGTTCGGCGAGGCGTGCCGCCTCGAGCTCAAGTCCGTGCGGGCCGCGGCCTAGCACGCCTTGCCGATGCCCCACAGGCACGACTCACGATCTCCGCGCAACGTCGTTTGGCCATCAAATCCCGACGGAATGCCCACGCTTCGCTCACGACTCCCATGGTTGCTGCCCTTACGCTGATGCCACATCGCAGCTCACCCAGAGCCTACCCAATGCCGCCACTTCCAACTTCTGCCCCCGCGCTTCTCGCCGATCCATACCGCCTTTTGGCGAACGCTGCTGGGGCCGGACGCGACGCAGCCATCGACACAGCGCCAGGCGACGCCGCCGACGCCCCGAATGGGGTCAATCAAAGTCGGCGCTCCCTGCGCGACATCGCCGCCATGCTCGCCGCGTCGCTCGTCTTCGCTCTGGTCGGGTGCGCGACGCCGGTCCTCAAGCCGACGGTCGACGTGCCTGCACGATTCGCCGGGGCGCCGACTGCCGACGCGGAAGTCGAGATTGCATGGTGGGATAGCTACGGCGACCCCGCATTGTCGGACCTCGTTCGCCGGGCCGCCGCGGAGAACCGGGACGTCAAGATCGCGGCCGAGCGTGTGCGTGCAGCCCGAGCCGGCGAGACGATCAGCCGCTCCTTCCTCTTCCCGAGCATCGGCGTTCATGCCGACGGCTTCGACCACCGCACCAACTACGCTTCGGACATCAAGCAAACGTTCCCCGAGGCTGCGAATACCAAAGGGTGGCAGGGCGGCGTCGACGTGTCGTGGGAAGTCGACATCGCCGGACGTCTGCGCGCGGGCGCGGCAGCGGCAGCGGCCGACACCCGGGCGACGGAATACACCGAGAGAGGTGTTCGCCTGCTCGTCGTAAGCGACGTCGCAACCAACTACTTCACGCTCGTCGGCGCACTGCGACAGCTCGACACGGTGCGTGCTATCTCGGCCGCCCAGGACGAGACGCTGCGCCTCGTCACCGCGCGACAGCGGGCGGGCCTCGCGACGCCCTTCGACGTCGAGCGCGCGCAAACGGAGGCTTCGAGAGCGCGCGCCGCGATACCGCCGCTCGAAACACTCGCGGCCGTATCCCGGCACCGCATCGCGGTTTTGATCGGCGACCAGGCGTTCAACGCATCCAGCATTGGCGTCTCCCGCAACGACGTGGCCGTGCCGGCTGCGCATGCCGGACAGCCGGCCGCGATGCTGCAGCGTCGTCCCGACCTGCTCGCAGCGCAGGCGCGGCTCGACGCCGCCAATGCACGAAGGCAGCAGGCGATGGCCGAATGGTTCCCGCGGCTCGTGCTCGGCGCCATGTTCGGCCGCGAAGGCTTCGACGTGAATGGCATGGCGCTCGGAGCCGCGCGCTTCACCAACGTCGCGGCGCTGATCGCGATGCCGGTGTTCAACGCTGGACGCACGCAGGCGATCAACGACGTCGCCGAGAGCGGCCAGAAGGAAGCGGTGCTGCATTACGAGGACGCGATCGTGCGTGCGCTCGAGGACGTCGAGAACGCGCTCGTCGCGCTCGACGACGAACGGCAACGCGCGCAATTGTTGCAGAGCGCCGCGTCTTCCGCGGATGCCGCGCTGGGACGCGCGCAATCGCTGTACGACCGCGGGCAGATCGACCTCCTGCCACTGCTCGACGCCCAGCGCGTGCGCTTGTCGGTGCGCGTCGGGGCCAACGACGCCAACACCCAGGCGCTGCTCGACAGCGTCCAGCTCTACAAGGCGCTGGGGGGCGGCTGGGAGGTGTTCGAGTCCCAGGCGCCGACCACCGGCGACGCTTCGCATTCCCCGAATTCCTGAACCCGAGTCGAACGATACGAGGAACCATCGTGAACAAGTCCTTTCCCGTGGCGCTCGTCGCCGCATCGATCGCCGCGCTCCTGTCCGGCTGCTCGCACGAGCCGCCGCCGGAACCGCTTCGAATGGTCCGCACCGCCGAGGTTCGCTACGACAAGACGCAGGAAACCGACCGCTACTTCGGCGCGGTCCAGGCGCGCTACGAAGTCGACCAGGCTTTCCGCGTCGGGGGCAAGGTGGTGAGCCGGAAGATCGAGGTGGGTCAGAAGGTGCGGCAAGGCGACGTCATCGCCGTGCTCGACGCCACCGATTACAAGCTCGCCGTCGAAGCCGCGCAACAACAGCTGGCTGCCGCGCAGGCGCAGTCGCGCCAGGCGGAGTCGGATCGCCAACGGCTGAACGCGCTGAAGGCGGACGGCTCGGTCAGCCCTTCCGACGAAGAGAAGGCGCAGAGCAACGCACAGACGACGCAGGCAACCGCAGAAGCCGATGCTCGAAAGCTGGACCTCGCGCGCAATCGCCTCGAATACGCGACGCTCCGCGCATCGCAGGACGGCGTGGTCACGAGCGTGAAGTTCGAGGTCGGCCAGGTCGTCCCCGAGGGGCAGCCGATCGTATCCATCGCGAAGGAGGTCGAGCCCGAGATTGTCGTCAACGTGCCCGAAGATCAGTTGTCGGCGTTCAAGGCATCGCACTACAAGGCGGTGCTGACGAGCACACCGGACCAGGCATTCGACGTCGTCTTGCGCGAGCTCGCGCCCCAGGCTGCTTCCACAACGCGGACCTTTCGCGCGCGTCTCAAGCCCGCAACGCCGCGGGCGCTGCCGCTCGGCGCGAGCGCCAGGCTGATCGTCGAGCGCCCGGTGGCCGAGACGGCGGCCGCGGCAATCCCTGCATCGGCGATCACGCAGAACAAGGGCCAGCCCGCGGTCTGGGTCGTGCGGCGCGCGGCGTCCGACCCAGTCGGGACGGTCGACCTCGTGAACGTCGTCGTGCACGCATACCGCAACGACAACGTCCTGCTGTCCGGACCGAAGGCCGGCGAGCTCATCGTGACCGCGGGGGTGCAGAAAATGGCGCCCGGGTTGAAGGTCACGCTCGGCGCCGCGGTCGCCAACGCCGAAACGAAGCAGGCCGCACGATGAAATCGTTCAACCTCACCGAGTGGGCGCTCAATCACCGCGCCATCGTACTGTTCCTGATCCTCGCGATCATGATCGGCGGCGGCCTCAGTTTCACCAGGCTCGGCCAGCTCGAAGACCCCAACTTCTCGGTGCCCTCAATGGCCGTGATGGTGATCTGGCCCGGCGCCACCGCACAACAGATGCAGGACGAGGTGCTGAACCGGATGGAGAAGAAGTTCGAGCAGCTCGATCACTTCGACAAGGTCAAGACGTATGCGCGGCAGGGCTTCGCGGGCATGGTGATCTCCGTGAAGGGCGGCACGTCCCACGAGGATCAGCGCGAGGCGTGGTACCAGGCGCGCAAGAAGTTCAGCGACATCAAGCTCGAGCTGCCCGACGGCGTCATCGGTCCGATCTTCAACGACGAGTTCGGCGACGTGACCGGCCTGCTGTACGCGGTCAAGGGTGACGGCGTCAGCCAGTGGGAGCTTTCCGACACTGCCGAGGACATCAAGCGCCGGCTGCTCAAGGTGCCGATGGTCAAGAAAGTCGACGTCTACGGCAAGCAGGCGAAGAAGGTCTACGTCGAGTTCTCGAACGAGCGCCTGGCCACGCTCGGCATCACGCCGCTCATGATCGCGGAAAGCCTGCGCAACCAGAACGCCGTGGAAGCGGCAGGGCAGATCGACACCAACACCGACCGCGTATTGGTTCGCGTCAGTGGCCAGTTCAAGAACCTGGACGACATCAGGAACGTGCCGATTTCTGCCGGCGGCCGCCAGCTCAAGCTCGGTGACTTCACCACGGTCACGCGTGGCTACGAGGATCCGCCAAGCTACACGATCCGGCACAACGGTCAGCAGGTGCTGATGCTCGGCATCGTGATGACCGACGACGGCAACATCGTCGAGCTCGGCAAGGCGCTAGACACCACGATCGCGAAGGTGCAGTCCGAGCTTCCTTACGGGGTCGAGCTCGAGCGCGTCGCCGATCAACCGACGGTCGTCAGCGAGTCGATCTGGGAATTCGAGCGTTCGCTGATGGAAGCGCTCGCGATCGTGCTTGCGGTGAGCCTCATCAGCCTGGGCTTTCGCACCGGGATCGTGGTCGGGCTCGCGGTTCCGATCGTGCTCGCCGTCGTCGCGCTGGTGATGCTCGCGGCCGGCTGGAACCTCGAGCGCGTGTCGCTCGGTTCGCTGATCATCGCGCTGGGGCTCCTGGTGGACGACGGCATCATCGCGGTCGAGATGATGGTGGTGAAGATGGAAGAGGGGTGGGACCGCGTGAAGGCGGCCGCCTTCTCGTATGCGGCGACGGCAATGCCGCGCCTCACGGGAGCGCTCGTCACGGCCGCTGCGTTCATGCCGATCGGGTTCTCGAAATCGACGACCGGCGAGTACGCGGGCGGCATCTTCTGGATCGTCGGCACGGCGGTCGTGTTCTCGTGGTTCGTCTCCGGCGTCATCACGCCCTACCTCGCCGTGAAGATGCTGCCGGACCTCAACAAGCACGACGGGGGCGGCGACCCGTACCGCACGCCTTTCTACAACAAGTTGCGCAGGCTGATCGATCTCGCGGTCGACCACCGCTGGTGGGTCATCGCCGCGACCGCCGGCGCATTCGCGCTCGCGATCATGGGAAGCCGGCTCGTGCCGCAGCAGTTCTTCCCGAACAGCGACCGGCCCGAGCTCGTGGTCGAGTTGCGACTGAAGGAAGGCGCTTCGTTCGCCGCGACAACCGAGCAGGTGAAGAAGATGGAGGCGGTGCTCGCGAAGGAAGAGGACGTCAAGTTCTATACGGCGTACACGGGCGCCGGACAGCCGCGCTTCTACCTCGCGCTCGACCCGGAGCTGCCGAACCCGGGGTACGCCGCGTTCGTCGTGATGACGAAGGGCCTCGACGCGCGCGAACGCGTCCGCTCGCGCCTCATGGCGAGCGTCAACGAGCAGTTCCCGAATGTATGGGTGCGCGTCACGCGGCTCGAGCTTGGTCCGCCAGTCGGCTTTCCGGTCCAGTTCCGCGTCGTCGGTCCCGACACGCAGAAAGTCCGCGAGATCGCGCGCGAGGTCGAGGCCGTGGTGGCGTCGAGCCCCAAGGTTCGCGACGTCCAGCTCGATTGGAACGATCCGGTTCGAACGCTCCGAGCGGACATCGACCAGGACAAGGCGCGTGCGCTCGGTCTCGCGCCGGCCGATATCGCGCTCGTGACGCAGATCTTCATGAACGGCGCGACGCTTTCGCAGTGGCGAGAGAAAGAGGACCTGGTCGACATCGTCGCGCGCGCCGTGCCCGGGGAGCGCCTGAACGTCGACACGCTGAAGAGCATCAACCTGTACACCCGCGATGGAACCGTCGTGCCGCTGTCACAGGTTGCGCAAATTCGCTACGAGCTCGAGGAGCCGGTGCTGTGGCGGCGGAACCGCGACATGGCGATCACCGTGCGCGCCGACGTCAAGGACGGCGAGCAGGGCGTGTCGGCCACGCAGTCGATCGTGCCGCAACTGAAGCCGATCGAGGCGAAGCTGCCCTTCGGCTACCGCATCGACGTCGGCGGCGCCGTGGAGGAAAGCGACAAGGCCAACAAGGCGCTCTCCGCGGTGTTCCCGGTGATGCTCGTCACGATCCTGACCATCCTGATGCTGCAGCTCCAGAGCTTCTCGAAGGTGTTCATGGTGTTGCTCACCGCGCCGCTCGGGCTCATCGGCGTCGTCGCCGCGCTGCTGCTCTTCCAGGCGCCGCTCGGCTTCGTCGCGATCCTCGGCGTCACGGCGCTGTGCGGCATGATCATGCGCAATTCCGTGATCCTCGTCGATCAGGTGCGCGAAGAGATGGAGCTCGGGCTCGATCCCTGGAATGCCGTGCTCGAAGCGGCGATCCATCGGACCCGCCCGGTCATGCTGACGGCGGCCGCCACGGTGCTCGCGATGGTCCCGCTCGCGCGCAGCGTGTTCTGGGGGCCGATGGCCATCGCGATCATGGGCGGTCTGACCGTCGCGACGGTGCTGACGATCTTCTTCGTGCCCGCGTTGTACGCGGCATGGTTCAAGGTTCGGCGCGCGGACGCGCCGAGCGCCAAGCCGAGCGACGCCCCGACCGCCGTGCCTGCGACGGCATGACGATGAGCGGACTGGCCGCGCGCGACAACCCGCCGTCACCACGTTTCGACGCGACGTCGGAGCCTTCTGGGCCCTAACGGAAAGCTGGATCAGCCATGCTGGCACGAGAGTCACCGAAGCCGGAGACGATGAAGCGAGGTTCGCTGCTCGACGAGTTGCGCGTTCAGTACGAGGCGGTGCACGAGCCGGCGGAGGTGCACCACGATGTCGAGAGCTTCGAGGCAATCGACGCGCGCATGCGCAAGGCCTTCCGTTGGCTGGAACAGGCGATCACTTATCTCAACGGCCTGAAGCCGCCCATCGAGCACAAGTTCGACCTCGGCTACGGTTACGTCTTCGACTCGCCGCGGTTCGCGCACGGCTCGGTCGCACAGCATGAGCGCCGGATCGTCGGCTTTCCGGTTCTCAAAGGGATCGACGTCTACTACGAGATGTCCGCGTCGAAGCCGCTCGTGATCGAGGTGGTCCCGGGATGGGTGTCGTTCGCCACCAAGACACTCGACGCGCTCGGGCTACCGTACACGAGTCGGCGTGTCGAGGAAGCCGACGGAACTTTACGGCAGTGCGTCTTTTCGGTGCCTCCCGTCATTCCAGCGCGCGTCTCGTTTGTTGTCGATCATCAGAAGGGATTGGTGACCGTAGCGCTCACGAACGTCGATCGACTGGACCGCGTGACGCTGGAATTCGAAAGCAATGCGATCGAGGAATCGGTGCTCGAGGATCTCGTGCGGCTGATCCTCGGCCGCGACTGCGCATTCTTGCGGCGCGCCCCGCTCGCCGGGTTGCGTCGCAGTTAACGCGCATAACCCTCGATCGATCGCGAACGTCATGGGTAAGCACCATGCGAAACGACGCCCGATCTCCGCATGGGTGACACGGCCCGCTGCGGGCGTCGGATTCGTCCTCGCCTTGGTCCTCACGGGTTGCGCAACGACCCACGACCTGATGCCGACGCCCGTCATCTACCGAGGACCGGATGCCAGGCCGCTCTTTGTCAATGTGCCGGTCGACGACAAGCCGCCGTCCCTCGACCTGCTGTTCGTCACCGACAGGGTAGCGACGCAGCAAGCGGACGGTTTGCGATATACGGCAGGACGTTCCCGCTCCGTTGCGTTCGGATCGGCGAGCGTCCAGTTCGGCGAAGGTCTCGATTGGAAGCGTCTTATCGAGGAAAGCACGACGCGGCACGGAAACGGCGTGCAGCTGAAGCTCGGCCCCGTAACCGAGCTCGGCCGCTTTCCGCCGATCCCTTATGAGGTCGCGGTGCTTCCGGACGGCATACGGCGCGCGCGTGCGACGGTCGAGGCGTTTGAAGAGGCGAAGCACGAGCTGCAAGCCGATATCGCGAGGCGACTCGCGCTCGCGCCCCGCAAGGAAGTCGTGCTGTTCGTGCACGGCTACAACGCGAGCTTCGAGAATGCGGCGCTGACGATGGGCGAGCTATGCCATTTCCTGGGACGGGAGTTCGTCTGCGGCATCTTCACATGGCCGGCGGGAAGCCATGGAGGCATCCTGTTCGGCTATGACATGGACCGGGAGTCCTCCGAATACGCCATCGAGGACCTGGTGAAGCTCATCCGGATCATCGGCCGGACGCCGGGGGTCGAGAAGGTCCATCTTCTTGCTCACAGCCGCGGCACCGACACGCTCGCGTCGGCGCTGGCCGAACTGAGCGCCGAGGCGTACACGCTGCGCAGTTCGCCCGAGCGCGAATTTCACATCGCGAACGTCATGCTGGTTGCGCCGGACCTCGACGGCGACGTCGCGGTGACGAAGATCTTCAAGGTGTTCTCGGATCCCGACTTGCCGTTCGGCGAACGCGCCGATCCCGACGCCGTCATTCCTCCTGCACCGGGCTTCCGCGTGACGCTCTACGTTTCGCCCGACGACAAGGCGATTGCGACGGCGGGCTGGCTATTCGGTGGTATTCCGCGCCTCGGCCGAATCGACGCGACGATGCTTACTCCCGAGCAGATCGAAGCGATCGACATGTTGCACGTCGTCGACATCGTCCAGGTTCGCGGAACGACCGATTTCTTCGGCCACCGTTATTTCGTATCGAATCCCAAGGTGAGCGCCGACATCGTTGCGATGCTGCGCTATGACTTGCGGCCAAACGATCCGGGGCGACCGCTCGAGCACGTTGCCGGGTCGTTCTGGCGGGTACCCGGACAGTGAACACCGTTCAATCGATGCAAGTCGTGCCGTTGACAAATCCACGCACGCCAACGTCGAGGTCTCGCGGCGCACGCCCTTCCTGGCGGATCCCCGATTTCGTCAAAGGGGTGCTGATCGGTACAACCATCCTCGCGCTCGTCTGGATGCTGTTGTGAGCGATCGGCTGAGCGCGGCTTCAACCGCTCGTATTTCGTGGGTCGGGCTCGTCAGCCACTCGGTCGATCGGCTGAGACTCTGGTTCAGGTGATCGCGCGACCGGGTTGATCGCCTGAGGCCGACCCGGCGGCGCCTGCAAGATAGCCTTGACCTTGGTTTGCGCCCGCGACTGCGAGATCGCGTATCCGCTGCTCCCACAGCTCGCGGACGAGCGTGAGCACGACCGGACCGATCACCAGTCCGACAAGCCCGAGCGCCTCGAAGCCGCCAAGACAACCCATGAGGATCCAGACGAACCGCAGGCGAATGCCGTCACGCGCGGATAGCGGCCGCAATACCTTGTCGCCGCAGAACAGAACGAGGCAGCCGAGACCGAATGCAAGCAGCGGCGGCGTCGTTGCGTCGGTAACCGCAAGCTGGATCGCCAGAGCGGCGACCGCCACATAACCCAAGAACGGTACGAGCGCGAGCAAGCCGGTGATCGCCGCCCACAGTGCAGGATGCGGGACACCGGCAATCATGTATGCGACGGCCGTCGCGAAGCCGTCGAAGAGCGCGACAACCAGCATGCTGTTGACGGACGCGCGCACGGCCCGCGTCGCGAGGTCGATATAGCCATCGGCCCGCTCGCCGATGCTGTGGCGCAGTAGCCGCCTGAAGTTGTTCGCCAGCGAATGTCCTTCCCGGTACAGGAAAAACAGGAGAAGGATCGTGAACGCGATGATGAACGCGTGGCGAGCCATGAACTGGCCAAGCGATTCCGCGAGCGCGAGCAGCGCCGTGGCGTCGGTTCGCTGAGTCCATGCCTGCAGCGCTCCAGGATAAGCGAGCTCCACCTGCCAGCGGGCCGCGAGCCAGCGTCCGATCATCGGAACCTGTTGCAGCCACTCGGGGGCGGCGATCCCCCTCCTGTCGGCGACCGCGATCTGCGCGAGCAGTGCGCTCGCTTCCGTGAGCAGTGCGCCGGACGCGAACAGCAGCGGCGCCAGGACGAAAACGGTCATCAGCAACGTGAAGATCAGCGCCTTGGAGCTTTGACGCATCCGCGAAGCAAGCCGCGTCCCGAATCTCACGTAGAGCGGCCAGCTTGCGATCGCGGTGACGCAGGCCGCGAGAAGCGCCTGGAGAAAGCCATGCAGGATCCAAAGCGACAGCCCGATGATGAGCGCCGCACAAAGCGACCCGGGGGGAAGGCGGCTCGTCGTCAGCGGAAGGAAGGATGCGCTTTTCCCGGTGCCGGTCATGTCGTCGCTCGCTAGAGGGGCAATGACCGATGCTAGCGGCGGTCCTCCTGCAAGTCGTGAGCAAAACGTCTCGATTGCGTAGGTGATCCAGACGCAACCCAGACGTTTCGCTGAGGACAGCGCCAGCGGCAAGCGCTAACGTGCCGATGTCCCGTTTATCGGAAGGCGCCGATGGGGCGCTTGCTCTCGACCAATGACCTCACACGATGCATCACTCATGCTCTCGGACGTAGCTGATCTCTCGAGGACGATCCAGCTCGCGCTCGCGCCCGTGTTCCTGCTGACCGGGATCGCCGCACTTCTGAACGTGATGACCGGCCGACTCGCGCGGATCATCGATCGCGGCAGGGAATTCGCCGAGAAGACCTTCGCCTTTCCGGTTGGCGGCCACATGTCGGCGGCGCTCGAACGGGAAGCACTCGAGTCGCGGAGGCACTTCACGAGCATCGCCATCACCGCCACCACGATGTCGGCGTTGCTGGTGTGCGTCGTCATCGCGGGACTCTTCGTCGAAGTGATGCTTCAAACGCCGCTGAAGTGGCTCATCAGCGCGTTCTTTGCCGCGGCGATGTTCGCGCTTGTAGTTGGGCTCACCTTCTTCCTGCGCGAGGTTCACCTCGCCATGCACACGGTGCGCTTCGGGGTTCCGAAACCCCTTCCGACGGCGTTCGCTCGTCAACGGGAAGCTGACCGAGTTGCCACGCCTGGCTGACCACCCGCCGCGCAGGCGGCGCTGGTCTACTCGTCGGTCACCCAATTCCCACACAACGCAGACGTTTTGCTGACGACTTCAAGGTTCGCCGCTCTTATCGTACGTTCATCACAAGGAGCGATAGAGACCATGACTGATCCCGCGAAATTCCTTTCCGAATCCCACGACACCGCCGGCAAGGTTTCACAGCTGCTGCAGACCCGCACGAAACTGGCGGTCGAACGTTTCAGCGAGCGGACGCGAAAGGCCCTCGCTCCCGAGGCGACCGGGGTAACCGCCAATCCGCTGCTGCCGTCGCAGTTCGCGACGAGCAGCGCCGACTACGCGATCGATTTCGCGCAGAGATCGATCCTGTTCTGGGACACGTTGCGCCGGCGCGGCAACAATTTTCTCGAGCACGAGCGCAATGGCTTGCCGCCGGTGCTGCACTTCGAATACGAGACGATCATCGACGGACGCTCGCTCACGCGTCCCGTCAACTACGCCCTGTTGCGCATCATCCCGCCGAAGGGTGTCACGGTCGATGCCAAGCGCAGACCTTACGTGATCATCGACCCGCGGGGCGGTCACGGTCCCGGCATCGGCGGCTTCAAGGACGACTCCCAGGTAGGCGTCGCGCTCCATGAAGGGCATCCGGTGTACTTCGTCATCTTCTATCCGAACCCGGAGCCAGGACAGACGCTGCTCGACGTGTGCGAAGCCGAGCGCGAGTTCGTGCATCACGTGCGCAAGCTTCACCCCGATGCGCCAAAACCGGGAATCGTGGGCAACTGTCAGGCCGGCTGGGCAGCGATGATGCTGGCCTCCGCGAATCCGGACGACACGGGCCCCGTGGTGATCGTCGGCGCCCCGATGTCCTATTGGGGCGGCGCCTGGAGCGAGGGCGAAGGCGACAATCCGATGCGCTACGCCGGAGGACTGCTCGGTGGATCGTGGCTGGCGTCGCTCAGTTCCGACCTCGGCGCCGGCAAGTTCGACGGCGCGTGGCTGGTGCAGAACTTCGAGAACCTGAACCCGGCGAACACATTCTGGAACAAGTACTACCAGGTCTTCGCCAACATCGACACCGAGCAGGCGCGGTTTCTCGACTTCGAGCGCTGGTGGGGCGGGTACTACTTGCTGAACCGCGAGGAAATCGAGTGGATCACGCAGAATCTCTTCGTCGGCAACAAGGTGTGGTCGGGCGGAGTGAACGCTGGACCGGGCAAAGTCTTCGACCTGCGCGACATCAAGGTTCCGATCGTCTTGTTCGCGTCAGCAGGCGACAACATCACGCCGCCGCAGCAGGCGTTCAACTGGGTCGCCGACGTGTACAGCAGTACCGAGGAGATCAAGGCTCGCGGTCAGGTCATCGTGGGCCTCATGCACGAGGACGTCGGGCATCTGGGCATCTTCGTCTCCGGCAAGGTCGCGAAGAGGGAGGGGACACAGATCGCGTCGGTGCTGCAGTCCATCGAGGCGCTGCCGCCCGGCTTGTACGGAATGAAGATCGCCGAGCACAAGGACAGCGCAGGCAAGACCCAGTACGACGTCAGCTTCGTCGAACTGCGGCTCGAAGAAATCGTCGCGCGCCTGAACCGCTTCAAACGCGCCGACGAGCGACCGTTCGAAGCGGTGAAAGCCATCTCGGAATTCAATCAGCGGGCGTACGAGCTTTTCGGGCGGCCGCTGGTGCAGGCACTTTCGAATGAGTACGGCGCCAAGCTGTCGCGTCAGTTCCACCCGCTGCGGTTCCAGCGCTGGGCCTTCTCGGACCTCAATCCTGCGTTGTGGTGGCTCGCGCCGATGGCCGAGGCCGTGAAGGCGCAGCGCCGAGCGCTCGACGCTGAACATCCTGCGCGCAAGGTGGAAGCAGCGGTCTCGGAGGTGACGAACGCGTCCCTCGATTACTACCGGGCGATGCGCGACGCGGTGAGCGAAGCGGCCTTCTTCCACATCTACGGCAATGCATACGCGATGTACCTCGGCGACAAAGGCACCCCGCAAAGCCCGTCGCTTCCGTCGAACGCGCGGGAGCTTTCGGTCGTGAAAGAAGCGCTCGCGTCCATCGACAAAGGCGGCTATCCCGAAGCGCTCGCGCGGGTCGCGTTCCTGCTCGCGCACAAGGATGAGCCGCTGCCGCTTTCTCGCTTGCAACTCGCCCAGGACCTTATCGAAGAGTACGGGGAGTTCCTGCCCGAGCTTGCAAACGACGAGGCGAGACGAATCGGGGGCGAGCAGGAGATCATCGCGCGTTACGAACCCGAAAGAGCGGTCGAGACGCTGTCCGTGCTTCTCGCGGACCGGAAAGATCGCGCTCGGCTCCTCACGCTGCTCGATTGCGTACTCGCGGACGAACGTGTGCAGCGCATCGAGCCGTCGGCCGCGCAGAAAGCCATGCTCGCGCGAATCCGCGGCGTGCTCGGCGGTGCCGACCGCCAGGCCGTGACCGTCCGACGTGGCAATGGTTTGCGAACAAACGGGAAGTTGGAAGGACCGGCGAAGTCGGGTCATGCAGCGCATCGTTCGGTCGGAAACGGTTCGCGGAGGAAGGCAGGCGACGCGCCAGTCGCCAAAGGAACAGCCTGATGGGCGACGTGAAGTCGTTGGAGTTCTGGCCGAAGGCGCTGCACCTCGGGCTTTCGGTCGCCGCCCTCGTTTTGTCGTGGATGCTCATCCACACGGTATTCGCGTTCCATTACGCGCGCCGCTATTACGCACCGGCATCGCCGGAGGGCCCCGCCGCAGGCCTTGAATTTCCCGGTGTGGACGCGCCCGATTATTTCGATTTCGCCTACTACTCCTTCGTAGTCGGAATGACGTCGCAGGTGTCGGATGTGTCCGTGACAACGGCGCAAATGCGGCGAACCACACTTGCGCACGGCGTGCTGAGCTTCCTCTTCAACATTGCCGTTCTCGCGATGAGCATCAACGTCATGAACGGAACCATCTAGTGGACTGTAACGGGGGAATCGACAGTGTCTGGCAGGCTATCCGGGCCGATCGCTGCGTTGCCGCTGCTTGCCAGGGCGCCTACCCTTGCTGCGCAGCGCCGCCTTGCGCTCGGCCCGGC
>Ga0105248_10001406_pt1 | contig 26873 bp, 30 predicted proteins | sample KBSS34metaG_FD_81524 | JGI IMG/M metagenome (GOLD analysis project Ga0105248, IMG submission 81524) | Switchgrass rhizosphere microbial communities from Kellogg Biological Station, Michigan, USA - KBS S3-4 metaG | ecosystem: Host-associated > Plants > Roots > Rhizosphere > Soil | place... | reverse complement strand
GATGACGATGTCGCGGAACTGCCAAGTGTCCGAACCGTCGGCGTTGTGCACCAGCCGCGGCGCCTCGTCCTGATACTTCTTGGACAGATGGTTGGCAAACATGTCGGGCGGCTCGACGATGTGGTCGTCCACGCTGATCAAGATCATGTCGTCTTTGTTCATTTCGTATCCCTTCGCGTCCTTCGATTGTTCGTTGTGTGCAGCGACCGGGCGGTCAGGTGACCGGGCGGAAGATCGGTACGACGAAGCCGTCGTCGTCGTGTCGGAAGTCGAGCGCCAACTCCAGACCAGACCGCAACGCGTCGAGCGGGCAATTCTCGATCGCGGTCATCAGTCGCGGTCCCTCCACCAGGTCGACCATGGCTACCACGTACGGGAGTGCGTCGAACGGCGCGGCATTCTGGTGCACCACGGTCCAGGTGTAGAGCGTGGCGCGGCCACTCGCAGGGGTCGGTGTTAGGTCTTCACTCCAGCAGTGCGGACAGAACGACCTGATGGACAACGAGCTTCGACGGCAGGACGAACACTGGTTGAGAGTCAGCGAGTGTTCTGAGACGGCATGCCACCAGGATTCGGTGTCGCTATCGGTCACCGGACGGTTCGGCGCGCTCATCGGTGTCCTCTGTTCTTCGCGCAAGCGGTTCATCGGTGCCCTCTGTTCTTCGCGCAAGCGGCTCATCGGCGCCCTCTGTTCTTCGCGCAAGCGGCTCATCGGTGCCCTCTGTTCTTCGCGCAAGCGGCTCATCACTGCCTCCCGAGGATCATCGTCGCGCTATGACTGAAGAAGCCGCCCATCGCGTGCACGCACGCGAGCCGGGCATCCTCGACCTGCCGGACGCCGCACTCGCCGCGCAATTGTCGGACCGCCTCGACCATCAGGAACATTCCTCGCATCCCTGGGTGGCAGGAGGCGAGCCCTCCGCCATCGGTGTTCGTCGGCAGCGCGCCACCCGGTCGCAGCGCGCCGGACTCGATGAACTTGCCTCCTTCGCCCTTCTCGCAAAAGCCGAGGTCCTCCACCGTCAGCAAGACCGTCGAAGTGAACGAGTCATAGAGCTGACACACGTCGATGTCGGACGGTCTGACACCTGCGGCGGCGAAGGCACGCGGTCCGGATCGAGCGGCGGCCGAGGTGGTGAAGTCAGTCCACTCGCTCATGCTGACGTGCGATGTCGCATCCGCGGCGCCGAGAATCCAGACCGGTTCTCGCGCGCAGTTCGCCGCGACCGCCTCGCTGGCGAGCACGACGGCGCCGCCGCCATCGGTCCGCAGGCAGACGTGCTTGGCGGTGAACGGATCGGCGAGCATCGGCGCGGCCGCGACATCAGCGATGCTGATGCGTTCGCGTTCGAATGCGTTGTCGTTCATGGCGGCCCACTCATGAGCTGCGACGGCGACCTCGGCGAGTTGCTCCACGGTCGTGCCGTATTCGATCATGTGACGCCGGGCCGCCATGGCGTACTTGGCAATGAGCGTCGCACCGTACGGAGCCTCGAACTGCATGGCGCCGCCCGTGCCCATCGCTGCGGCCGAGGCACGGACCCGCCGCTTGACGTCCGAGCGGGCGGTCGAGCCGTAGGTGAGCAGAACGACCTCCACCTCCCCGCACGCGATCGCTGCGGCGGCGTGCCGTGCCATGACCTCCCACGACGACCCGCCGACGTTGGTGGCGTCCACCCAGATCGGCCGAAGCCCGAGGTACTCACTCACCTCGATGGGCGGCAGAAGGGTGCCGTGGCCGCCGAAACCCTCGACGTCGTCCTTGGTAAGCCCAGCGTCGGCGAGCGCCCGTCGCGAGGCCTGTGCCATCAAGCCGAGCGCCGTCTTGTCGGGCACCCGGCCGCACTCGGACAGACCAGCTCCCACGATGGCAACGCGGTTCGATGGCATAGCACATGTTAATCACATCGATAACGTCGTTTACGAATCGACGGAACGCCCGTTCTCATTCGGTTACCGTGTGTTCGTGCAAGCATCCTTGCGACAGGCATTGCGTGGCGACGGTTTGGTGCTGTGTCTCGCGCTGATGAACGCTCGAACCCCGGAGGTGCCTGCGATTGCCGCGGCGGCTGGCTACGACGCGATATACGTCGACCTCGAACATACGTCGACCTCCTTGGAGACCGCCGCGATGCTGTGTGCTAGCGCAATCGGTGTCGGTATCTCGCCGCTCGTCCGGGTACCGTCGCAGGACCACAGCGTTATCGCTCGGGTGCTCGACAGCGGAGCGGTGGGAATCATTGTCCCGCACGTCAACTCGGCGTCGGAGGCGAGGGCGGTCGTCGACGCCGCGCGGTTCCCTCCCGTTGGGCACCGGTCCATAGCCGGACCGAACGCCGTGAGCGGATACATACCCATGCCAGCGACCGAACTCACCGCGGTGCTAGAGAGTCGAACGGTGGTTGCGGTGATGATCGAAACGCCCGAAGCCGTGGTAGCTGCCGGGACCATCGCGGCCGTCGAGGGGATCGATGTGTTGCTCTTGGGGCCCAGCGATCTCACCGCCGAGATGGGCATCCACGGCGACTATGAGAATGAACATTTCCATAATGCGGTAAAGTCAGTTGCAGCGGCTTGTCGTGACCACGGCGTGGCGCTCGGAGTGGCAGGGATCAAGTCCGTTGACCTGCTGAGGCGCTTCGTAGACCTAGGTCTGCGCTTCATCTCGGCAGGCACGGACATCGGCATGATGACCGATGCTGCCACTGCCCGTGCCACAGCGCTCCGTGAGCTCGATGGGTCTGCCGACCACTAGTGCCGATTGCCGAAAGCCGTACCACGACAACAGGAGGACGGATGCCCACCGCGATCTACACCGAACCGACAACGGACACCATGGCGTGGACCGGTGCCGACTTCACCAGCAAGGAAGACTTCGCCTTCGACCTGTCGCCGAAGAACGTCGCGGCACTGGAGTCGATTCTCGCCAAGACTGCGCACAAGGACCGCGACGAGATCACGCCAGAGGATGCGCGTCACCCCGACCTCGACGACGACCTGGCGCGGCTGTATCGGGATCTGATGTTCGGCAAGGGTCTGGCGTGTGTGCGCGGCTTTCCCGTCGAACAGCACTCCGTGGAGGATTTGGAGCGCATCTACTGGGCGTTTTGCACGCACCTTGGCTACCTGGTGTCCAACAACTCGTTTGGCCATCGCATGGTGCGGGTCCAGGAGGAAATCCTGCCCAACGGCGAGCAGCCCGCGCGTGGGACCAAGTCCAGGGCCGAACTCGCGATGCACAACGACGCCGCAGACATCCTCGCGTTGCTTTGCGTGTACCCGGCTTTCCAGGGCGGCGAGAGTCAGTTCGCGAGCGGGCCTGCGGCGCACAACCGGATTCTTGCGGAACGACCTGACCTGCTTGACGTTCTCTACCAAGGCTTTCCGCATCACCGACGCAGCGAACAGCCCGATGATCAGCCGGACGTGACACCGTACGACGTCCCCGTGTTCTCGCAGATCGATGGCCGCATATGCATCAACTTCACCTATAGCAGCATCCTGCCGGCGATGAAGACCATCGGCCGCGAGTTCACGCCGGTTCAGGAAGAGGCCATCGAGCTGTTGCGGACGGTGCTCGTCGAACAACAGGTCGAGTTCCGGCTGGAGTCGGGAGAGGCCGCCGTGGCCAACAACTTCGCGATGTGTCACTCGCGCTCCGACTTCGTCAGCAGCAACGATCCAAAGAAGGCTCGTTGTTTCCTGCGCGCGTGGATGGAAGTGCCGCGGAAGGACCGGCGACTACCGATCGGACGGGAATACTTTCACATGGAGAACAAGGATCTCCGCCTGGGCTACGACGTGGTCGAAGGTCGCGATGGCGCAATCTCGCGCAACGACTACAAGAACGTCGATGCGACGCTCGCGGACATGTTCAAGGCCGCCCAGGCGAAGCCCAAACTGAACAAATGAGCGTCAGCCCGCGTCCGCGGTTGGTGTACGAGCGGTGGACCGACCCCGTCGCTGGCGACATCCTCGAGTTGGCCGACGTCGACGTCGTCAAGCTCGATCTGGATGCGCCCAACGAACAAGGCTGGGCGGCACTGGAATCCGCGCACGGCTACCAAGTGGCCACTCGCACGGACGTTGCGTCGGCGAACGACGGCGCTCAGTGGTTGGCGGGACGGGCGCTCGTGGAGCGTTGCCCGAGCCTGCTGGCGGTGTGCTCGGCGGGTGCCGGTTACGACGTGATCGACGTCGAGGCGTGCACCCGCGCAGGCATCGCAGTGTGCAACAACTCCGGCCCGGGGGCCGAAGCGGTTGCCGAACACGCGTTGGGATTCATGCTCGACCTCGCCAAGAAGATCACCTTCGCGGATAGAGCCTTGCGGAGTGGGCCGGTCGGCGATCGGCTGGTTCTGAGGGGAAGCCAGCTGCTCGGTAAGACGCTCGGCGTGATCGGACTCGGAGCGATCGGCGGAAGGCTCGTCGAGTTGTGTGCTCCCTTCGGCATGGAGGTGCTCGTCTTCGATCCATATCTCGACGAGGTGACGGCCGAGACCCGCGGCGTGCGGCGCGTGAGCCTTGACGAGCTGGTCTCTCGCTCGGACTTCGTGCAGGTCACCTGCCCTCTGACCACTGAGACGAAAGGGTTGATCGGCAGGGAGCAGTTCGCGGCGATGAAGTCGACGGCGTTCTTCATCACCACGGCGCGGGGGCCGGTACACGACGAGGCGGCCCTGCTCGACTCGCTCGTCGGCGGCGGCATCGCGGGAGCGGGTCTCGACGTGTTTCACGAAGAGCCGCCTCGGCAGGACAACCCGTTGCTGCAGCTCGACAATGTGGTCGCGACGCCACACACCGCGGGCATCACCAAGGAGGCCGCGCGGGACATCGCCGTCGCGACCGCCAACCAATGGCAGACGATCTTCGACGGCCGCATGCCGCCACGCCTGCTCAATCCGGACGTCTGGCCCCGGTACTGTGAACGCTTCCATGAGGTCTTGGGTGTTCGCCCGGCGGCGCGGATCGCGGCCGGTGCGGAGTGAACGTGATAGCCCCACAGTGACTTTGAAAGAAGGGGTAACGATGACGGCGTACGAGACCATCGAGCTGGAGGTGAGGGGTCACACCGCGTGCGTGACGTTGAACCGTCCCGAGGTGCTCAACGCAATCAATGACGAGATGATCGCCGAACTCGCCGAGGTCTACGCTGAAGTCGAACGCTCTCAAGAGATCTGGACGGTGATCATCACCGGGGCCGGCCGCGCGCTCTGTGTCGGAGCCGACGTCAACAAGGCCGCCGACCATGACATGGACAACGCCGCTGGCATCGACAATCAGGGCGAGCCCATTCTCAGCTCGCTGCGGCAGTGGGATGCGCCGCAGGAGGCGACGCCGCCGTGGCTTCAGATGACCAAGCCGATCATCTGTGCGGTCAACGGCATCGCCTGTGGCGCAGGCATGGACCTCGTCACCACCGCCGACATCACCGTCGCCTCGGAGCGCGCGACGCTCATGGACCCACACGTCAGCATCGGAGTTACGTCCGGACGCGAGGGTGTGCGACTGGCACGCATCCTCCCGCTGCCAGTAGCCATGCGGCTCATCCTGATGGGCCGACACGAGAGACTCGACGCCCAACGCTGCTATGAGCTCGGCGTCTTCACCGAGGTCGTCGAACACGATGCGCTGATGGCGCGTGCGTGGGAGATCGCAGAAGTGGTGAACTCCAATGCGCCACTTGCGGTTCGGGGTTCGCGGATGGCCGTACGCAAGGGCCTTACGCTGCCCATCTATGAAGCTGAACTGCTCGCGGAGAACTACCGAATGAAGGTGGCCTTGACCAAGGACGCGATCGAGGGGCCCCGTGCTTTCCTGGAGAAGCGCCAGCCCGACTGGAAGGCCCTGTAACGCCGATGGCGAGTCCGGTGAGAAGAAGCGATTGCAGTTCCCGACAATCGACATGCACGTGTAGGTAGATCGCGCATTCTCCCCGAGGTCGCGTATCCTAACGGCCATGGCCGCCAAGAACGATCAGGTAATCGAAGAAGGGCTCGAGCTCGTCGAGACGGGCACCGACATGCCGACATCGTGGCAGCAGCGCACGATCGAGCGGCGCCTCAGCTCGGCGAGAGCCCGCGCTCTCGCTCGGAGCTCACGCTTCCTGGCGACCGCATTGGAGCTCGTCGAGGAGTCGGGGCGCGCCGACTTCACCATTCAGACCTTGATCGACCGATCTAACCTGAGCTTGCGTGCGTTCTATCAGCACTTCGCAGGCAAGGAGGAGTTGCTGCTAGCACTCTACGAGAACGTCACGAGTCAGTTCACCGAGGGCATCCGGCAGGAGGTCGCGGCCGCCGACGGCCCGATGGAGCAGTTGGAAGCCTTCTGCCGCGGCTTCCTTTCGCGCGCAGAGTCGTCGGAAAAGGTTGGTGGTCGCGTCATGACGATCTACAACTTGAGCTTGGAGATCGAGCGGCCCGACGATTTCGCCAAGATTTGGGAACCGCATCAGAAGCTGCTCACCAAGATTCTCACCGCGTGTTCGCGCGCAGGCCTAGTCCGCAAGGACCTCACGCCGGCTCAGCTGACTACACTGCTGAACTCAACGCTGACTGCGCTGGCGCAGATCGGAGTCTTCCAGCTCGGTGTCAGGGGCGCGGAGCTGACGGAGAGTCAGCTATGGGCCTGGTGCCGTCAGGCGCTCATGGCACCGGACGAAGTCAAGCCCAAGGCGGTTCGATCGAAGCCCGCAACGCGCCCCCGCGCGACATCAGCCAGAAGCAAGAAGCTAACGGGGTAGTCCAAGGCCCCGCTGAGCGATGATCGTGCGCTGTATCTCGCTGGTGCCCGCGTAGATCGTAGTGCCGAGTGAGAACCGCATCGTGTGGTCGAACCGCCCATGCTCAGGTGCCGTCGGCTCGAAATAGCTACGGAGAGCGGCAGGTCCAACCAATTCGACGATGTCCTGGCTGGCACGTTCGAGCGCCTCGGTACTGAATAGCTTGGACATGGGGCCCTCGGCGACCGGGACCGCTCCCTGCTCGGACATCCATACACACCGGCGTTGCATCAGCATCGCAACCTCCGACTCCATCGCCACTCTGGCGATGCGCCTGCGTACGTCGGGATCGTGCACGGGGAGCGCACCGTCCGACGACGGAGTGTTCGCCCACCGTTCGGCGTGGTGCAGAAGACGGGCGATGTGCGGCCCCCATCCCGAGGCGTGCTCGTGCTGAAGCGAAAGCGCGAGCACCTGCCAGCCGGCGTCGACTTCGCCGATTCGCCACTCGTCACCGATGCGAACGTCAGCGTAGAACGTGATGTTGGTTCGCTCGCCGGAGAGCGTCGACACCGCCTGCGCCTCGAAGCCGGTGGTTTCGCAGGGCACCAGGAACATGGTGAGCCCCTTGTGCTTCGGCTTGTCGGGATTGGTGCGAGCGAGCAGGAACACGTAGTCGGCGATGTGGCCGTTCGTCGTGAACATCTTCGAGCCGTTGATGACCCACGACTCGCCATCGCGTACCGCCTTGGTTGTCGCCGCGGCGACGTCGGAGCCGCACTCCGGCTCGGTGAATCCAAGCGCGATCGTGATGTCGCCCTTCATGGCTCCGGCGAGGATGCGTTCCCGCATCGCGGGTGTGCCGATCTCTTGGATGATTGCGGCGACCATGCGAGTGGTCTCGGAGAGGTAGACCGGCGCGTCGAAGCGCATCATCTGCTCGTTGAGTACCTGTGTATCCCAGGCGCTTCGGTTCTGACCACCGAGCTCGTCGGGCCAGTCGGGCGCGAAATAGCCTCTGTCGACGAGGCCGCGCGCGAAGCCGTCGTCGTGGGCGACGCCGCTTCGATAGAGGCGCTCCTCGAAGTCCGGCGTCAGCACCTGGTGCAGATGCTCACCCACCTCATCGCGGTACGCCGCCGTTTCCGGGTCGAGGTTGAAGTGCATCGTTTAACCCAATCTGTGGTGGGGAGGCGTCGCGGAGGTGACCCGTCGATAATGCTAATCTCATTTCTGAGAACAATCATATCCGCATGTGATGGGACGTACGTCGTGGACCTCACCCTCTCCGACGAGCAAAAGCAGCTCGTCGATTCGTTCGCTGCCCTGTACGCGCGTGAGTCGACGTCGGAATTGGTGCGTGCGGCAGAACCTCTGGGATTCGATCGGAAGCTCTGGAAGGCGCTTCGGGACATGGGAGTCCTCGAGATGGCCGTGGCCGAGGAGGTCGGGGGATGGGGTGCATCGGTCGCCGATCTGGCACTAACGGCAGAGCAGGCTGGCCGGGCATTGGCCTCGGCACCCGTGATCGAAGCGCAGGTTGCCGTACGCGCGCTGGCTGCGTGTGGCGAAGCGGGCGCCGATCTCCTTGCCGACGCACTCGAAGGCCGTAAGCTCATCACCTTCGCGCCGCGGTCATACCGAGGTTCCGTACTCGAGATGGTTCCCGCCGGTGCCGTCACGGACGTGGTGGTGGCGCTGGTCGACCAGGAATTGCTCGCCGTCCCGATCGCCGAACATCCTCGGCAGGTGGAGAACCTAGGCTCGATGCCCTTGGCGGACATCGCAGTCGGCCAGGATCGGACGGTGCTTGCAGGTGGTCATCAGGCCGGTGAGGTGTACTCCGGCGCACTCGACGTCTGGCTCACGTTGACCGCTGCGGGGCTGGCCGGTGCGGGTGCGATGGCTGTCGCGGCTGGCGTGGAGTACGCACGACAGCGTCATGCGTTCGGCTCGCCGATCGGCCTCTTCCAAGCGGTTTCACACCCGCTGGCCGACAGCGCGACGGCCACCGACGGGGCGCGTCTGTTGGCGCTCGAAGCGGCGTGTGCATTCGACGAGGACCCAGGCCGCGTGACCGAGTTGGCGGCGATGGCGTTTGCGTTCGCCTACGAGTCGGCACGCGATGCGGCTCGTCGCAGCCTCCACATCCACGGCGGTTACGGCTTCGGCATGGAGGGCGACATTCAGCTGTACTACCGACGCGTGCGTGCCTGGGCACTGGTATACGGCGAGGCGAACACGGCGCTCGACCGAGTTGCCGACGCGCGTTACGGAGCGGTGCCGGGCTGAGCTCGCGCCTCGTCGTTCAGGTCCTGACGGTCGGGTTGGCTCAGGGTGGCGGTCGAACCGGGTCGGCGAACTAGTCCGACCGTCGTCGTATGTCTCCCACTTCAGGAACTCGTAGTCGCTCAACGTTTCCTCCCTTGACGATTGCGGACAATAGTGTTCTCGTTTAGAGAGAATATGGGTTCTCAAACTAGCGATCGGATTCGAAAGCAGTGGAGAGTGTTTCGGATGATCTGTGGACGGTGATGCGGTCCGCGACCGCGGTGCGACGGTACCGTGACGAGCCGGTTCCCGCGGACGTGCTCGAGCGCTGCCTGTTGGCGGCGTCGTGGGCACCGTCGGGTGGCAACGGCCAACCGTGGAAGTTCGTCGTTCTCGACTCGCCTGAGCTCAGATCTCTGATCACGTCGGCTGCGCAGCGGACGTGGGAGGTCATGAAGGACTTTTACCGGCTTCCAGAAGTCGGTGAAGGTGCGGATGACCCAAAGTCACGCACGCTGCGCACCATGGCCGAACACATGCGGATTGGTGGCGGCGCTCCGACACTCGTACTGTTCTGCGTTCAGCCCCAACGCGGCACCACCGAACTGCAGCAGGGCGGCTCCATCTTTCCTGCGGTGCAGAACTTCCTACTGGCAGCACGTGCACAAGGCCTCGGCGCAGCCATCACCCTGTGGCAAGATGCGTGCGACGCGGAACTGCGCGGCTTGGTAGGCATACCCAAGGACTGGAAGGTGGCGACGCTGCTCACCGTCGGCTGGCCAAGGGGCGGACATCGGCCTGTCCGTCGAAAGCCGCTGGCCGACGTTGCTGCCGTGAATCATTGGGACCGACATTGGAGCTCTTCGCCGTGACTCGACCCGAACTGTCGATGTATCTGCCGATTTTCACCGACGGCCCGGAACACGACTGGACCGCGACGCTCGGACTGGCGCGCGCGATGGACGCCGCGGGAGTCGACCGCGTCGCGGTGTCGGATCACGTCGTCTTCGGCGAGGACTTCGATGCGTACGGCGACCCGTCGGTCGGCGGTACCAAGGGGGGTAGGCAGCCGACCGGTCCCGACGGAGCTTGGCTAGAGCCCATCATCGTGCTGACGGCAATTGCGGCAAGCACCGCACGAATCAGGCTGGGCACGTCGATATTGCTTGCCGCGCTGCGGCGTCCGGCGGTCCTCGCCAAACAGCTCGCCACCCTCGACAACATCTCGGGCGGTCGCATCGACCTCGGAGTGGGCGTCGGCTGGCAACGGGAGGAGTACGAGGCGTGTGGGCTGTCGTTCGCGGAGCGGGGGAGACTGCTCGACCACACTCTCGAGGTGTGTCGGACGCTATGGACTCAGCAGCGGGCGAGCTACGATGCCCCGGAACTGTCGTTCGACGGCATTCATCAGATGCCCAAACCGGTTCAGCCTGGAGGTATTCCGCTCTGGATCAGCGGCACGGTGAACAAGGCGGTCGCACGTAGGCTCGCGCGGTTCGGCAGCGGTTGGATTCCGTGGGGTCCTGCGCTGGCCGACCTTCCAGCGTCCATTGCGGCGATGACAGACGCCGTGCGCGACGCGGGTGGCGATCCGACGGGACTGCAGGTTCAGGGGTCGACCCGGGTGGTCAAGAAGGATGGCGGCGGTGTCGACGTAGCGGCCACGCTTGCGCCCGTGCCGGGGTTGTCGGCGGCCGGCGTGACGGACTTCCGCATGCCGTTATCCGTGCCCGCGGAGTATGACCCAGCGGTCGAATTCCTCACCGGCTTCGTCGACGCATTCCGCGACGCGACCCGCTGAGGAGTCCTGCTTGAAGCAGGTGCTACACCAAACCGAAGAACGTCTTGGCGTTGGTGGACAACACCTTTCGCTTGGTCTCCTCGTCGAGTCCCTCCGTCGCCTTGTTGGCGACAGCGGTGCTATGCGGCCAGTTCGTGTCGTTGTGTGGATAGTCCGTCTCGAACATGAGTTGATCCGGTCCGACCAAGTCGAGAATGCGGAAGGCAACGGGGTCGCCGAAGGTGGAGAACCAAATGCGGCCGGGTACCTGGGTACTGGGCGGTTCGGTGAGCAGCGGATGGATGCCGCCCCACGCGCGTCGGTCCTCCCACACCTCGTCGACCCGTTGCAGGTAGTAGGGAATCCAGCCTGCCTGCGCCTCCGCGAAGGCGATCTTGAGCTTGGGGAATTGCCTCAGCTTGGCAGAGAACAGCCAGTCCACTAGGGCGATGGTGCAGTTGACGGCCATCAGCGCGCTGGTGACGACGTGCGGTGAGTCGGGAGAGGACTTGGTGAGCGACGAACTCGAGCCAATGTGGAGCATGATGCCGACGTCGTTCCGCTCGCAAGCGGCGAAGAACGGGTCCCAGTAGCCGCTGTGGATGGAGGGTAGGTCGAGACGCGCGGGCAGCTCCGAGAAGCAGACGGCGGGCATGCCCTTGGCGGCCACCCGATCGACTTCCTTCACGGCGAGTTCGACATCCCAGAGTGGAATGATGCCGAGTGGTATCAGCCTTCCGTTGGAGTCGCCGCCCCACTCGTCGATCTGGAAGTCGTTGTAGGCCTGCACGCACAGCAACGCGAGATCCTTGTCCCTGGCGTGCAGGAAGCGCTGGCCGCAGAACCGGACGAGGGTGTTGGGGAAGCAGGCCGACGCCTCGATGCCCGCGATGTCCATGTCCGCGAGCCGGTCCTTTGGCCGGAAACACCCTGGCCGCATCTCCTCGTAGGTGATCGGGTCGGTGGTGAGCTCGTCGAGCTCGTAGCCGGCTGCCGCGCTAATCAGCGGGATTGGGATGACGGCGTCCTCGTAATGCCAGATGTCGGCGTCACGACCGTCCTCGTCGTCGACGAACGCGACGTCGGAGGTCACCGTGGGATCCATGCGCCCACGGTGACGAACGATCCGCGGGCCGATGTCTCGATAGCGTTCGGGCAGTCTGCTGGTCCACAGATCGGCCGGCTCTACCAGGTGGTCGTCCGGCGACACGATCAGGATGTCTGCACTCAATGCGGCACTCCTTCGAGGACGGGCTACTGCTTCAATTTCGGACACATCGATTTCCACAAGCGAGAATGACCGTTTCCACCTTACCGCATGGACGCGTTGCCTCGCCCGCGAGACGAGAAATGCCCGCGGTGGCCATGCCGCCGCGCCTACTGTCGACGGGCGAGACGGGAGAGAGGAAACCAAGCGGATGGATTTCGAGGGCAGGACGGTGCTCATCACTGGCGGCGGTGCTGGCATCGGTCGGGCGACCGCGGAAGCATTCGGTTCGGCAGGTGCGTCCATCGTCGTAATCGAGAAAGTCGCGAGCTTGGCCGACCAACTGCGCGCATGACTGGATGACATGGGTGGCCCAACAGCGTCGTCGTCGCAGACGCCACCGAACCTCAGACCGCCTTGGACGTCGCCGCCCAGATCGAGTCCGACCACGGAGGCCTCGACGTCCTGGTGAACAACGTCAGTGACTTCTTGCACCTGAGCAAGCCGCTCGAAGCGACTTCGGACGAGGACATCGACCGTCTCCATGCGGTGAATCTGCGCCACGTCTTCACCGTCACGCGATCGTGTATCCCGCTGCTGCGCAAGCGGGCTCCGGACGCGAGCATCATCAGTGTGTCCTCGATCGAGGGTTTTCGGGGAATGCCACACGGGGTGGCCTACGCAGCGTTCAAGGCGGCGCTCACCGGATTCACCCAGAGCCTCGCGATCGAGCTCGGCCACGAAGGCATCCGGGTCAACCTCGTCGCACCGGAGACCACCGACTCACGCCAGGTGCCACTGGATCGCATCATTCCCGATGACGTGAAAACGCTTGCACCCTATTGGATTCCGCAGGGCCGCTTCAGCGTTCCCAGTGATCACGCTGGGGCGATCATGTTTCTCGCGAGCCCGCTGGCGGCCTGGATCAACGGCACCACGTTGCACGTCGACGGGGGAGCGCGTGCAGGCGGCTGGTATCGCACGCCCACCGGCTACACCAACATGCCCGTCGGAGGCTTCACGAACATGCCTGCGAACCCATGAAGGCGAGCCTCAGATGAAGTCTGAGCCCCCGTCGACGTTCACCGTCGCGCCCGTCACGTAACCGTTGCGCCGCGACGCCAGGTACGTGGTGATCGAAGCGATCTCCTCTGGCAGGCCTGCCCGGCCGACGTCGCACGGGTGGCCGAAGGTGTTCTCCACCCAGCGCATGACGTCGTACGGATCCGACGAGTCCAGACCGTCGGCGGCGAGGATCTCCTTGAGGTTCTCGGTGAAGCTTGCGGTGACGATGGTGCCAGGGCAGACGCAGTTGACCAGGATCCCCTCGGAGCCCAGGCTCTTCGCGAGGTTCTTCGTCACACTCGACAAGGCGGACTTGGCTGCGGTGTAGGCGACGAGGCGGGCGCTCTGACGCTGGATCGAGTGAGCGGAGAGGGTGACGATCCGTGCCCACTCGGCGGCGCGCAACATCGGCAGGGAGGCTCTGATGCTTCGAACCGCAGACATCGTGCCGAGGTCGAACGCCGAATGCCAATCGTCGTCGTCGAGTTCGTCGAACGTGCCCGCGCTTGGTCCGATGGTGTGCACCAAGGCATTGAGGCGACCCCACCGCGTTCCCACGGCTTCGAAGGCCGCAGTTATCGATTCCGAACTACTCATGTCTACGCTGAGCGCCAAGACCTCTGGAGCTCCTGCCGCACGGATCTTCTCGGCCGCCGCGTCCAGCGCAATCTGATCGCGGGCCATGATGGCCACCGAGGCTCCCTCTTCGCCGAGACACTCGGCGATTGCCAGCCCCATTCCCTTGCTGCCGCCGGTGACGACGGCGGTTGCGCCGGTAAAGCCCAGATCCATTGATTCGTCCCTATCGTCGGGTGGCAGTCTCAGAGTGAGGCGGATGGTGGTGTCGTGCTCACGTTCAGTCCGGTCGGTCCTGGGTCGTGTCGATGATCGCCCTGATGGTGCGCCGGCATCTGCCGCATTCCCTTCCAGCGCCACAGACTTCTGCCACCTGGTTGCACGTCGTGGCCCCCGCTGCGACGGCGGCCGAAACGGCGTGGTTCGTTACGCCGACGCAGAGGCACACGTACATCAGCGGCGGCTGCGTCCGCTTGGCTGCGAAAACCTTGCGGCGTAGGCGAATCGACCGACGAATACCGGCGGGTATGCCCCCACGCCAGCGGCGGCCAACCAGTCCGCGGTGACGTCGGAGCGCGCCGTCCATCTCCTTGCACTCTCCTCGGAAGCCAACTGTTGCACGAACATCACCTCGCCGACGCCGTCGAAGGCCTGGTAGACCACGGTCCTGCGGATGCTGGACCTGGCGAACTCGACGAGGGAGCCGCGGACGTGGCTCATGAATTCCTCGATGTCGTCTACTGGCATCACTGCCGCGACGACGATCTCGTCATCGGAGGCGGGCTGCTCGCCGATGTCGAAGCGCTCGACGGTCTCACCGGCGAACACCGCAGGGAGGTCACCGACGCCGAGCGCGTCGAACCATTCGAACAAGTATCGCGAGCGCAGCAGATTCAATAAGGGTTGCTCAGTGGCAAGGCCGATGAGGACCAGGACCCGGCCGGCCTCGACCGTCGACTCGTAGGCGAACACGTAGTGCGCACCGAGGTCGACGAGGCTCTCCTTGTGCCGATCCAGCACGGCCCACACCCGCTCCGGCGCCGGCACCTGGAGTTCGGTCCCGAAGACATAGGAATGCAGGACCGGCTGTGCCACCTCAGCCTCCTGTCGATGTCGGTCAGCCGATCATTGCACATGAGAACAACCGTTCTCTAAGCGCGTCCTGAGCATTGGGCTGAGGTTGGGTGGAACTGAACAACACCAGCGCGGCGACGGACAGCGCCAGATAGCCCGTCGCCGGCAACACGTCCCAGTCCCGCTTCCGCAGATGCGCACCGATCGCGAGGACGAAGTACACGACGCATCCGACGGCGGCCGCGATTCCGACCCAGTGGACGAACAGACCGACGATGATTCCGAGGGCCCCAACGGATTTGACGGCCGTGAGGAATGGCAACGTCGACTCCTTGACGATGCCCTTCCGCACGCTCTTCACCGGGGGCGGCCACTTCCGGACGTCGGCCAATGCCGCAATCGCCATGGCGGCGGCGAGGGAAATGGCAACGACGTAGGTGGCGATCATCATCGGCGTACTCCAAGCTCGACTCCGAGTACTACTGAATGTAGTACTAGCGCGAACGCGGAATCAAGGTCTATGGCTCTATCACATGCGAAGGGTCGGGTCTGCGCTCGGGAGGTGCCTGGCTGTAGTCGCCCCATGGACCGTCGCGTTGCTCTACGGCCGCACGTACCCCGTCAGTGGCGGCGGTGTCGACGAACGCCAGCGCCTCTGGCGTGTTCCGCATCAGCCCGTCGAGAATGCCGCCGAGGGTCTGCGGCGAGGCCAGGCCCATGTTCTCGTACGCCTGATTGACGATCATCTTCTGAGCTTGCAACTGTGACAACGGGATTCGGGCCAGCTTCGCGGCGATCTCAGCCACGCGTGTCTCCAGGCGTTCAAACGGCACCGCCTCGTTGACCAACTCGATGTCTGCGGCCTCGACACCGGTGAGCGGCTCACCGGTCAGCGCGTGCCACTTCGCCTTCGTCAAGCCAAGACGGTACAGCCACATGCCCGTCAGATAAGACCCCCACATCCGGCTGTAGGGGGTGCCGATGACGGCGTCCTCGCTGGCGATCACGATGTCGGCACACAGCGCGTAGTCGCTGCCACCGCCAACGCACCACCCGTGTACCTGGGCGATCACCGGTTTGGAGGCTCGCCAGATCGCCATGAACTTCTGGTGCGGTCCCGTCTCACGGTTGGTGATCGCAGCGAAGTCCTTGCCGGGGTCCCACTTCCCGTCGGTGTTCATGTATTCCGCCCAGTGCCCGAAGCCGCCGCCGAAGTCGTAGCCGCCGCAGAACGCGCGACCGGCGCCGCGCAACACGATCACCTTGATCTGCGGGTCGCCTTCCGCGAGCCGGATCACCGCCTCGATCTCGTCGGGCATCGGCGGGACGATGGTGTTCAGCTGCTCGGGCCGGTTGAGCGTGATGGTCGCAACGGGCGGTTCGGTCTTGTAGAGCAGAGTCTCGAAGTCTCGCGGCATGTAGTGAAGTGTGCCTCGCGCCTGCGCGATTTGACTAGAATAATATTCTAATGACGATGCTCGCCGAACCGCATTCCGACGCGCGGCACCGCGCGATTCTCGACTCGGCTCTTACGCTCTTCCTCGAAGCGGGTGTCGAAGCGGCGTCGATCGAGGAAGTGCGTCGGCGCTCGGGAGCGAGCGTCGGGTCGCTCTATCACCGGTTCGGCAGCAAGGAGGGCATAGCCGCCGCCGTCTACCTCGACGCGCTCGGGGACTATCAGCGCGAGTTCGTCGCGACGCTGGAACGGTCCCGCGACGCATCGGGCGGGGTGAAGGCCGTGGTGCGGATGCACTTGCGGTGGGTCCGCCAGAATCCCGCCCGCGCGCAGTTCCTGTTTGCGGTGGCCGGCGCGGACGTAAGACGTGCGGCACGGGTGGAACTCCGTCCACTCAACGACGCCTTCTTCTCCTTCGTCGAGGCCTGGCTGCGGCGCCACGTCGACTCGGGTGAGATCCGGTCGGCGTCCATGGACGTCGTCTACGCACTCTGGCTCGGGCCGAGCCAGGAACTTGCGCGACTGTGGCTCGCGCGTGGAATGCAAGGCACGTTGCGCAGCGAGACCTCGCTGCTCGCCGATGCGGCGTGGCGATCGCTGAGCGTCGCACCCAACGAGGAGGACCGATGAGCGTCTACCGGGAACTGCTGCGACAGGGCAACGCCGCGACGAGCGACTTCGTGGAGGTGGTGCGGCGCGAGCACTCGGCCGTCGTCACGTTCAACGAGCCGGAGAGGCTGAACGTGCTCAGCGCACCGCTCGTCGTGCAGACGAAGGCGGCGCTCGTCGACCTCGTCGCCGACCCGGCCATTCGCACCGTCATCCTCACGGGCGCCGGCCGTGGATTCAGCGCGGGTGGGGATCTGAAGATGATGCTGTTGGCCGAGGAGCATCTGTTGGACGCCGAGGGTTCGACCGACATCTGGCGTTGGATACGGTACGAATTCGGTGGGATCGCAAGGCTAATCGCGCGAAGCGACACCGCCTTCATTGCCGCGCTCAACGGTCCTGCGGCTGGCGTCGGCCTCGCCTGGGCATTGACATGCGACGTCGTGCTCGCGTCGGAGGACGCGCTGATCGTCCCGGCGTTCGGCAGGCTCGGTCTGCTACCAGAAGTCGGCACCTCCTGGGCCTTGACGAGACGGCTCGGCTACCAGGGGGCGTTCGCCTTCTTCGCGGGCGGGGAGCCGATGGACGCGTATCGCGCTCTCGAACTGGGCCTGGTCCAGGAAGTCGTCGCGCCGGAGCAGTTGAGGACCGCCGCCGACCGGTGGTGCGACCGAATCGCCGCCCTGCCCTCACATGCGCTTGCGATGGCGAAACCCCTTCTGCGCCAAGCCGCTGACGCAACCTGGGAATCCTCGATAACCATGGAGGAGTTCGCCGAGCCGAATTGCTTCACGACGGGTGCATTCCAACGAACCGTGCGGCGCATGACCGAGCAGGGCTAGGCGGTCAGCGGTCGACGGTGGCGCGAAGATTCACCTCTGCCCGACAGGGTCATTCGGGGTCGACGAGCACGCGATGGAGGAACTCGTACGTCAGCGCCGTCTTGAACGCCGCCTGCGCGTTGTCGGCGGCGCCACCGTGACCGCCCTCGATGTTCTCGTAGTACAGGACCTCGTGGCCCGCGGCTTCCAGCGCCGCCGTCATCTTTCGGGCGTGGCCAGGGTGCACCCTGTCGTCGCGCGTGGACGTGGTCATCAGCAGCGCCGGGTAGTCCGCATCGGCCGAGATATTCTGGTACGGAGAGTATTTCGAGATGAACGCCCAGTCATCTGGGTTGTCGGGGTCGCCGTATTCTGCGACCCACGACGCCCCTGCGAGGAGCAGGTGGAAGCGCCGCATGTCGAGCAGCGGCACGCTGCACACCAACGCAGCGAACAACTCTGGGTACTGGGTGAGCATGATGCCCATCAGCAGACCGCCATTGCTGCCCCCTTGGGCGCCAAGCCGATCGACGGTGGTGATGTCGCGTCGAACCAGATCGGCTGCCACGGCGGCGAAGTCCTCGGCCACCTTGTGCCTGCCCTCGCGCATCGCCTGTGTGTGCCAACGAGGGCCGTATTCACCGCCACCCCGAATGTTGGCCAGCGCATAAGTTCCGCCACGTGCCAGCCAGAGTCTGCCGAGGACGCCGCCGTACCCAGGTGTCGACGAGTTCTCGAAGCCGCCGTAGCCGCCGAGCAGCGTCGGTCCAGGACCTTGCGCGCTTCGATGCCCGACGACGAAGTAGGGGATTGCGGTGCCGTCTGCCGACGTCGCGAAGTACTGGTCCACGGTGATGTCGTCGGCATCGAAGAAGGCTGGCGCAGTCTTGATCTCCGTCAGCTCACCGCCTGCAGAACCCCACAACAGTCGCGAGGGGGTGTCGAAACCACTCGAGTCCAGAAAGATCTCATCGCCGAGGTGATCGGCGGCTGCGATGACGGTGTTGGTTGCCGCAGGGATGTTTGGCACGAGTTCGCGGTGCCACGTTCCTGGCGTGACGATCTCGACCCGGCTTGCGACGTCGACGAGGGTGACCATGACGAGCTGGTCGCGGGTCCACGTGTAGTGGTTGAGGAAGGTGTGCTCGTCCGGTTCGAAGACGATTGCCAGATCGACTGTGCCGGAGATGAATTCGTCATAGTTTGCGGCCAGTAGCGAGCCCGCGACGTAGACCTTGCCGCCAACGTCCCAGTCCGTGCGCAGCTTGATCAGTAGCCACTCGCGATGGGTGGACGGACTCGCGTCGGTGGGCACGTCGACCCGTATGAGCTCCTTCCCGCGTAGCTCGTACAACTCGTGGTTGAAGAAGTCGAGCGACCGGGACAGGAAGGTGCGCTCGTAGCCGGGCGTTCTGTCGACGCCTGCACCAACGCTCACATCGGTGACTTCGCCGGTGAACAAGGTCTCGGCGGCGGCGAGTGGCTGGCCGCGGCGCCAGCGCTTGATGATTCTGGGGTAGCCGGATTCGGTGAGCGAGCCAGGTCCGAAGTCGGTCCCGACCAGAATGGTGTTCTCGTCTTCCCAGTCGACGTCGGTCTTCGCCTCCGGAAGCTCGAAGCCACCATCCTCGGGTGAGACGAATGAGCGAGTGCGCATGTCGAATTCGCGAATGACGGTGGCATCGGCGCCACCGCGCGACAGGCTGATCAACGCCAACGTGTACTCGGGTACGAGGACCGTCGGGCCCGACCACACCCAGTTTTCGCCGTCTTCGGTGGCGAGCGCGTCCACGTCGAGCAGCACGTCCCATTCGATGTCGTCGGTGCGGTAACTCTCCAGAGTCGTGCGCCGCCACAGCCCGCGGGGATTCGTCGCATCGCGCCAGAAGTCGTAGAGAAACTCGCCACGACGCGTGACATAGGGGATGCGGGCGTCGGTATCGAGCACTTCGAGCGCCTCGGTCCGCATCTGCTCGAATCGCTCGCCGGTTAGCTCGTCGAGGGTTGGCGTGTTGTGCTTGCGCACCCAGTCGAGTGCATCGTCACCGGTGACGTCTTCGAGCCAGAGGTACGGGTCGGTCTGCTCGACGGTGCTTGTCGTTTCCTCGCGCGAGCGCTCGTCAGAAGCCATGGAAGCCATTGTGGTCACGGCGGTAGTGTGATGTGTATTACACCTCGACCGAACCTCTGACGACGAAGACAGGGAGCTAACTGATGACCGTTTACGCCCGCCCCGGATCTGCAGACGCAGCGATGGCATTCGAGTCGCGATACGGGAACTTCATTGGCGGTGAGTGGGTGGCGCCACTCGGAGGTGAGTACTTCGAGAATCCGACTCCAGTCACCGGGCAGACCTTCTGCGAGATCCCGCGCTCGGGTGAGGCCGACATCGAGAAGGCGCTCGACGCCGCGCACGCCGCGGCTCCCGCATGGGGCAAGACCTCGCCTGCTGAGCGCGCCGTCATCCTCAACAAGATCGCCGACCGCATCGAGGCCAACCTGGAGTCTCTTGCGCTTGCGGAATCGTGGGACAACGGCAAACCGATCAGGGAGACGCTCAACGCCGACATCCCCTTGGCAGTGGACCACTTCCGCTACTTCGCGGGAGCAATTCGCGCGCAGGAGGGGTCGCTGAGCCAGATCGACGAGGACACCGTCGCCTATCACTTCCACGAGCCGTTGGGCGTTGTGGGACAGATCATCCCGTGGAACTTCCCGATACTCATGGCGACGTGGAAGCTAGCGCCTGCGCTAGCCGCAGGCAATGCCGTCGTGCTCAAGCCGGCCGAGCAGACCCCTGCGTCGATCCTCTACCTGATGTCGCTCATCGGCGACCTCTTGCCTGCCGGTGTCGTCAACGTGGTCAACGGATTCGGCTTCGAGACGGGAAAGCCGCTTGCGTCGAGCAATCGGATCGCCAAGATCGCGTTCACCGGTGAGACGACGACGGGTCGGCTCATCATGCAGTACGCCTCGCAGAACCTGATCCCGGTCACGCTCGAACTCGGCGGCAAGAGCCCCAACATCTTCTTCTCCGACGTCATGGCCGAAGTAGACGACTTCCAGGACAAGGCGCTGGAGGGCTTCACGATGTTCGCCCTCAACCAGGGCGAGGTCTGCACGTGTCCGTCGCGTTCGCTGATCCAGGCCGACATCTACGACGAGTTCCTAACCCAGGCCGCCATCCGCACCAAGGCCGTCCGCCAGGGTGACCCGCTGGACACCGAGACGATGATCGGATCGCAGGCATCCAACGATCAGCTCGAAAAGGTGTTGTCCTACATCGAGATTGGCAAGGACGAAGGTGCTCGCGTCGTGACGGGCGGCGAGCGCGCGGACCTCGGCGGCGACCTGAACGGCGGCTACTACGTTCAGCCCACCATCTTCGAGGGCAACAACAAGATGCGAATCTTCCAGGAGGAGATCTTCGGTCCCGTCGTGGCGGTGACCTCGTTCACCGACTACGACGACGCGATGGCGATGGCGAACGACACCCTGTACGGATTGGGCGCCGGGGTGTGGAGCCGCGACGGCAACACCGCGTACCGGGCCGGTCGCGACATCAAGGCGGGCCGGGTATGGACCAACTGCTATCACGTGTACCCCGCGCACGCGGCGTTCGGTGGCTACAAGCAGTCGGGCATCGGCCGCGAGAATCACAAGATGATGCTCGATCATTACCAGCAGACCAAGAACCTGATGGTCTCCTACTCCAACAAGGCGCAGGGCTTCTTCTAGTCCCACGAACCGCGCGAACGTGGATTACCGCCACGTGTTTCACGAAAAGGCGTGACGGTAATCCACGTTCGACGGAGAGGAAGCACATGGAAACGCCATCACGCGCGCTCATCACGGAGACGGCGGCAGAGCTTCTGCGAAAGCTGCAAAAGCGTCACGGCCCGTTGATGTTTCACCAGTCCGGCGGCTGCTGCGACGGATCGTCGCCGATGTGCTACCCCGACGGTGACTTCATCGTCGGCGATCGTGACATCCTGCTATCGATCCTCGACGTGGGCGACGGCGTACCGGTGTGGATCTCCGGCAGCCAGTTCGAGGCGTGGAAGCACACGCAATTGGTGATCGATCTGGTTCCTGGTCGCGGCGGCGGTTTCAGTGTCGAAGCCCCGGAGGGCTTTCGATTCCTCAGCCGCGGGCGCGCATATACCGACGACGAGAACCGACTGCTCGCAGACGAGCCGCCGATCACGGGTTCGGGCTACGAACGCGGTGAGCGGCCGCGCGACGCCGGCACCCACGTCGTGGCCGAGGCTGCAGACGCCTGCCCGATGCCAGCCGCGCGCGCGACCTAGATCCGCAAACACTGGCAGTACTGACTAGCTGCCCTCGCTGCGGCTGAGCAACCACGTCGACGGACGTCTGCTGGCCCTGCGCGGATCGCAGTTCGACCAACAGACCGGCTGTGCGACGCGCCCCACTACGCTGGTTGCGTGACTCACTATGACGTCGTCGTTCTCGGAGCAGGCCCTGGCGGATACGTCGCGGCAATTCGCGCTGCCCAGCTGGGGCTGAGCACCGCCATCATCGAACCGAAATACTGGGGCGGCGTCTGCCTCAACGTCGGTTGCATCCCGTCCAAGGCGCTTCTGCGCAATGCGGAGTTGGCCCACATCTTCACCAAGGAAGCCAAGCAATTCGGCATCAACGGTGAGGCGACGTTCGACTTCGGCGTCGCATTCGACCGCAGCCGCAAGGTCGCCGAGGGTCGCGTCGCGGGCGTGCACTTCCTGATGAAGAAGAACAAGATCACCGAGATCAACGGCTACGGCAAGTTCACCGGACCGAACTCCATCGAGGTCGAACTCAACGACGGCGGCACCGAGACGGTCGAGTTCGACAACGCGATCATCGCCACAGGCAGCAGCACCCGGCTGGTGCCAGGGACGTCGCTGTCGGAGAACGTCGTCACCTACGAGAAGCAGATCCTCTCGCGAGACCTGCCGGGGTCGATCGTCATCGCAGGCGCGGGCGCCATCGGCATGGAGTTCGCCTACGTGCTGAGCAACTACGGCGTTGACGTCACGATCGTCGAATTCCTCCCGCGCGCGTTGCCGAACGAGGATGCCGAGGTCTCCAAGGAGATCGAGAAGCAGTACAAGAAGCTGGGCGTGAAGATCCTCACGGGCACGAAGGTCGAATCCATCAATGACGATGGCTCACAAGTCACCGTCACCGTTAGCAAGGATGGCAAGTCCGAGGAGATCAAGGCCGACAAGGTGCTGCAGGCCATCGGCTTTGCGCCCAACGTCGAGGGCTTCGGGCTGGACAAGGCGGGCGTCGAACTCACCGATCGCAAGGCCATCGGCATCGACGACTACATGCACACCAACGTGCCCCACATCTATGCCATCGGCGACGTCACGGGCAAGCTGCAGCTAGCCCACGTTGCCGAGGCCATGGGCGTCGTCGCGGCCGAAACCATAGCGGGCGCAGAGACTTTGGCGCTCGGTGACTACCGGATGATGCCGCGCGCGACGTTCTGCCAGCCGCAGGTGGCCAGCTTTGGGCTCACCGAGGAGCAGGCCCGCGAAGAGGGTTACGACGTCAAGGTCGCGAAGTTCCCATTCACGGCCAACGGCAAGGCACACGGACTCGGCGAGCCCGGTGGCTTCGTCAAGCTGATCGCCGACGCCAAGTACGGTGAACTGCTCGGCGGCCACCTCATCGGGCACGACGTGTCCGAGCTACTGCCCGAGCTCACGTTGGCGCAGAAGTGGGATCTGACCGTCAACGAGTTGGCGCGAAACGTGCACACCCATCCCACGCTGTCCGAGGCTCTGCAGGAGTGCTTCCACGGCTTGGCCGGCCACATGATCAACTTCTAAAGAGACCGTTCATCTTGGAAACCCACCCTCTCTCGAAGTCGACCGTCGTCGCTGGTCTCGGCGGGTTGATCCTCGGTCACGTCGTATGGCTGGTCGCGGTCTCCCTCGCGCTGCTGTCGACGACGGTCGGCCTTTGGGTGCTGATCATCGCCGCTGCGTCGGCGGCGCTGGCAGTGGTCGGCGGAGTCTTGGGCGGGGCGTTCTATCGCGCGAGGGCGACCGCGAAGGCGGCATTCCTCTGGTGCCTGCCCGCCGCTCCGGTGTTGTTGTCGGTCGTCGTCCTCGGCGTGACCTACCTCTAATCGGTGGCGGTCACCGAAACCCTGCAGCAGAGCATTGATCGGGTGTACGACGCCTTCGCGGGCTACCCGGCCCCGCGACCGTCGATCTGCGATCAGTGCGCGCCCGGCCTGACCGCCGACGAATTCGACGCGATTGGATTGCGCTCACTGTCCTTCTCGCACCTCGGCGGCGTCCACGTGATGTCGCTCGACGACGACGCGCTACGCTTCTACGTCCCGAGGCTCGCCGAACTGCTACTGCGCACGCCCGCAGCGGTATTCGACTTTCGACCGGGCGAGCTGAAGCAACGGATGGTGGGCTGGCCAGCTGCCGAACGCGGTGTCATCCGGCAACTCGCCCAAGCGGTATGGGCCGAGTTGCCAAGCAGGTATCCAGCCGACCTCGGTTACTTCTCCGACTGCCCGTCGGCCGTGGACTTTCTCGACTGGTGTGAGCTGCCGCTGAAACCGGCGTTATCGGAACTGGTGGCGGCGGGCGGGGAGGCGGCGGCAAGGCATGTCGCAGACCTCGTCGATGCGGTGTTCACCCGGCGCGACCCGTTCGAAACTGCCTCCGCGACAGCGGTTCTCGAATCAGTCAGGGAGTCGGCCGTGGGGGATTGCCTGCAGGAGGCATTCTTCGCGACGAACTCTGCCGAAGTCGCGCAGCATCTATCAGCTGCGCACGAACTATGGTCGGTGTGCCGATGACGTGACTAGTCCGGGAAGTCCAGCGGCACCTGAAGGGTAGCGATCGTCGCCGCCAATCCGTCGTATTGTGCTGCCAGCAAGCAGAATTCAATGATCTGCCGACGGTTGTAGTGACTAGAGAACGCCGTCCAGGTCTTCGGGGACATGGATCGGGTCATCACGAATTCATCGGTCGCGGTGATCAGCACTCGCTGCCGATCGGTGAGCCCTTCGGCGTCGGGACCTTCGAAGATCCTCGCCTGAATTTCTGCGTCGAGCCCTCGCGTTCGGGCGAGCCTGCGGTGTTGCTGAAGCTCGTATTCGTTGTTACGCAGATGGGCGACTCGCAGGATGACGACCTCTGCGTCCTTGCGCGACAGCTTGCCGAAACCGAGCAGGAACGCCGAGTACGGCGCCCACAACAGGAACAGCAGGCGGTGCTGACCCAACACGTCGAACAGGCTGAACCGCGGTGCGCGAATCACTCGGGCCCCCGCCTTCGCGATCACCCAATTGACCGGTCCCAGCTCACGGAAGGTGCCTGGTGGGATTCGGGCGGGGGCATCTGGAGCACTCACCCGTCCGAGTCTGTCACGAGCGGGGGCCGGGCTAGAACGTCCAGGTGCCAGTCGACTCGATCACGAATCCGTGGTTGTGGTCCTTGTCGGTGCAGGCCACCCGAGTCCTCGGTCCGACCGCGCACGTGAACACACCGACCTGCGGGCCCCAATCGGCGACGAGCTTCTTCTCGGCGTCGAGCACGTGATCGTCGTGTGTCGACGGTCCGCACTCGTCGTCGTCACGCTGGATCGTGTAGGCGGCGCCGCCACCCGAGTTCGGTGGTCCAACTGTCGAGCAGACGTCGTTGGGGCCTGCCGGGTCCGCGGAGAATCGGCCTGCACACCACGGTCCGGCCAGGTTGATTTCACACCGGATCGCGGCCTGCGTGACGAACCGATAGGTCGGACCGCCGTGCAACGGTACGTAGTAGGTGTCCGCTTGCACGGCCGTGAACTTGCTCAAGTCGGGAAACGCGTGGGCCTGCGGCTCAGCGTGCGCGGGACCCGTAGCTTGGCGTGCGCAGCCGACGAGCGCGACGGTGATGATGGCCACGACCAGCACGATGGTCGCCGGGCGCAGTGCCCTTCCGAGTTGCCTCATGACAGCTAGAACACCCAGCTTTCTTGCGGACTCAGCACAAAGCCGTGATCCTCGGCAGGACTGATGCAGGCGACGAGATCGGTATCGACGCCGCAGGTGAATTCGGGAGTGCCGCCGATGCTGAGCGAGACCTTGCTCTTGGCGGGCAGTGGCTTGAACGCGTCGGCATCGGATGTCAAACAAGGATCCGTGCGATGGAAGAAGCGGTAGGTGTTGCCGCTCTCGCGGGATGGAGTGACGGTCGGCTCCACGCCCGTACAGCCGGATGACGTATCGCCCGAACTGACTTCTGGGATGGTGAAATCGACGCCGCTGCACGTCATCAACAAATAGCCGCTCAGCGAGCACCTAATACCGTTCGGCGCTTGGAAGTAGACGGTATTGCCGGAGTGTTCGAGCCGTTTGTAATCGTCGCCGTCGACAGCGGTGAACCCGTCGAGATTGGGAAAGACACGGGGAGGTTGCGAGCGTGCGGTGCCAGTCTCCATTCGAGCGCAAGCTGTCAGGGCCAGCACGACAGCTGCAGTGACTAGCAGAGCTCTCCGCAAGTTCCGTTCAAAAAGGTGTGGCATGTGACGTTGCTGGCGCATTTTTCGGGCTTTCCTCGGGAGTGCGGTAATCATCAGTGCTGCACGGTGAACGATGTCGTATACGTCCGCGGGTCGTAAGGGTGTGGAGCGTTTGGAGAATTCACCCCATCCCAGGTGCTGACCCTGATGTCGACCACTTCTCGTCCGCTGACGGGATCGTAGGTGGTGCCGATGACGGAGGGACCGTATGGCGCAGTTGTACTGTGATTTCCCTCAGCGGGGGCACCTGCGACGATGGTGGTCGGAACAGCGGTCGTCAAGCCGGCCGCCGACGAAGCAGTGACGGCGGTTACCGCATGCCTGGAGGGATCGTTGCGGTCGACGTTGTCGGATCCGACAAGCGCGAAGCCGCCGCCGTCCAGCGCCACCAGCTGGTTCTCCCGCGCTCCAGGAAGCCCTTGAATGGTGCCCGACGCGTGCAGCGACTGCATCCACTGGTTGGGTGGATCTCCCGGCTTGATCGGATCGGACTCGAACAGCACGCGTTCGATGTTGCCGTCCTTGTTGGTCGTGTTGCCAACGATGAGCATCCTTCTCGGGGTCACCCTGCAACGGTTGGTATTGCGCGGACCCGGTGCTCCTTCGAATTGCCTCGTGAGAACTCAGAAGGTCCAGCTGTGGGTGGGTTGTAGGACGAAGCCGTGGCGATCGTGGTCGATGCAGGCGACGGCGTCGTCTTGTATTGCGGCGCAGGTGAACAGGGTGGTCTGGTCGACGACCGCGCT
>Ga0105248_10001404_pt1 | contig 26898 bp, 27 predicted proteins | sample KBSS34metaG_FD_81524 | JGI IMG/M metagenome (GOLD analysis project Ga0105248, IMG submission 81524) | Switchgrass rhizosphere microbial communities from Kellogg Biological Station, Michigan, USA - KBS S3-4 metaG | ecosystem: Host-associated > Plants > Roots > Rhizosphere > Soil | place... | reverse complement strand
ATCGTCGAAGAAAAGAGCTACGCTAAGTACTGAGCGTGATCGCCGAGTAGACGCAGATCGCGGCGGTTACCAGTACGAGCCCAGCGATATCGGGCGCACTCAGTGTTCCCGCTGTACTCGACGGCTCACGCGCGGCCAGAGCTCGCTCGCGATTGATGAGGAAGATCGGCACGGTGACGCTGATCGCGACCAGCATTCCGAACAACAAATAGAGCCAGACGCCGCGCATACCGAGGCGGCGCGCCTCCAGCACCATCCAGACGAACATGGCTAATCCCAGGAAGAAGACATCCACGGTGATCGACTGGCTCGCCGGATTCGCCAGCGTTGCCTGCCAGAACGCCTTGTTCGCACCCATGAAGCCGAGCGAGGAGTACGCCGCGTTGTTGCCCCACGTGCCCACGAGCGCGAGGAGCGCGATCAAGCCGTATGCGATACAGAGTGCCTTGCGCGAGATTGGCATGGTTATTCCCCCTTCTTTGTTCTGAATCTCGCCAGCTCGTCACGCAGCCAGGTTGCGCTCGGCACGGCGGCAGAGTCGCCGCACTTGACCGAGTACGGCTTGCCGCTGGCACTGCTTTCGCTGGCGGCGCCTTCGATGAAGCTCTCGGTATTCGTCACCAGCCCCTTCTTCAGCATGTATTCGTATTTCTGATTCAGGTGACTCGCGGCACGCCCCGGCGGATACCACGAGCCGTTGCGCTGAAACTGGCAGCCCGATGTCTCCAGGTACTTGAGCAAATGCGCGACCTCGGCGCGGGTGACCGCGTCAGGCTCCGCGGACCAGGCCGGCAAGGCAAGCACTGTGATTGTCAGGGCGAGCAGCCACTTCATGTGCGATTCCAGCGGATATCCTCGCCTTCCCTTCGGTCTACGAATGCCACGACCTTGCCCTGCGCATCGCGCATGAAGATGCGACGTGTGCGCGGCTGGCCAGCGACGAAGAATACATCCTTGAGCTCTGCAAGATACGGTGACGGCTTGCGACCGCTACGTTCCGCCGTGAGCCCGTCGGCCGTGCAACTGATCGTGGTCGTGATCTCGGCGGTCAACGAGTAAGTGCCGCTGTACTCACACAGCTGCTGCTGCGTGAGTTTGATGGACGGCGGGTCCTTCAATACCGCGGTGACTTGCTCCGACAACAACTGCCAGCCCTGCGCAGTCTTCTGCCACGTGTCGTTGATCCGATAGCGGCTCGCCAGCTTCTGCCCGTGATAGTCGAGATGCTCCTGTGCCTCGTATGCCAGAACAGCTATGTCGCCGTGTTGCCGCATCTTGAACGTGTCGAGCGCGAGATTACCCACGAGACCCGGCGGCAGCGGCGAGAACTCCGCGAGCATCTCCGCCTTCGTGCGCACGACACCATTCTCGTCGACGAGCAGCACGCGCTCGTCCAGGTAGCGTTTCCAGACGTCCGCATTGCCTGGAGCGATCGCGTCGAGCATCTCCTGGACCGCCTTGCGCAGCTCACTCTCTGCCGAGGATTGCGTGGCTGAATGTGCGATGCCGACTCCGGCGACCAGCAACGCGACGAACCCGAGCAAGCGCGAGCGAGCCATGATGACCTCCCCGAATTGGCGGCCATCATAGCGGCCGGCGTCCGGCGGCAACGTCTGAAAACGGCTAGTCGACGGTGCGCCCGGCGCGTATCGTCGGCGCATGGAAGAGATTCTCGGCCTCGATCGCGGCGCCCTGGATCGCGCTCGCCTCAGTCGCGATGCGCGCTTCGACGGGCGTTTCTTCATCGCAGTCACTTCGACCGGCATCTATTGCCGCCCGATCTGTCCGTCACCGACGTCGAAGAGCACAAACGTACGCTACTACGCCACAGCGGCCGGCGCGGCGGAGGCCGGCTTCAGGCCGTGTCTGCGCTGTCGCCCGGAAGCGGCGCCTGGCACGCCCGGCTGGCTCGGCACTTCGGCAGTCGTGCGACGCGCGCTGCGGCTCATCCAGGAAGGCGTGCTCGACGAGATCTCGGTCGACGAACTGGCGGAGCGCATCGGCATCGGCTCGCGCCATCTGCATCGCTTGTTCACCAAACACGTCGGCGCTTCGCCGATCGCCGTCGCGCAAACGCGTCGCCTGCACTTCGCCAAGCGACTGCTGGACGAAACCGATCTGCCCATCACGCAGATCGCACTCGCCTCGGGATTTGGCAGCCTGCGGCGGTTCAACTACACGTTCCAGCAAACGTACAACCGCGCGCCACGCGACCTCAGGCGCCAGCGTCGCGGCGGAATCGCTGCAGCGGCTGCCGATGAAGTCGTGTTGAAGCTGGCGTTCCGGCCGCCGTACGACTGGACGCAAGTGCGAGATTTCCTCGCGGCGCGTGCGGTGCCGGGTGTCGAGCGTGTCGACGAACGCGGTTACGCGCGGACGGTCAAGTCCGACGCGGGCACGGCGATCGTGTGTGTTCGCGCGTTGGAGCGCGAAGACGCTTTGCAGCTACGTGTCCGCGGCGCGGCACCGACGATGCTGTTCCAGATCTCAAGCACGGCGCGGCGCATGTTCGATCTCGCTGCCGATCCCGCGCGAATCGCAGTCGCGTTCAAGACGGACGATCTGCTCGCACCGCTCGTGAAGCGCTGGCCCGGCGTGCGCATTCCCGGCGCGTGGGATGCATTCGAGTGCGCGGTTCGTGCATTGCTCGGCGAACACGCTGATGCCGCGACAGCGCGCACTCTCGCCGCCCGTCTCGTCGCGCGGAGCGGAGAACCGATTGCCGAAGTTGCCGACGGCCTGACGCACTACTTCCCGACGCCGCAGACGCTCGCGAACGCTGACCTCGGCGGCCTCGGCCTGACGGCTAAACGCGCGACGGCCGTTCGCGCCCTGGCCAACGCGACATGCGCAGGCGCAGTCGATTTCTCTGCGACCGTCGAAGACGTGACCGCAGCATTGGCAGCGCTTCCTGGATTCGATGCGGACGCTGCGCAGTACGTTGCTCTATCTGCCTTAGGCGAGCCGGACGCGTTCCCGCGTGTGGCCCGCAAGCCGCTCACAGTGCGCGAGCTCGATTCGAGAATGGAAACGTGGCGTCCGTGGCGCGGCTACGCGCTGACTCACTTGTGGCACGCGGCCGCGGTTCAATCGACGACTTCGTAGTGCCGCGCCCGGCGGTCGTACTCGATCATCATCTTCTGCACTTTGTCGGGCACGACGGCACTCTCGACGTCGTTGCCGGCGAAGCTGCGGATCGCATCCAGCGATTTCCAGACCGTGACGACCAGGAACTCCACGCCTTGCGGCACGTCGCGTCGCAGGAGCGAAGCATCGTGAAAGCCGGCGAGCTGCACGAGTTGCGCAAACGTCTCGGAGTGCAAGTGCTCGACGTACGCATCGGCGTATTCACGCTTGGCCAGCCCGCGCCAATGTCGCGCGATCATGCCGCTCACTTGCTGCGCGCGACCGAGCGCTCGATCGTCGGCCAGATGATCGCTTGTGCGAGGATCACGTTCTCGCCGTTGTAGGTCGCGGCCGGCGCGCCGTAGAGCTTGTAGCCCAGCGCGACCGCTTCGCTCACGCGATGGCAGAACGCAGCGTCGTCAGGACCGGTGAGAACGCGATACAGCGGCAGGTTATCCGGCGGCCGTGAAATCTTCGCAGGCATGGTCGCGAGCTTACCAGAGCAGCACGAGTGGCAGCGCCGGCCGCAAATCCGCGCGCCCACCTTGACGCTTGCTGTCGAACCCCAGTTCCAGCAGCGGACGCGCAGCGGGCTCGAATGAGAACGCGCCGGTCTGCAGCGTTGCGAGCATCGCCGGCGACGCAGTCGCGGCACCCGGCGCGAAAATGCGCGCCGAAGTGAGCTCGCGAATCGGCAACGCGTGCTCGTAGGGCTCGCGCCGATCCGCGGGAGCAGTGTCCATGCGGCGATGGATCGGGATGTAGAACACCAGCGGTTCGGAGTCCACGGTGGAGTTGATCGCGATGGGCATGCCCGTCGGCGCGTATGAGGGCCGGTATTCCCACGCGGGAAACGGCGCGACATCCGAGGTCCCCGCCGTCGGCCGCAAGCACACGCCGAACGGACACGCCGAGCCGTTGCGCCCCGACCAGCGTTCCCATAGATGCAAACGACGTGCGGGCTGCGCATCACTCTGCGCTTCAGCCGGGTCGTGCACCCAGATCAGCTCGAGCATCGCGTTGGCGAAGAAGAAGCGGCGGTTGGCGGTGCCCTGCCCCGGGTGGCGATTAGGGCTGCCTTCGATGAGACCCAGCTCGATCAGCCGGTCGCCTTCCGGCGCACCGACGGCGCAGCTGATGAAGATGTGATCGACCTCGACTGAGCGATCGTCTGCGATGTCATCGACCATGCGGTGCGAATCTAGCCCACTAGCGGCACCAGCACCATGCTGAGGGTTGCGAGACCCGCACCGATGAGCGCGCCCGCGGCGACGTCGCTCGGGTAATGCAAGCCAAGGACGACGCGAGACGCTGCGATGAGCGTGGCGAATGGCACGAGCAACCACGCCAGCTCGGGGAAGCTGTGGACCGCGAGGATGGTGAAGCTCACCGCGTGCAGTGTGTGGCCCGAGGGGAAGCTGTAGCGATCCAGCGCGCGCGTACCGGCCACGATTCCGGCGAGGCTGATATACGGCCGTTCGCGGACCAGTCGCGACTTGAGATACTTGTAGAGGCCGACGCCGATCACGCCGACGACGGCCATGCGCAGCGCCGGGTAAAGCGCCGCTTCGCCGTAGATGACCGGCAGCAGGACGATCAGCGCGTACCAGAACATTCCGTCGCCGAGCTTGCTGATCGCGGTGAAAATCTCCCTGACCGCTCGCTGACTGCAGCCGCGGTTGAGACGCAGGCACCATGCATGCTCGATCGCATCCACGCGCCTGAACAACTCTGCGGTTCGTACGCCGTTCATGACGTTGCTCCGTAGCGCGTACTATTCGTGCCGCAGGCTGCACTGGATTGACGGCCGCGTGACACTTCTGTGATTCAGCAACTTGGAGCAGAATCTGCGAGCGACTTCACATATGCCGCCGATTTGTTACATCCGCGTTACGCCATGAACCTGCTGTTGATCGAAGACCACGCCGACATCGCGGCGAACATCACCGAGTTCTTCGAGGGCCGCGGCGACGCCGTCGAGCACGTCGCCGACGGCGCGGCGGGCCTGCAGAAGGCGCTGTCGGATCCGTACGACGCGATCGTTCTGGACCTGCTTTTGCCGGGACTCGACGGCCTGTCGCTGTGCCGCCAGCTGCGCCACGCAGGGCGCACGCAGGTCCCGGTGCTGATGCTGACGGCCAAGGATCTGCTCGCCGACAAGATCGAAGGCTTCGAGGCCGGCGCGGACGATTACCTGGTCAAGCCGTTCTCGCTAGCCGAGCTCGACGTGCGCCTGAAAGCGCTGGTGCGGCGGACGCGGCTACCGGAAACGCCGCGCATCCTGAGCGTCGGCGACCTCCGCTTCGATCTCGACACGCTCGAAGCCGAGCGCGGCAGCGAGCGCCTCAAGCTCAACCCCACGACGCGGCGTCTGCTGATCGTCCTGCTGCAGAATGCACATCGCGTCGTCACGCGCCAGGAGCTCGAGCGCGAGCTGTGGGGCGACTCGCCGCCGCAGGGCGATTTCCTGCGCGCTCACATGCACGCGCTGCGTACGGCAATCGACAAGAACTTCCCGGTCAAGCTCCTGCACACGATCCATGGCACTGGCTATCGCCTTTCGGCAGAACCGGTTCGTTCGTAAGCTGAACGACTGGTACTCGCGCCTCAGCCTGCGGGCGCGCATCGCGGGCACGATGATCGCGCTCGTCGCGAGTGCCGGTCTCGTGCTGAGCGCCTGGGCCTATCTCGCCGACGAGCAGTTGAAGCGCAACATCACGCTCGACCTCTTGTCCGAGGAGCTCACGCACTTCGAGCAGCGCATGCGCGTCGATCGTGGCGCCGAGCCGCTGCGCTCGGCGCGTCTCGCGATCTATCGTTCGAGCGATCTGGCCGAGCTGCCGCGGCACATCGCGATGCTGAAGCCCGGCGAAATGCATCGTGTGCGCTCCGGCGGACGCCTGCTCGACGTGCTGGTGCGCGACGGCGATTTCGGCCGGTTGTACATCACGTATGACGTCACGACATATGCGACCCAGGACGCGATCGCGTTGCTCGTGCTAGGAATCGGCGTGATCGCGATCGTCATGGTGGCTGCGCTGGCGGCGTCGGCGATCTCCAGGCGGCTCGTCGAGCCGGTAACCGCGCTCGCGGCGCGATTGACGGAGATCGACCCCGGCGAGCGTCACGTGCGTATCGGTGCGCAGTTCGCGGGCAACGAGCTGGAGCCCATCGCTCGCTCCGTCGACATGTTCATGGAGCGGCTCGATGGTTTCGTCGAGCGCGAGCAGTCATTCACTGCGACTGCGAGCCACGAGTTGCGGACGCCACTCGCTGTGATGCGTGGCGCGGTCGAGTTGTTGGAGACGTCTGCTGCTGATCGACCGGGCGCCGGCAAAGCGCTCGCACGAATTCAGCGAGCCGTGCGCGAGATGACGGAATTCACGGACGCGCTGTTGGCGCTATCGCGCGAACAGCAGGCGGCCGCGGCGAGCGAAACGACGTGCGATGTCAACGCAGTGCTGGCGCGCGTCGTCGAGGATCAGCGCAGCGTGTCGCCGGGCAAGCGCATCGTGCTGGAGATCGAGACCGGCACCAAACTGCAGGTAGCGGCGCCGGAGAGCATGGTCGCGATGACGATCGGCAATCTCGTACGTAACGCAGTCCAGCACGGCACGGGCGGCGAAGTGCTTTGCCGTTCGCAGGGCCACGAACTGGTGGTAACGAACGCCGGAACATTGCCGACGGAGAATCTGTCAGCCGCGCCGCGTCGCTTCACCACGCACCCCGGCGGCCACGGCATGGGCCTCTATCTGGTGCGGCGGATCTGCGAGCGCTACGGCTGGGATATTCGCCTCGAAAACGGGCCGCGCGGGGTCACGGCGCGCGTGGGATTTGCTTAGTAGCCGGAGGCTCCGTCGCTTCGACCGTCGCCCGCTAACGTGGAACGGCCGTCTCTGCTAGGATCTCGCACCCCGAAACGACCCTACTTTCCGTCCTCACGGAGACTCCATGTCGACCGCTCTCAAGCTCAACGTGCCCGCACAGGGGCAAAAGATCACGATTGCCAACGGCAAGCTCGCCGTTCCCGATCAACCGATCATCCCGTTCATCGAGGGTGACGGCACCGGCCCGGACATCTGGCGCGCGTCGGTGCGCGTCATGGATGCGGCCGTGCAGAAGGCCTATGGCGGCAAGCGCAAGATCCATTGGATGGAGGTGTTCGCCGGCCAGAAGTCGAACGATCTGTACAACACCTGGCTGCCGGACGAGACCGTCGCGGCTTGCCGCGAGTACCTGGTCTCGATCAAGGGCCCGCTGACCACGCCGATCGGCGGCGGCATCCGCTCGCTCAACGTGGCGCTGCGCCAGATGCTCGACCTGTACGTCTGTCTGCGCCCGGTGCGCTGGTTCAAGGGAGTGCCCTCGCCCGTCAAGGCGCCGGACAAGGTCGACATGACGATCTTCCGCGAGAACACCGAGGACATCTACGCGGGCATCGAGTTCGAGGCCGGCAGCGCCGACAACAAGAAGTTCCTCGAGCTGTTCCAGCAGGCGTTCCCGAAGCAGTACGCCAAGATCCGCTTTCCGAATACTTCCGGCATCGGCATCAAGCCCGTGTCGCAGGAAGGCACGGACCGGCTGTTCCGCGCAGCCATCGAGTACGCGATCGTCAACAAGCGCAAGAGCGTGACGATCGTGCACAAAGGCAACATCATGAAGTTCACGGAGGGCGGCTTCCGTAACTGGTCGTACGCGCTCGCGGAGAAGGAGTTCGCGCAGCAGACGTACACCTGGGATCAGTGGGAGCGCACCAAGGCCGCGAAGGGCGAGAAGGCTGCGAACGAAGAGCAGGATGCGGCGAAGAAGGCCGGCAAGATCATCATCAAGGATGCGATTGCCGACATCACGCTGCAGCAGGTGCTGACCCGTCCGGAAGAGTTCGACGTGATCGCCACGATGAACTTGAACGGCGACTACCTGTCGGACGCGCTGGCGGCGCAGGTCGGCGGCATCGGCATCGCGCCGGGCGGCAACATCAACTACGTGACCGGTCACGCGGTGTTCGAAGCGACGCACGGCACGGCGCCGAAGTACGCGAACCAGGACAAGGTGAACCCGGGCTCGGTGATCCTCTCCGGCGAGATGATGCTGCGTTACATGGGCTGGGTCGAAGCGGCCGACGCGATCATCAACGCGATGGACAAGACGATCGGCCAGAAGACCGTCACGTACGACTTCGCGCGCCTGATGGAAGGCGCGAAAGAAGTGAAGTGCAGCGAGTTCGGCGACGCCCTGATCCGAAATCTATGATATTCCGAAATCTATGATGTTCCGAAATCCGTAATGTTTTGCACACTGTGACGTGGCCGCCCTTTCCTCCGCCAGCAGCCGCGACGCACTCGTAGACGAGTGCGCCGCGGCGCTCGTTCAGAACTTCGCCGACTACAACGCCGAGTTTCGCGCCATAACGCGGCGCGCGCCGCAGCGCTTCGAGGAGCGCGATTGGCGTGGCAGCCAGCGCGATGCCGTCGAGCGCATCGAGCTCTACGATAAGTGCGTCACCCGCGCTGTCACGCACATGCGCGAACGCCTCGGCGAGGATGCGATCGAGCGCGCTCTGTGGAGCAGCATCAAGCGCCGCTTCACCGAGCTGATCGACGAGCTGCCGGACCTCGAGTTCGACAAGACCTTCTTCAACTCGGTCACGCGCCAGACCTTCGGCACGATCGGCGTCGATGCGGCGGTCGAATTCATCGCGCTCGATTTGAATCCGATCGGCCGGATCACCACCGCGATCGAGACCAACGTCTACGGCAATCGCGGCTCGCTCGAGCTGCTGTTCGAGGAAGTGCTCGCCGATTTCCGCTTTCGCACGCCGTATCTCGACTTCGATCGCAGCGTCCGGATCATCACCAACGAAGTCCGCGCCCATTGTGACGTTATGGGCGAAGCGGATTCCGATGCATCGCGCCCACCGCTGCAGGTCGAGCAAGTCGAGCTGGTGCGCGCGCCGTTCTTCCAGATGACGCGCGCGTATCTCGTCGGCCGCATCTCCGGCAAGGGCTGGATGCTGCCGTTCGTGCTGGCGCTGAAGAACACCGAAAGCGGCGTGCTGATCGACGCAATCATGATGGACGAGAGCTCCGTCAGCATCCTGTTCAGCTTCACGCGCTCGTACTTCCACTGCGACCTGCCGCAGGTCGGCCAGGCGGTCGTGTTCCTCAAGACCATCCTGCCGCGCAAGCCGGTCAGCGAGCTGTACACCGTGCTCGGCCGCGCCAAGCAGGGCAAGACCGAGCGCTATCGCGAACTGTTCCGACACCTGCAGCAGAGCACCGACCAGTTCGTGCACGCGCCGGGCGATCGCGGACTGGTGATGATCTGCTTCACGCTGCCGTCGTTCGACGTCGTGTTCAAGATCATCCGCGACCGCTTCGCGTATCCGAAGAACGTGCTGCGCGAAGAAGTGCTGAAGAAGTACGAGCTGGTGTTCAAACACGACCGCGCCGGCCGCCTGGTCGATGCGCAGGAGTTCAAGCGCCTGCAGTTTCCGACGGCACGCTTCTCCGACGAGGTGATCGCGGAGCTCAAGAGCGAAGCTGCCGGCACCGTGCGCTTCGAGGACGACCAGCTGGTCATCGGCCACATGTACATCGAGCGGCGCATGACGCCGCTGAATCTCTACATCCGCAACGCCTCACGCGAGGATGCGGAGCGCGCGGTGCTCGACTACGGACAGTGCATTCGCGACCTGGCGGTGACGAACATCTTCGCCGGCGACCTGCTGCTGAAGAACTTCGGCGTGACGCGTCACGGCCGCGTGATCTTCTACGACTACGACGAGCTGTGCGCCGTCACCGACTGCCGCTTCCGCGACGTGCCGCAGGCACAGAACGAAGAAGACGAGATGCGCGCCGAGGCCTGGTTCCACGTCAACGAGAACGACGTGTTCCCCGAGACCTTTATGCAGTTCCTGGGCTTCGACCCGCAGCTCAAGGAAGCTTTCCTCAAGGTGCACGGCGAGATCATGAGGGCCGACTGGTGGCGCGGGATTCAGGCGCGACTGACGGAAGGCGAAGTGCTGGAAGTGCTGCCGTATCACCGGCATCGCGTGCGAGTGTTCGGCAGCCTCTAAAAGAAAGAACCCTCCCGACAAGGGAGGGTCCAGAGGGGGATGTTGTCGGATCGGATATAGGAGACTACTTGCGCGTCTCGTCGTCGTGTTTCTCTTCGTAAATCTCGCGGCTCTCCTGATTCAGCTGCTGGTGCAGATCCTGGCGCTCGTCGTGCGTCAGGGTGCCGTCTTCCTTGTACGTGTGCTCGAGATCGCGGATGTCGCGGCGCTCGGTGCGCAGCTCCTGCGCCTCGCCGTGCGTCAGCTCGCCTGACTTCACGCCCTGCTGGATGCGCGCGGTCTGATTCGCCTGACGCTCGTTCACGCCCGGATCACGCACAGCGGCCGGCGGCCGGCTCTGCTCGTCGTGCTTCTGGCGATAGATGTCACGACTCGCCTGGTTCTGCTCGTGGTGCAAGTCGCGGCGTTCTGCTTCAGTCAGCTTGCCGTCCGACTTGTAGCCGCGCTCGAGCTGACGGATGTCGCGCTGTTCTTCGGCAAGCCTGCCGGTTTCGCGACGCGTGAGCTCGCCGGACTTCGCGCCCTGCTGAATGCGCTCACGCTGATTGTGCTGGCGCTGGTTGACGCCCGGATCGCGCGTGTTGGCATCGGCTTGGCTCGCGCTCGCGACGCCAAGCACGCCGGCCAGCGTCAGCACTACTGCGGAAAACTTCTTCATTACGGGCCTCCTGAAAAGGCGTTGGTTTCGAGCGTTCAACGCCCCACCCGGCCGGCGGTTGACGCGGCTAACCAGGTAATTTCAGGGGTAGCCCTATTCTTGTTAAATTGCCGCCCATGCAACGCGCGCTCTTCATCCTCGGAATCCTCATCTCGCTCGTGGGACTCGCGTGGCCGTGGGTATCGAAGCTGCCGCTCGGGCGCTTGCCCGGCGACTTTCTGATCGAGCGTCCGGGGTTCAGGCTGTTCCTGCCGCTCACGACGATGGTCGTGATCAGCGTGCTGATCTCGCTTATTTTGATGCTGTTCCGCAAGTAGTCGCTATTTCTGCAGCGCCTGCTGCAGGTCGTCGATCAGGTCGTCGGCGTCCTCGATACCGATCGACAAGCGCGCGGTGCGCTCCGAGATGCCGGCCCACTGACGCTCCTGCGCGCTGAAGTCACGCGGGTTGATCAGCCTCCCCGGCCAAACCAGCGATTCCGTCGAGCCGAGACTCGCGGAGATCGCGAACAGCTGCAACGCCTCGCTGAAGCGCGCGGCATCCTCGTGCAGCTCGATCGTGACCATCGCGCCGAACTCGTGCATCTGCGTGGCCGCGAGCACATGTTGCGGATGAGACGGCAGCCCGGGATAACTGACCCGTGCGACCTGCGGCTGCGCCTCCAGAAACGTCGCGAGCGTCAGCGCATTCGCGCACTGGCGCTCGTAGCGCAGCGGATAGGTTTTCAAACCGCGCTGGATCATGAATGCCGTGTGCGGATCGAGCGTTGCACCGAGGATGATCGAATCCGTATGCATCGCGTTGATCAGCTCCTTGCGCGCGATGACTGCCCCGCCCATCACGTCGCCGTGCCCGGACGCGTACTTCGTCAGGCTGTGCGCGAAGATGTCGATGTCGAACTGCCCGTGGTTGTGGAAACCAGCGAACGTGTTGTCGAGCAAGGTCAGCGCACCATGCGCGCGCGCCGCTGCAATCATACGCTCCAGCGAAGCGACCTTGAGCACGGGATTCGTCGGCGACTCGAACACGATCAAGCGGGTCGGCCGCTGCGCGAGCGTGCGCTCGATGCCTGCGACATCCTCGATCGACAGCATCGTGTGCGCGATTCCATAGCGGGATAGCACGCGCCGGATCATGTAGCGCGTCGGCTGGTACATCTCGGCGAACATCAGGACGTGATCGCCCTGCTTGCACAGCGACAGCATGGCGAGATTCGACGCAGCTACGCCCGATGCGGTGAGCAAGCAGCCATCGCGGCCCTGCAGCTCGGCCAGCGTCAGCTCGAGCTGCCGCAACGTCGGGTTGGCGACGCGCGAATATTGAAAGCCCTCGCGCTGACCGCGCGACTCGCGCTCGCTCTCGGCGACGCTGTCGAAGGTGAACTTGACCGACTGGTAGATCGGCGCGACCAGCGGCCGATTGTCCGGCGGCACGTCCACGGCCGGCGGGTGATTGACCCGTGTCGGAGGCTTCATACGCGGCAAAGACGTTCGGCGGCTTCTTCCAGAGTCGAGTCGTTCTTCGCGAAGCAGAAGCGCAGCACCGAGAGCTTCGGCGCATTCGCGTAGAACGGCGAAACCGGTATGGACGCGACTCCTGCTTCGCGCAGCAAGGTGTCGGCGAACTCGACGTCGCTCTGCTGCGAGACCGAGCTGAAGTCGAGCAGCTGAAAATAGGTGCCCGCGGCCGGCGTCCAGCTGAAACTGGAGTTGTGCAGGCAATCGAGAAAGCGGTCGCGCTTGCGCTGATAGAACGCGCTGAGCTGCGAGTTGTGCTCGGGCGACGCTTTGAGGAAATCCGCGATCGCGAACTGCAACGGCGCCGCGATGCTGAAGGTATTGAACTGGTGCACGCGACGAATCTCGCGCGTCACCTCCTCCGCAGCAACCGTGTAGCCGACGCGCCAGCCCGTGGCATGCATCGTCTTGCCGAACGAGAACACGGCGACACCGCGCTCGTACAGCTCCGGGTGACCGATGATGCTCGCGTGCGCCGCACCGTCGTAGATCATGTGCTCGTACACTTCGTCCGACAGCACCATCGCCGACGTCGGCCGCAGCAGGTCCGCGAGCACATCGAGGTCGGAAGCACTTGCGATCGTCGCAGTGGGATTGTGCGGCGTGTTGATCATCACGAGCCGCGTTCGCGGCGACAGCACCTGCCGTACGCGTTCCCAATCGATCTGAAAGCGCGGCGGCTGCAGCGGCACGTGAATGGGCCGGCCGCCTGCGAGCAACACCGCGGGTGCGTAGGAATCGTACGAAGGATCGAACAGGATCACCTCGTCGCCGGGATGCACCAGCGCCTGCACGGCGGAGAAGATGCCTTCCGTCGCCCCGAGCGTGATCGTAATTTCGTTTTCGTTGTCGAGCAGCCGGCCGTAGCTTGCGCCGAGCTTGAGCGCGATCTGCTCGCGCAGCTGCGGGACGCCGATCATGGGAGCGTATTGATTGTGACCGGCGGCGACGTGATACGCGACCAGGTCCTTCAGTTTTGCCGGCGCGTCGTAGTCGGGAAATCCCTGCGCCAGGTTGATCGCATTCAGCTCGCGCGCACGGTTGGTCATGACCGTGAAAATCGTCGTGCCGACGTGCGGGAGCTTGGAGCGGATCATGGGAGACGAGTGACGATGGTCACGAGGGTCACGGAAGTCACGAGGGTTTCGCAAGTCATCGAGCTATCGGCGGTGACAAAGCTCGTCTGAGCCCGGCAAGCATGATGCGGATGGCGCGAATCCTGCGCAAGGAGTCTTCGTTGCGCGGCAGAAAGCCAAGGTCTTCGCACAGTGCGCACTGAACTTCCAGCTCCGCCAGAGAACCCATGGAAATCGCCAGAAACCGCGAAAAGTCAGCGCGCGAATCCCGCGCAGCGCCCTCAGCAAGGTTCGACAGTACGGATACGGCTGAGCGCCGCATCTGCGACTGAAGCCCAAATCGTTCTTCAACAGGAAGCTGCGCAGTCATTCGATATGTGTCTGCGGCCAGTACTCGCGCCAGCTTCCACACCTCCAGGTCTTCGTGACTTCGTAGCTTGCCAGAACGCATCGTGCCTCCCTGGCGCGATCCTGCGTCATTCCGTGACTCTGTCCTTCGTGACTTTCGTGACCCTCGTGACCCGCGTCACTTCAGGGTCACGCCTGCCGCCAGCTGCATGTCGCGCTGTCGGCGTTTCTCCTGCCTCGCCATGAGGATGCCGGCGATGATCACGCCGATCGTCACCAGCGCCACCATGATCGTCGCGAGCGCATTGATGTCCGGGCTCACGCCGAGGCGCACTTTCGAGAATATCACCATCGGCAGCGTGCTCGAGCCCGGACCGGAGACGAAGCTGGTGATCACCAGGTCGTCGAGCGAGATCGTGAACGACAGCAGCCAGCCCGAGATCAGCGCCGGCGCGATGATCGGTAGCGTGATCACGAAGAAGACCTTGCCCGGACGCGCGCCGAGATCCATCGCGGCTTCTTCCAGCGAGTCGTCGAGAGTCGCGAGGCGCGACTGCACGATGACAGTGACATAGGCGAGCGTCAGCGTGATATGTGCGATCGTGATCGTCGTAAAGCCGCGACCTTCGGGCCAGCCGAATACCTGCTCCATCGCGACGAACAGCAGCAGCAGCGAAAGTCCCGTGATCACTTCCGGCATGACTAGCGGCGCGGTGGTCATGCTCGACAGCAGGGCGCGTCCCTTGAACTTGCCGAAGCGCGCCAACGCCGTGCCAGCGAGTGTGCCGAGAATCACCGCACCGGTCGCGTTGATGGCCGCGACCTTCAAGGACAGCCACGCGGCGTCGAGGATCTGCTGATTCGCGAACAGCCTGCCGTACCACTGCGTCGAGAAGCCGCCCCACACCGTCACGAGCCGCGACTTGTTGAACGAGTAGACGATCAACGACAGGATCGGTCCGTACAGGAAGATGAACCCGAGGATCAGTGTGCTGAGACGGAACGCGCTGAGGTACTTGTTCATCGCTACGTGACCCGCGCTTCAGCTGCCTGCGCTCGCTGCAGCAGCGCGATCGGAATCAGCAGCAACAGCAGCAGTGCGATTGCCACTGCGCTCGCCACCGGCCAGTCGCGATTACTGAAGAACTCGGTCCACAGCACTTTGCCGATCATCAACTGCTCCGGCCCGCCAAGCAGCGCAGGAATCACGAACTCACCCACCGCGGGGATGAACACCAGCAGCGAGCCGGCAACGATGCCCTGGATCGACAGCGGCAGCGTGATCTGCATGAACGCTTTCCACGGCCGCGAACCGAGATCCGCGGCGGCTTCGAGCAGCGTCAGATCCATCTTCTCCAGGCTCGTGTACAGCGGCAGGATCATGAACGGCAGATACGAGTAGACGATGCCGACGTAGATCGCGAAGTCGGTCTGCAGCATCACCAGCGGCTGATCGATCACACCGAGCCACATCAGAAAGTTGTTGATGAGCCCGTTGTTCTTGAGGATGCCGATCCACGCGTACACGCGCAGCAGGAACGACGTCCAGAACGGCAGGATCACCATCATCAGCAGGATGTTGCGCCACATGGTGTTGGCGCGGGCGATGGAATAGGCGATCGGGTAACCGACCAGCAGGCACAGGAGCGTCGAGACGGCGGCGATCTTCAGCGAGTTGAGATACGCGGTCCAGTACAGGTTGTCTTCGACCAGATAGAGGAAGTTGCCGATGTTGAGCTTGATCTCGAGAATGCGCTCCGACGTCCAGGCGAAGATCGGCTGGTACGGCGGCAGCGCGATCTGCGTCTCGGAGAAGCCGATCTTCAGCACGATCACGAACGGGATCAGAAAGAACAGCAGCAGCCACAGATACGGAACCGCGATCACGGCAGTGCGGCCCGTGACGCCCCACTGCACGAGGCGAGAGCGTGTCCAGCGATACGGCGGCAACGTCTCGAGGAAGCGCAACAGCAAGTACACGCCGACGCTACGGCGCTGAGGATGTGGCACCTCGGCGCGCGTGATCATTCCAGCAGCACTATCGGGCTGGACGCATGCCAGTGCAGATACACCGGCTGATCCCAGGTGATGTCGTCGGCGTGCCGGTACGCGTTGGGCTGCGTCACTCGCATCATCTTGCCGGTGCTGGTTTGCACCAGGTAGATGCTCATGTCGCCCATGTACGCGATCTCTTTCACGACGCCGCGCGTGACGTTGTCCTGCTGCTGCGGCGGCTCGACGGAGAGCTGGATCTTCTCGGGCCGGACCGCGGCCCAGACCACTGCGTCCGATGCGGCGCTGACGCCGTGGTTCACGTAGATCGTGCCCTCCATCTCGGGCGACGCAATCCGCACGTGGTCCGGCTCGTCTTCGACCATCGTGCCCTGGAATACGTTGATGTTGCCGATGAACTCGGCGACGTACTTGCAGTTCGGGTACTCGTAGATGTCTTTCGGAGTGCCAGTCTGCACGATGCGGCCGGCCTCCATGACGCCGATGCGGCTCGACAGCGTCATCGCCTCTTCCTGATCGTGCGTCACGACGATGAAGGTGACCCCGAGCTGCTCCTGCAGATTGACCAGCTCGAATTGCGTGTGCTCGCGCAGCTTCTTGTCGAGCGCGCCGAGCGGTTCGTCCAGCAACAGCAGCTTCGGCCGCTTCACCAGGGAGCGTGCGAGCGCGACGCGCTGGCGCTGGCCGCCTGACAACTGATGCGGCTTACGCTTCGCAAACTGCGTCAGCTTCACGAGATTGAGCATGTCGGCGACGCGAGTGGCGATCTCGGCCTTCGGCACGCGGTCCTGCTTGAGGCCGAACGCCACGTTCTGCTCGACCGTCATGTGCGGGAACAGCGCGTACGACTGGAACATCATGTTGACCGGCCGCTCGTACGGCGGGATGCCGGCCATGTCGACGCCGTCGATCGAAATGCGTCCGGTCGTCGGTTCTTCGAAGCCCGCGAGCATGCGCAGCAGCGTCGTCTTGCCGCAACCGGAACCACCAAGCAGGCAGAACAGCTCGCCGCGATAGACCTTCAGCGAAACGTCGTTGACCGCGACGAACTCGCCGAACTTCTTCGTGACGCTCTCGATGTTGATGTAAGGGACGGCCTGGGGATCGTTCCAGACCGGCACTTTCTGCTGCTGAGGCCGGTTAGTTGGGTTGGCAGCCATGAAAGTCGGCGCGCCGGACGCGATGCCCGGCGCGCTCCTGTTTTCGTTATTGACCCGTCTGGAACTTGGTCCACATCCGGTTCATCAGCCGTTGGAAGTCCTCGCCGTAGGCGAGCGAGGGGAAGAGCTTGGCCTTCACCTCCGGCGTCGGATAGATGCCCGGATCGTTCTTCACTTCGTCGCTCACCATCGGGAACGACGCAGCGTTGCCGTTGGCGTAGTTGACGAAGTTCGAGTCGTTGGCCGCGACCTGCGGCTCCATCAGGTAGTTGATGAAGGCATGCGCGTTCTTCGGATGCTTGGCGTCGGCCGGAATCGCCAGCATGTCGAACCACACGATCGTGCCTTCCTTCGGGATCGCGTACTTGATCTTCACGCCCTGGCCGGCTTCCGCCGCGCGATCGCGCGCCTGCAGGATGTCGCCGCTCCAGCCGACCGCGATGCACAGGTCGCCGTTCGCGAGATCGTCGATGTACTGCGAGGAGTGGATCTTGCGAACGAACGGCCGGATCGGCATCAGCTTCGCTTCCGCCGCCTTCAGGTCATCTTCCTTCTGGCTGTTCGGATCGCGGCCCATCCAGGCGAGCACGGTCTTGAGGATCTCGTCCGGCGCGTCCAGCAGCGACAGGCCGCAGTCCTTGAACTTGGCGACCAGCTTCGGATCGTAGATGTAGTTCCAGCTATCCGGCCGCGCGTCGCCGAGGATCTTCTTGATCTTGTCCTCGTTGTAGCCGATGCCGGTCGTGCCCCACAGGTACGGCACCGCGTACTCGTTGTTCGGGTCGTGCAGACCGACCCGGCTCATGATGTCCGGGTCCATGTTCTTCAGATTCGGGATCTGGCTCTTGTCGATCTTCTGGAACACGCCCGCCTTGATCTGGCGCTCCAGGAACGACGCCGACGGCACCACCAGATCGAAGCCCGAGTTGCCGGCGAGCAGTCGCGTCTCCAGCACGTCGTTCGAGTCGAAGACGTCGTACGTGACCTTGATGCCGGACTGCTTCTCGAAGTTCGGGACCGTGTCCTCGGCGATGTAGTCGGACCAGTTGAAGACATGCAGGATTTTCTCTTCCTGCGCAGCTGCACCGGGCTGCTGTGCCTGCTCTGCGACTTCCTTCTTACCGCAGGCGGCGACGGCGAGCACGATAGCGGCGGCCGTCAAAACAGTGCGAACCGGGTTATTCATTGGAGCTGTCTCTCCCCGTGGGTGGTTCGCGGCGCAGCGTAGCGCACAAACGGGAGTCAGCGGAAGCGTCTGAAGTAGTGCATGTACAGATCCGTCTAGACGTTGAGGAGAAGGTGCTCGCGTTCCCAGGAGCTGATCACCTGCAGGAACGTCTCGTATTCGTTCTCTTTGACCGCCGCGTAGGCGATCACGAAGCGCTCGCCCAGGATGTCGATCAGCGGGCGCGCATCGCGCAGCAACCGCAGCGAGTCTTCGATGTTCCGCGGCAGCGAGAACGGCAGATCGTAGGCGCTGCCGGAGATCGGTTCGGAGGGTTTCAGCCCCTCGACCATACCCAGGTAGCCGCAGGCGAGCGACGCGGCGATTGCGAGATACGGATTGGCGTCCGCGCCGGCGATACGGTTCTCGACGCGCCGCGAGGCAGGGCTGGACACCGGCACGCGCAGGCCCGCGGTGCGGTTGTCGTAGCCCCACTGGGTGTTGATCGGGGCCGAGTAATGCCGCGTGATGCGCCGATACGAATTGACGTTCGGCGCGAACAGTGACATCGCCGCGGGCAGGTACTTCTGCAGCCCGGCGATGTGCGAGAAGAACAGCGCCGAGGGCCGACCCTCAGCGTCGCTGAACACGTTATTGCCGGTGTTCCGGTCGATGATGCTCTGGTGGATGTGCATGGCACTGCCCGGCTCGCGCGCCATCGGCTTGGCCATGAACGTCGCGTACATCTTGTGGCGCAGCGCCGCTTCGCGCGCAGTGCGCTTGAACAGGAACACCTGGTCGGCGAGCGACAGCGCGTTCCCGTGCAGCAGGTTGATCTCCATTTGCGCGGCGCCGTCCTCGTGGATCAGCGTGTCGATCTCGAGGTCCTGCGCCTCGCAGAACGCATACACGTCGTCGAACAGCGGATCGAACTCGTTCACCGCCGCGATCGAGTAGGACTGGCGTCCCGCCTCAGGACGTCCCGACCTGCCGACCGGCGGCTTGAGCGGGTAGTCGGAGTCGATGTTCGGCTCGACCAGGAAGAACTCGAGTTCAGGCGCGACCACTGGCTCCCAGCCGTGCTGCGCGTACAGCTCCAGCACGTGCTGCAGCACATAGCGCGGCGCCATGGTCACGGGGCGGCCGTCCGAATAGAAGCTGTCGTGGATGACCTGCGCGGTCGGCTCGGCCGCCCACGGCACGACGCGGATCGTGTTCGGATCCGCCTTGAGCACCACGTCGATCTCGGACGGACTGATGGCGCGCTCTTCGTCCGGATAATCGCCGGTCACGGTCTGCAGGAAGACGCTCTCGGGCAGGCGCATGCCCTCTTCTTCCGCGAATTTCTCCGCGGGCATGATCTTGCCGCGCGCCACGCCGGCCATGTCGGGGATGATCGCCTCGACTTCCGAAATGCCGTGCTCTTTAAAGAACTGTTGGATGACGCTCATACAAGCCCTTTACGACCTTGCGCGTGAGGTTTTCTGGGCACGCTCGCGTGCCGCCTCACCGAAAGCCGCGAATAGCGCGACCGAAAATGGGTTCTGGCTGAAGTGCCACTCGGGGTGCCATTGCACGGCAACGGCGAACGAGGGCGCATTGCGCACGCGGAAGGCCTCGACGACGCCGTCCGGGGCATGGGCCTCGATATCGAGATCGCGCCCGAGCGTCTGCACGCCCTGCGAATGCAGCGAGTTCACGGTGATGCGATCTTTGCCCGCCAGGCGCTGCAGGAGCCCGCCACGCGTCAGCTCGACCTCGTGCGCAGGTCCGTATTGGTCTTCGAGCGGCGCCTGCTCGTCCTCGCGGTGATCGCGCAGCCCCTCGACTTCGTGCAGCTTCTGCCAGAGCGTGCCGCCGAATGCGACGTTCATCTCCTGGAAGCCGCGGCATATCGCCAGCAGCGGCATGCCGCCTTCGACGACGTGCGGGATCAGCGGCAGAGTCGTCGCGTCACGGGCGGCGTCGTGCAGCGTGCCCGGATCGCTCGGCGGCCCACTGTAGCGATGCGGCTCAACGTTCGAAGCGCTGCCCGTGAGCAGGATCCCGTCGAAGTCCGCCAGCAGCTCGCGCATGTTGATCGCGTCGCCCAACGACGGGATCAACACGGGCACGGCCTGCGCACCTTCCGCCACGGCACGGATGTACTTCTCCCCGACGCAGTGGAAGAAGTGGTTGCCGAGCAGACGGCGATCAGCCGGGATTCCTATGACCGGTTTGAGCGTTGACACGTTTAAGATCTTTAACAGTCGGCGAGGGGGCCGACGTAGAAGCGAGGCGGCATTTAACCACAAAACCGGGCGGCTCGTCCGCCCGGCAAAGCCCGTATGTGCCCATTTTTAGGCCTTACAAGGGCTTGCGCCGGGCTCCAAGGGCTCCAGCCTCTTGCCTCGCGCGAACGCCAATCGCTATCCTGCCGGGCCTCTGCGGTCGTTCGATCGCTATCAAATATTAAACAGGGTTTCCCTGATGGCGGTCGCCGAGACTTCGTACTACGCGCATTCGGCGATCCCAGCGCCGGAGCGGCCCGCCCTCGCCGGCCAGGTGGAGGCTGACGTCTGTGTGATCGGCGGGGGAATCGCCGGCTGCTCGACTGCCCTGCACCTCGCCGAGCGCGGTTACCGGGTCGCCCTGCTCGAAGCACAGCGGATCGCCTATGGCGCCTCGGGGCGCAGCGGCGGACAGGCAATAGCCGGCTACGCCTGCGGCCAGGGGAAGCTCGAGCGCCAGGTCGGATTCGAGAATGCCCGGCGCATGTGGGACATCTCGGTCGAGGGGCTGCACCTGATCCGCGATCGTGTCGAGCGGCACGCCATCGATTGCGATCTGCACTGGGGTCAGTTGCACGTTGCGATCAAGGAGCGGCAACGAGCCGACCTGCTGGAGGAAAGAAGGGATCTCGAGGAGCGCTACGGATATCGGCAGCTGCGATTCATGGAGCGCGCAGACGTGGAGACGCTGCTCGCGACGAAGCGCTACTGCGCCGGGCTCCACGATGCCGGCAGTGGTCATCTTCATCCGCTGAACTACACACGAGGTCTGGCGGCAGCGGCTGAGGCTGCAGGCGTGCAGATCTTCGAGAACTCACCAGTGACGGGCTTGCACATCGCAGAGCCCGCGATCGTCCGCACCGAGCGCGGCAACGTGCGAGCACGATTCGTCGCGCTCTGCTGCAACGCTTATGGTGAGCCGCTCGTACGGGCGTTGCGCGCGCGGATTATGCCGGTGGGGACGTACATCGTCGCGACCGAGCCGCTCGGCGCGGCACGCATCGAAGAGCTGATGCGCCAGAACATTGGCGTGACCGACTCGAACTTCGTGCTCGATTATTTCCGTCGCTCAGCGGATCACCGCTTGCTGTTCGGCGGACGCGTCAGCTACTCCGGTCGCGATGCATTCGATACCGCGCGCGCTACGCGAGCGCGGATGGTGAAGGTGTTTCCCCAGCTCGCCGCTACACGCATCGAGTTCGCGTGGGGCGGATACGTCGACATCACGATGAGCCGCGCGCCCGATTTCAATCGGCTCGCGACCAACGTTTATTACCTGCAAGGATTCTCGGGGCACGGGATCGCGCTGACTGGCATCGCAGGGCAGCTCATCGCGGAGGCCATTGCTGGCCAGGCCGAGCGCTTCGACGTGTTCACGAAACTGCAGCATCGCAATTTTCCCGGCGGCGCTGCGCTCAGGATGCCGGCGCTGGTGCTCGCGATGGCCTGGTACCGGCTGCGCGATCTGCTGTAGCCGACTAATCGCCTTCGTAGATGCAGCCGCTCGTGCAGGTCTCGTGCACGACGACTTTGGCGAGCAACGCCAGACGCGGTTTCGTCTCGCGCCAGATCCATTTCGCAAGATTCTCCCTGGTGGGATTTTCCAGGCCCGGAATCTCGTTGAGCAGCTGATGATCGATGCGATCGAAGACCGGTTGGAACGCCGCGCGCACGTCCGCGAAATCCATCACCCAGCCGGCATGCGAATCGACCGGTCCCGCCACATGCAGCTCGATCCGAAAGGAGTGACCGTGCAGGCGCGCGCACTTGTGCCCCGCCGGCACGTTCGGCAGGCGATGAGCGGCTTCGATGGTGAAGGCGCGGAAGATCTGCATGCTGTCAGGCTGAAGCCTGACTCACGATCACGCCGCTTTGCGCCGGCGCGAGCTCGATGCGCAGCTGCAGGTTCCGCAGGTGCAACGGATCGAGCTGCAGTCGCCACAGACAGTGAAGTCGACCGAGCCGAAGTGACGACGGCAGTGCTCGCAATACGGCTTGCGACGCAGGCCGCGCGCCGCGCGATAGGCGGACACAGCCGCAGCGTTCTGCCGCGACTGCTCGTCGCCGCAGGCCCCGAGATCCTTGCTCACGATGTCGCGCATGAAGGTGCTGGCGCCCATGGCGCCGACTTTGAACAGACGCATCTGCTCACGGGCGAGGCCCATCTGCGCGAGCGGGTCGTAGATGACCACGCCGAGCTTGGGATGGAAAAAAAGCTGAAACGCATCGCCGCTCATAACGCACTTCGCGGTAAAAAAATGGGAGTCGGGGGAGGTCTGAAACGCGCGCGCAATTGTGCTGCAACGCGTTTGTCATAGCAATCGGCACTCGCCCCTATTTTGCAGAATCCAAGCCAAAAACCCGGACTTTCCGCGCTGCAGCGCCTGGTTTCAGCTGCGCGAGCGCAGCAGGAAGCAGGAATGGATACGCAGGTTGCGGGAGAAATCCTCAGGCACTGTATTGCGGCTGATGTCTTCGATTTCAAACGCCGCGAGTGCATTCGTATCGAGCTTGAAGCGCGTGTAGTTGTTGGAGAACACGATCGTGCCACGCGGCGTCAGCAGTTCACGCGCGAGATTCAGCAGCTTTGCGTGATCGCGCTGTACGTCGAAATCTTCTGTCATGCGCTTGGAGCGCGAGTGCGTTGGCGGATCGATGAACATCAGATCCCAACGACGCGCCGTCGTGCGTTGCTCCTCGAGCCAGGTGAGACAGTTGGCCTGCACGAATCCGTGCGCAGGAGTTGCAAGCTCGTTCAAGGCGAGGTTGCGCTTCGCCCAGTCGAGATAGGTGCGCGACATATCGACAGTCGTCGAGGCCGTTGCGCCGCCGCCTGCGGCGTAGACAGTCGCAGTACCGGTGTACGCGAAAAGATTGAGGAAGCGTTTGCCGCTCGCGAGCTCGGCGATCAATCGACGCGTGGGCCGATGATCGAGAAACAAGCCGGTGTCGAGATAATCCGTGAAATTCACGTAGAAGCGATGCGGCTGCTCGCGCACGACATCGAACTCGCGCTCGCGTGCAAGCTTCTCGTATTGCGTGCCCTGCTTCTGCTGGCGCCGCTCGCGCACGAACATGCGGTCCGACGGAATGTCGAGCTCGTGCGGAATGACGGCGAACGCCTCGTCGCGCCGCTGGCGTGCAGCCTTTACATCTACGGTGCGCGGCGGCGCGTACTCTTGCACGACGACCCAGCGATTGCCCGCGCCGTCGCCGTACTGATCGATCGCGAACGCGTACTCGGGCATGTCTGCGTCGTAGATGCGGAAGCAATCGATCGCTGCGCGCTGCGACCAATCGAGCGCCGATTTGAAATTCTTCCGCAGACGATTCGCGAACATCTGCGCGCCGGGGCGCGCGCGCACTTCTGCCGCGTCCGGAGCCGGCGCACGCGGCTGCTGAAAATCCTCGGGATTGATTTCAAAGCGCAGCAGCCGACATTCGATGCGGCCGTTGAACAGCGTGTGGCTGCGCTTCGAGTAAATGCCGATCGCCTTCGCCAGCGGCGGGTTGCCCGTCAATACGGTCGCTCGCCATCCCTGAAACTGCTCGCGCAGTCTCTGGCCGAGTGTGGCGTAGAGTGCCTGCAGCTGCGCCTCATCACCGATGCGTTCGCCGTAGGGCGGATTCGTGGCGAGCAATCCGCCTGCGGCTTCGCTCTCCTTGACCAGCTGCTCGAGTTCGCGCCGTTCGAAATGCACGAAGCCGCGCAACCTCGCCCGCTCGGAATTCTCGATTGCCGCGCGAATCGCGGCAGCGTCGCTGTCGTAGCCGCGCAGGACGATGCGTCGATTCGCAGTCGCCTCGCGACGTGCTCGCGCTTCGTCGACCAGACGCTGCCAGAGCTCGCGATCGTGGCCGCGCCAGCCGACGAAACCAAAATAGCTGCGCAGCGATCCGGGCGCGATGTCGAGCGCCATCATCGCGGCTTCGATCACCAGCGTTCCGCTGCCGCACATCGGATCGACGAACTCACCGCTCTGCGCAATCGCCGGCCAGCCGCTGCGCAAGAGCACGGCAGCCGCGAGATTCTCCTTGAGCGGAGCAGCGACACCACGAGCGCGATAGGCGCGGCGATGCAGACTTTCGCCCGAGAGATCGAGGCTCAGCGTCGCGCGTTCGCGATCGAGGCGCACATCCAACTGCACGTCCGGCCGCTCGAGCTCGACCGACGGCCGCTGACCCGTACGCTCGCGTAGCTGATCGACGATCGCGTCCTTGGTTTTCAGCGCGCCGAAATGCGTGTGCTTGATGCCCGCGGATGATCCGCCGAATTCGATCGCAAGCGTGCCGTTCGGCCCGAGATGCTGAGTCCAGTCGATCGCCGCCACGCCCGCGTACAACTCTTCGGGTGTCGCGGCGGGAAAATTGCCGAGCGGCATGAGAATGCGGCTCGCGGTGCGCGACCACAGACACGCGCGATACGCGGTCTCGAGCGTGCCTTCGAACAACACGCCGAGCTTGAGCTCGCGAGTGTTAGTTGCACCGCAGGCGCGCAGCTCGGCAGCCGTCAGGTCAGCGACCCCCGGCGGGCAGGAAGCAAAGAATTGCACGGCTATCTGCTACCGCTGACCGTCCAGCGTCATCAACGGCCCGTACATCTCCGGGCGGCGATCGCGGAACACACCCCATGACGTGCGATAGGCGCGCAGCGCGTCGAGATCGAACGTTGCAGTGACGATCGCGTCGCCCGTGCGCGCTGCCTGCTTGACGATCGCGCCCGAGTGATCGGTGATGAAGGACGAGCCGTAGTACGTGACTTCCCAACGCTCGCCTCGCTCGGTGCCAATGCGATTGGATGCGACGACGGGCATGATGTTCGACGCTGCGTGGCCCTGCATCGCGCGCTGCCAGTGATCGCGCGAATCGATGCTGAGATCCTGCGGCTCCGAACCGATGGCCGTGGGATAGAACAGAATCTCCGCACCCAGCAGTGCCATCGCCCGCGCCGACTCCGGGAACCACTGATCCCAGCAGATCGCCACGCCGATCTTGCCGAAGCGCGTTTGCCACGCCTTGAAGCCGGTATCGCCCGGCGAGAAATAAAACTTCTCGTGATAACCGGGGCTCTCCGGAATGTGCGTCTTGCGATACGTGCCGAGCATCGCGCCGCCGGCATCGACGATGGCCACCGAGTTGTAGAACACGTTGCCCGCACGCTCGAACACACTCACGGGCAGCACGACGTTCAACTCGCGCGCCAGCTCCTGGAAGCGGCGCACCGCGGGGTTCTCCTCGATCGGCATCGCGACCTTGAAGTACTTCGCATCGTGCTCGATGCAGAAGTACGGCGTCTCGAACAGTTCCTGGATCAGGATGATGTTCGCGCCTTGCCGCGCGGCTTCGCGGACGGTCCGCTCGGCAGTGGCGAGATTCGCTACGCGATCGCCGGAGCAGGCGAACTGAGCAGCAGCAACTGTGACTTTCATGGCGTTAGAACGTAGGCGGCGTGCAGGCGCTGATGATCTCACACGCCTCGTCGCCGAAGTTGCGGAACCGATGTGGCACCGCGCTGGTGAAATAGTACGCGTCGCCGGGCCCGAGCACGCGGCTCTGCGCGCCAACCGTCAGCTCGACGCGGCCTGCGACGACGATGCCACCCTCCTCGCCCTTGTGACTCAGCATGTCCGAGCCCGTGTCCGCTTTCGGACGATAGCGCTCGTGCATGATCGTCATTGCGCGGTTCGGCCGCTGTGCAGCCACCAGCCGCAGCGAGACTTCGCGATCGCCGATGTCGGTGAGCTCGTCGCGCGCGTAGAACACCTGCGGGTTGAGCTGCAGGTCGAGCGTGAAGAACTCCGCGAGCGACATCGGCACGCCATCCAGCACCTTCTTCAGCGAGCTCACCGACGGGCTGACGCGATTCTGCTCGATCAGCGAAATCGTCCCGTTGGTGACGCCAGCGCGCTTCGCCAGCTCCCGCTGCGACAGGCCGTACATCGTGCGCACCGCCTTGAGGTGTGCGCCCACATCGATCGTCATCGTCGGAGGCCTCGAGCCGTGACTTAGCAGGTGTTTAGGATAATCGACACTCTGGCCCGAATGCTATGAATAACTTACGGGGAATTTGAGTGGCCTGTCGAATTTTCTTATCATTTCGACCGGTTTTGCCCCGTCTCCTTCACCCCGGATTTTTAGCCATGCCAACCACCGCGCGCGTCGATCTCGAAGCATTCTGGATGCCCTTCACGGCCAACCGTCAGTTCAAGTCGCAGCCGCGTTTGCTGGCGCGCGCCGAGGGCATGCACTACTGGACCGAGGACGGACGCAAAGTGCTCGACGGCGTCGCGGGGCTCTGGTGCGTCAACGCTGGTCACGGTCGCAAGGAAATCACCGAGGCGGTGAGCAAGCAGCTCGCCACGATGGAGTACGCGCCGCCGTTCCAGATGGGACACCCGACGGCGTTCCAGCTGGCGAACGACGTCGCAGGCTGGTTGCCGAAAGACATGGGGCACGTGTTCTTCACCAATTCCGGTTCTGAATCGGT
>Ga0105248_10001401_pt1 | contig 26921 bp, 21 predicted proteins | sample KBSS34metaG_FD_81524 | JGI IMG/M metagenome (GOLD analysis project Ga0105248, IMG submission 81524) | Switchgrass rhizosphere microbial communities from Kellogg Biological Station, Michigan, USA - KBS S3-4 metaG | ecosystem: Host-associated > Plants > Roots > Rhizosphere > Soil | place... | reverse complement strand
CAGGCCGGCCGCATGCTCGACGACGGCGGGCTGCTGCCAGAGGCGATGGGCGCCCAGGTGCGGATCGGTAACGGCGAGCTGAACGTGATCGACGGACCGTTCATCGAGGCGAAGGAAATGATCGGCGGCTATGCGATCTTCGACCTGCCCGGCCCGGACGAGGCCCTCGCGTCCGCGCGCGAGTTCATGCAGTTGCACCGGGATTTCATGCCCGGATGGGAAGGCACCTGCGAGATCCGCGGCATCGCCGGTTCGATGACTCACGGTAGCTGACCCTTGCCCTCAGGCGCGGCACCGAGCGGCTTTCATCGCGCGATCCTGGCCACCTGGCGGATCGAGCAGCCCAGGCTGATCGCCAGCCTCGCGAGGATGCTGCGCGACGTGCCGCTAGCCGAGGAACTGACCCAGGATGCTCTGGTCGCGGCACTGGAGCGCTGGCCCGAAACCGGCATTCCGGAACGTCCCGGGGCATGGTTGATGGCCACCGCCCGGCGCCGCGCCCAGGAGCATCTGCGCCGCACCCCGATGCTGAACCGCAAGCACGGGATGATCGCCGCGTCGCTGGAGGCCGAGCAGAACGCGATGCCGGATGATTCGAGCCTGGACGATGACATCGGCGACGAGATGTTGCGGCTGATCTTCACCGCATGCCATCCGCTGATCCCGACCAAGTCGCGCGCGACGCTGGCGCTTCGCATGATCTGCGGACTGACCACCGAGGAAATCGCCCGCGCCTTCCTGATATCGGAAGCGACCGTCGCGCAGCGCATCGTTCGCGCCAAGCGTCTGCTTTCGGAATCGGGCCTGGGCTATGAGACGCCGCGCGGCGAGGAGCGCGACCGACGCCTGCCGACAGTGCTCGAAGTCGTCTATCTGATCTTCAACGAAGGCTATACCGCGGCGCGCGGCGACGACTGGCTGCGGCCGCAACTCTGTGACGAAGCGCGCCGCCTGGGTCGCATGCTGGCCACGCTGGCTCCCGACCAGCCGGAGGTCCACGGACTGGTCGCGCTAATGGAGTTGAATGGCTCGCGCAACGCGGCGCGGACCAGTCCCGAGGGAGACCCGATCCTGCTGATGGACCAGGACCGTCGTCGCTGGGATGCACTGCAGATCCGCCGCGGCCTGGATGCGCTGGCGCGCGCGCGCGCACTCCGCGGCGGGGCCGGCTTCTACGTGCTGCAGGCATCCATCGCCGCCTGTCACGCCCGTGCCGCCGCTCCGGAAGAAACGGATTGGCCAAGCATAGCAGCACTCTATGCGCAGCTGTCCGTGCTGACCAACTCGCCCGTCGTCGAGCTCAACCGCGCGGTGGCCGCCGCGATGATTGCCGGGCCGGCCGCGGGCCTTGCGATCGTGGACGCTGTCGCGGAGTCGTCGGCACTGAGGGGCTATCACTTGTTGCCTGCGGTGCGGGGCGACCTTCTGCAACGTCTCGGCCGCGGGGCGGAAGCACGTCGCGCATTCACCGATGCAGCCGCCCTCGCCACCAACGCTCGCGAGCGTACGCTGTTGGAGCGCCGCGCAGCAGCTTGCGAGGCATAAGGGTCTCTCGCGGCAGGCTTGCGCAGCAAGAACGCGCGAGGACGTCGAATCGCGACTTTGCGCCGCACGCTGTCGTAGCAATTGCGCCAGTGCGCTCGCCGATCAACTCGATTCGAGCGCTCCATTTTTCCCTTGTTTTCCGCCCTTTCCGAGTCGTCCGCAATGCCGCCTGACTAGAAGATGTTCCTAGGAAACGAACGTGGCCTTCCCGCTGGCGGCCGCCGCCAGGCTGCTGCGGTCGAGCACCTCGTAGAATGCCGACAAGGCCTCGGCGAGCAGACCGCTGGCACTGCAGTCGAAGCGCAACGCGCAGTTTGCGCAGTCCGCCAGGCGTGATCGCGGCTCGAGCGCGCGCACCACTTCACCGATCGTCATATCGGCGGCCGGTCGCGCGAGCGACACGCCGCCGCTCCGTCCGCGATGGCTCACGACGAAACCGGCACGCACCAGCGCCTGCGCCACCTTGGCGACGTGATTGTACGAAATCCCCTGCTCGGAGGCGAAACCGGGCAGCGCGAGCGGTCCTCCGTCGCGGCGCGCAAGCACGACCAACAGGCGAATTCCATAGTCGGTATGCTGGGTTAGCTGCATTGCGCGCCGAGATGGAAATTCCGGTTGCGATAATCAAGTCGCCGATTTACCGGTATTAAATATACCAGATATCAAATTGGGGACTTTGAATGCGCATTGCTTCCGCACGTGCCAAGGAAATCGTGAAAGCCACTGCACCGGTGATCGAGGCGCGCGGCCTGGAGATCACGACCGCGATGTACGCGCGCCTGTTCCACAGCGCGGAGATCGCCGCGATGTTCGATCGCGCGACGCAGGAAAACGGCGAGCAGCCGCGGCGGCTGGCGGGCGCGATCCTTGCCTATGCGCGCAACATCGACAAGCTCGAGAACCTCACCGGCCCGGTGCAGCGGATGATGGCGCGCCATGTCGAGACCGGCGTGAAGCCCGAACATTATCCGATCGTCGCGGAGGCGCTGCTGCCCGCGATCCGCGAAGTGCTGGGCGCCGAAGTCGCGACCGACGACGTGCTCGCGGCCTGGGGCGAGGCCTATTGGATGCTCGCCGATATCCTGATCTCGGGCGAGCAGCAGGCCTATGCATCGTCGCAGGCAGCATAGCGGATAGCGCTCAGACGCCTTCGTCAGCGCCGCATATCAATCGATATATGGCTGGGAGCGCGCAACAGCGCATGCAGGCGCTGCGCCGCTTCGGGCTGCGGCAGCTGGGGGCGCCGAATGCCCGCAACAAAATGGGCGCTGGCCGAAGCCAGCGCCCGAAAAGTGTTCGCGTATGGACCCATTATAGAGCCGGCTGGCGCCGGCGCGGTCATTTCGTTGCAGAATCTTTTTCAGCCGCCGTGCGAGCAGACCGGGAACGTCATGATCGCAATGGAGAAGCCTGACTTCCTGCCCCCCGGGCCGATCGGTATCGGCACCGGACGGGCGGGCCGGGCACCGCCTGGGGCCTGCGGTGTTTTGGCAGCTTGCATCCCCCATTTCCGGCGCTATAGACGCCCCCCACGGCTATGTTCCCTGATAGCTCAGCGGTAGAGTAGGTGACTGTTAATCACTTGGTCGTTGGTTCGAATCCAACTCAGGGAGCCAGCCGCATTGTCGGCGATGGCGCATGACGAGCGGCCGAGCCGAAAGGCGGATGCCCTAATTTACGGCGGTCCCCGATAGCTCAGCGGTAGAGCACTCGACTGTTAATCGAGCGGCCGTTGGTTCGAATCCAACTCGGGGAGCCACCGAACCTTAGCCCCCCGTAGATTCGCTCCGCCGCGCCATCACGCCAATGGCAGCGTCACCACGAACACTGCGCCACGTCCCGACTGCGGCCGCTCCGCCCGGATCGTGCCGTCGTGCGCTTCGACCAGCGTCTGGCAGATCGGCAGGCCCAGCCCGGTTCCGTCAGGGCGGGTAGTGAACAGCGGCTCGAATAGGCAGGCGAAACTCTGTTCGGCGATTCCCGGGCCGCAGTCCTCGACGCGGACCGCGACGTTGCCATCTTCGACTTGCGCGGAAACCCAGATCCGTCGCGCCGGTTCCGCCTCCATCGCCTGAGTGGCGTTGAGCAGCAGATTGGCGATCACCGCTTCGAAATGGACGCGCTCGACATGGACCATCGCCGCTTCGGGCGCAATCTCCGTCACCAGTGTCACTTCGCGCGGCGCACCGAGCGAACCCCAGGCATTGGCGATCATCGTCGCGAGATCCTCGGGTCGCTTGTTCACCGTGCCGTTCATCACGAATCCGCGCATACGGCGCACCAGCTCGATCGCGCGTGCCGTCTGGCGGCCGGCGCTTTCGATCGTCGCGGCGATCTGCTGGATGCTTTCGAAACACTCACGCATCGCCTGGACGCTGGTCTCGATATAGTTGGTGGCCGCCGACAAGGGCTGACTCAGCTCATGCGCCATGGCCGATGCCATCGTGCTCATCGCCACGAGTCGCGCGCGCGCGCCAGGGTCGACCGAGCAGTCGACGGCGCCGCTCCACCATTGGGTAGCGTTACCTCCTGCGCCGACCAATGTATCGGCGTCCTCGTCGAATTCGTCGTTAGCGCTACCATTTTCGGATGGAGGAGCGCCATCGGTGGAACCGGCATGGCGCAAGCTACGGCTACTCCAACTCATCATACCTCCAACAGCCGCGCAGTGCGGACTGGTTCAGATTTCAATGTTGCTGCGGTGTTATAGGGACCGCAGTTCCCCAACTGCAGGTCACCCCCCGTGGACTGTCACGCTAACGATATCGCGATCAAATCGCTTGGCATTTTGCGCCACCTTCTTTCCATTTCGCGCCAGTCTGCTAGATTTGTTACGCTGCCATGCGGCGCCCTGCCGCACGGCACGGAGCAAATTGCGTGGGCTGGTCTCGTGCCGCCGCATTGAGCACCTATTGCGAGGTCGCGCGCCGCGTCGGCCTTGATCCCGACAAAATGCTCCAGCGCGCCGGCATCGATCCCCAAATCCTGCGTTTTCCCGAAGTCCGCATCGGTAGCCAGGCAGTCGGTAGACTGCTCGAGGAGTCCGCGGTCGAGTCGCATTGCCCGGCGTTCGGCGTGTTGATGGCCGAGGCACGCCCGATCTCGGGGCTCGGGCCGCTGACTCTGCTGCTCGCGCACCAGCGGACGTTGCGCGAAGCGCTGCAAGCGTTCGTCCGCTACGATCATCTGCTCAACGGATCACTGCTGCTCAATTTCGAAGAGCATCAGGATGTCGCGCTGCTTCGCATGCAGATCGACACGCCGTTCGCATTTCCGCATCGCCAGTCGATCGAACTCGCCGTGACGGTCGTGGTGCGCGCGCTCGTCTCGCTCGGCGGTGCGGCGTGGCGGCCCGAGAGCGTGCATTTCCTGCACCGGGCACCGCCGGACCTGGCGGTGCATCGCCGCGTAATCGCCACCGCGCTCGAGTTCGAAAGCAGCTTCTGCGGCCTGACATACCCTCAAGTCGCGCTCGACAGCGTCAATCCCGACGCGGATCCGCGTATCGGCGCCTATGCGCGCGACTATCTCGACAGCCTGATGCCGGAAGGCGAACTCGAATCGATCGAGGAACAAGTGCGCGGCATCCTCTACGGACTGCTGCCGCGCGGGTTGGGCACGATCGACCAGGTTGCCGGCCAGCTCGGCTGCAGCACGCGCACGCTGCAGCGGCTGCTCGATCGCGAGAAGCTGACCTTTTCCGAGGTGCTCCATGACGTCCGGCGCGCAGCGGTGCTTCGCTATCTCAACATCCCCGGTCAATCGATGAGCTCGATCGCCGAGATGCTCGGATATGGCTCGCTCAGTTCGTTCACGCGCTGGTTCGCCGCCGAATTCGGCATGGCGCCGACCAGTTGGCGGAACGAATATGCGATGCGCGATCTGCCGCGTTCGCCCGCCCCGCTCCCGGTTGCGCTAAGCCATTGACGTTTCATGCTGAACCTCGCGGGTCGCGATGCGTTTTAGCAGACATTATTTGACGCGTTCGCGCCGTGGTTCAGCCACTGTATAGGGTAGTTGCGCTAGTGGCACATTACCCCCACACCCGGTGCAGCGTCACCGCAACATGAGAACAACCGGAGTTCCGCAATGACACCCATCCAGACCCGCCGCCTTAGTGCGATCGCCGTGGCCGTCGCCGGCGGACTCGCGCTTTCCGCGTGCATGACCGCCACCCCCTATGCCCCGGCAACCGGCACCGGTGAATATCGCACCGGCTATTGGGAAGAGCAGATCGAGCCCGAGCGCTTCCGCGTCACTTTCGCCGGCAATTCGCTGACGTCGCGCGAGACGGTCGAACGCTATCTGCTGTACCGCGCCGCGCAGCTCACGCTCGAGCGCGGATACGATCACTTCACGCTGGTCGACCGCGATACGGAGAAGCATACCAGCACGAGAATCGATCGCCCGTTCGGCCCAGGGCCTTATGGCTTCTGGGGTCCCTCTTGGCGCTATTATGGCCGTGGCTTCGGCTGGCGCAGCTGGGATCCGTTCTGGGGCGATCCGTTCTGGGACCGTGACATCGATGTGCGCACCGTCGAGCGTTACGAAGCGACCGCGGAGATCGTGATGGGGCATGGCCCGAAGCCGGCGACCGAATTGCGCGCATTCAACGCGCGCGCGGTGGTCGACAGCATCGGGCCGAGCATCCAGCGGCCGGTGCCGCGGTAAGCAACGCACTCCGCGTGCGCGGCCGTCGCGCACGCGGCGTCGCGTCGTCTTCTTAGGCACTCCTCCCCCTTCACGGGAGCGCGAGGTCGATCCTCGACTATGCGGGGCTTGGTCGACGTCGCTCTGATACGAAGACTTGGCAGCTTGCTGCATAGTCGGAGTTGGAGAGGGCGTGTTCAGGCCGATCATGCCCCGGCATGATCTAAGAGCGCGGGTCGGCTCTTACCTGATACTCGCGCGGAACGCGCAAGCGGTGCTGCGGACCGCTCCCCTCTCTAAGCTTTGCTAGGCAGCAAGCTGCCAAACAAAGCTATTCTCCCCGCAAGGCGAGAGAAACAGGACAAATCGCGCCCCTAAACTTCCGCCACGCCGTTCAGCGCGCCGTGGCAGTGCTTGTACTTGCGGCCTGAGCCGCACGGGCATGGCGCATTGCGGCTCACCCTGCCCTCCCATTCGGCCGGATCGGTGCCGAGATCGCCGGCGGTCGTCTGCGGCGTCGCGAACGGGGCGATGCGCGTCGTGATCAGCCCGAGCGACGCAGCGTCGAAGTCGCGCGAATCGTCTTCGCCGGTGAGCGGATCGATATGCGAGGTCAGGAACGCCGGCAGCTCGGGAAGCGCCGGCGGTGGCGTGACGCGGAACTGCGCAAAGGCCAGCGTGCGCGTCACGTCTTCGCGGATGTTGCCGATCATCCGTTCGAACAGCGCGAACGCTTCCTGCTTATATTCATTGATCGGAGTCTTCTGCGCATAGGCACGCAAGTGGATCACCTGGCGCAGCGCGTCGAGCATCGCGAGATGCTCCTTCCAATGATGGTCGAGGTGCTGGAGCAGGATCGATTTCTCGATGCCGGTCCAGGTCTCGGGGTCGAGTTCGGCGGCCTTGGCGGCGACCAGTGCGTCGGCAAGGTCCCGCACGCGCTCCTCGACCAGTTGCGGATCGATCGCCTCTTCCTGCTTGATCCACTCCTCGATCGGCGCATCGACGTTGAAGGTCTCGGCGATCTTCTCCTTGAGGCCGGCCACATTCCATTGCTCGGGGAAGCTGTTCGGCGGGCAAGCCTCGCCGACGACGGCGTTGACCGTCTCGGCGCGCATGTCGAGCACCACATCGCCGACAGTGTCGGCGTCCATGATGTCGGCACGCTGCTCGTAGATCACCTTGCGCTGATCGTTCATCACGTCGTCATATTCGACGACCTGTTTGCGCGTGTCGTAGTTGCGCGCCTCGACCTTCTTCTGCGCAGTCTCGATCGCCTTCGAAAGCCATTTCGAGCCGATCGCCTCGCCGTCGGGAATGTTCGAGCGCATCATCTTGGCGAACAAGGTGTTCGGCCCGAAGATGCGCAGCAGGTCGTCGTCGAGGCAGAGATAGAAGCGTGAGAGGCCGGGGTCGCCCTGACGCCCCGAGCGGCCGCGAAGCTGGTTGTCGATGCGGCGGCTTTCGTGGCGCTCGGTACCGAGCACGAACAGGCCGCCGGCGGCGAGCACGCGCTCCTTTTCGGCGACGATTTCGGCGCGCACCTTGTCTGCCTGCGCGTCATATTCGGGCGTACCGAACACGAGGTCCGGAAACTCGTCGGACATGCGGAATTCGAGATTGCCGCCGAGCTGGATGTCGGTGCCGCGGCCCGCCATGTTGGTTGCGATGGTCACGGCACCAAGCCGGCCGGCCTGCGCCACGATGTGCGCTTCCTGCTCGTGGAAACGCGCGTTGAGCACCTTGTGCGGGACCTGTTCGCGCACGAGAAATTCGGACAGCAGCTCGGACTTCTCGATCGAGACGGTACCGACCAGCACCGGCTGGCCTTTGGCGGCCTGTTCCTTGATCGCCTTGGCGATCGCGGCGAACTTGTCCTCGATGTTCTTGTAGAACTCGTCTTCCTCGTCGATGCGCCTGACCGGCACGTTGGTCGGGATCGAAACCGTGTTCATCTTGTAAATGTCGAAGAATTCGGCGGCCTCGGTGGCGGCAGTACCGGTCATGCCGGAGAGCTTCGGGTACATGCGGAAATAGTTCTGGAAAGTGATCGATGCGAGCGTCTGGTTCTCGGGCTCGATCTGCACGCCTTCCTTGGCCTCGACTGCCTGGTGCAGGCCGTCCGACCAGCGACGCCCGTCCATCATGCGGCCCGTGAACTCGTCGATGATGACGACCTTGCCGTCCTTGACGATATAATCGGTGTCACGCTTGAACATCACGTTCGCGCGCAGCGCCTGGTTCAGGTGATGGACGACCTGGGTGTTCTCGAAATCATAGAGATTGGCGCCCTGGAGCAGCCCGGCATCCTCGAGCATGCGCTCGACCTTTTCGGTGCCGTCCTCGGTGAGGACGATCGAGCGCATCTTTTCGTCCTTCTCATAGTCGATGGGGACGAGCAGCTTCACCACCGCGTCGACACTCTTGTAGAGTTCCGAGCGATCGTCGGTCGGACCCGAGATGATGAGCGGCGTTCGCGCCTCATCGATCAGGATCGAATCGACTTCGTCGACGATCGCGAAGTTGAACGGCCGCTGCGTCATCGACGCGCGATCGTACTTCATGTTGTCGCGCAGATAGTCGAAGCCGAACTCATTGTTGGTGCCATAGGTGATGTCGGCGGCATAGGCGGCGCGGCGCTCATGATCGGCGAGGTTGGGGACGATCACGCCCACGCTCAGCCCGAGAAACTTGTAGATCCGCCCCATCCATTCGGCGTCGCGTCGCGCGAGATAATCGTTGACCGTGACGACGTGTACGCCCTCGCCCGGTAGAGCGTTGAGGTAGGTTGCGAGCGTCGCGACCAGCGTCTTGCCTTCGCCGGTGCGCATCTCGGCGATCTCGCCGCGGTGAAGCACGATGCCGCCGATCATCTGCACGTCATAATGGCGCTGGCCGAGCACGCGCTTCGCCGCCTCGCGCACAGTCGCAAACGCCTCGGGCAGCAGATTGTCGAGCTTCTCGCCCTCGGCGAGCTGCGCGCGGAACTTGGCGGTCTGGCCGGCGAGCTCGTCGTCGGTGAGTGCCGAGATCGTGGTCTCGAACCCGTTGATCCGCTGGACGATACTGCCGAGCGACTTGACGTATCGATCGTTGGAAGAGCCGAAGAGGACCTTGGCAACATTGCCGAGCATGGGAAATCCTGTCTGTTGTACTGGATGCGCGGTCCCTCGAGACCGCAGCCGTTGAGAACGAAGCAAAGCCTCCGACGCTGCGCGCGTCCGGGCGGATCAGCGCTCGCGGCTCACTCGAGCCTGCGCTCGTCCATTGCGACGGAAGCGAGCAGCGGGCGCGTGACCCGCGTGGCGAAGACCCGCACGACACGGGTAACGACGGCAGGCGCCGTAACCTCGGCGCGCGCCTCGGCCTGACGCCGCGACGGCGCGGCCTCGTGCGCGATCGCGACGATCGTAGATCCGGCCTGCACCTGCCGCAATTCGGGCACGCGACCGCCGGAGATCACTCCGGAGAAGCCGGCGAGCAACGCGAACAGGGAAAGCAGCAGTTCCAAAAACGGCCATCTCGAGCTGAGGGAGCGGCTCAGGCGAACCGCGCGAGGCCAGCGACATAGTGTGCGAGGACGCGTTCGTCTACGCCGGTCACGCCGGATCAGTGTCCCGCCCAATCCGGCGGCGCGTATGAGAAATGGTAGCGAAACTCGATCGAGCCCTGGACCGGCTTGCCGCCGGCGTCGGTCGCGGGATTGAATCGCGGCGCTCTGGTCATCTGGCGGCACGCGAATTTGTCCAGCGACGCGAAACCGACGCTTTCCACGACCTCGCACCCGGTCACCTTGCCCTTGTCACTGATGGTGAGCCGCAACTTGGTGGCAGCGCCAGGCGCGATACGGCGCGCGTCCGAGGGCAAATCGTCGTCAATTAGCCAGCCGCCTGGACGCCCGGTGGGTGGCGACTGGACGCCGATCACGAGCAGGAGCGTGAGTATCGCAATCATCTGCACTCCATCGTTGAGACCGGCGTAGTTCGGTTCAATCGGCACCGCAATCGAGCTTTATTGCTGCGGCGCACCAATATAGGCTGCCGAGTCGATGAAGCGCCCTGCCCTCCCGCTCGCCCTCCTCTTCCTCCTTGCCGCCGCGGCTCCGGCCGACCGCGCCACGCGTTGGTGGGACGACATCAGCGCGATTGCCGACGACAGCACCCAGGGCCGCGAGACAGGCTCGCCGGGCTATATGAAGGCGGCCGACCATGTCGTCGCGCGGTTCAAGGCGATCGGCCTGCGGTCGGCGGGGGTAAACGGCTTTTTCCAACCGGTGCCGTTCGAGCAGCAGCGCATCGATTCCGCGCGCTCGACCGCAGCACTGATCGCTCCCGACGGCAGCGCGACGCCGATCCCGCCGGGCGAGACGATCGTGTTCGCCGCCGGCGGCGGGCCGCGGCCGGCGAGCGTCGACGCGCCTTTGGTCTTCATCGGCTATGGACTGCACCTGCCCGAGCGGGGCCATGACGATTTTGCTGGCGTCGACCTCAAGGGCAAGATCGCGGTCGTGATCTCGGGCGGGCCTGCCGACATCGCTGGTCCGGTCAAGGCCGCAAACCGCTCCGAGCGCGCAACCTTGCTCGCGAAGGCCGGCGCACTGGGCGTGATCACGCTCACGACGCCGAAGCAAGTCGAAGTGCCCTGGGCGCGATCGAAACTGCGCGCCGGCGAGCCCGGCATGTATCTCGTCGATGGCGCCGGTAGCAGCGCTGCGTTCGTCTCGGCGAGCTTCGACCCAGCGCAGAGCGAAATGCTGTTCGCGGGCGCGCCGCACCATTTCGACGATCTCGCGGCGCTTGCCGACGCCTCCCGGCCGGTGCCGAGCTTCGACCTGCCGCTGCGGCTGCGCGCGACGATCGCCGCGGAGCGCGGGCCGCTCACTTCGCCGAATCTGGTGGCGCTGCTGCCGGGTTCGGACGCGAGACTTGCCAAGGAATATGTGGTCGTCTCGGCGCATCTCGACCATCTCGGGGTCGGCGGCGGCGTGAACGGCGACACGATCTACAATGGCGCGATGGACGATGCCTCGGGCGTCGCCAGCGTGCTCGACATTGCCGCGCGGCTCAAGCAGGGCCCGCGGCCGAAGCGCTCGATACTGTTCCTGATCGTCACTGCGGAGGAAAAGGGCCTGCTTGGATCGACCTGGTTCGCGCGCCATCCGAGCGTACCGCGCGGGGCGATCGTCGCCGATCTCAACTTCGACATGCCGCTACCGCTGTGGAAGCTGAAGACCGTGCTCGTCCAGGGCGATGGCGAATCGACGCTCGGCGGCCATGCGCGCGCGGTCGCGACGGCGCAGAGTTTAGCGCTGACGCCCGACCCCCTGCCCGACCGCAACAGCTTCGTGCGCACCGACCAGTTCAGCTTCGTACGCGCCGGCATTCCCGCGCTGGCGTTCAAGTTCGGCTTCCAGAAAGGCACTCCGGAATTCGACATCGAGCACGGCTGGCGTGCCAATCGCTATCATTCGCCGAGCGACGATCTCGCGCAGCCGGGCGTGCTGAAGGAGGAGGCGGTGCGGCTCGACGATTATGTCGCGGCGATTGCGGCGGCGGTGGCGAACGATCCGGCGCGGCCACAATGGCTCGAGACAAGCGTATTTCGGCGGTATCCGGCTAACCGGTGATCTCAGCAACGTCATCCCTCGACAGGTGAGCGACGGCCGGATTACCGGCAGCTTTCCGTTCGGAGCGCCGACTGGTGACGGCCCGGTGTGCATCAGGCGCCGCTTGCAAGATCACCGACAGGCTTAAACAAAGTGCAGTGCTATCGGTTCGGACCATGATATGATCGCCTCGCAGACGGCGGCGGGCTAGCCCGACCGCCGCAGTCGAGAGGACTGAGGCCGATGCTGAACCGCGCCGACAATGAACTGCTCACTCGGATCGGACCGGGCACGCCGATGGGCGACATGCTGCGCGAATATTGGGTGCCGGCGTGCCGCTCGGCGTCGGTCGAGGCCGACGGTGCGCCGTTCAGGGCACGGCTGTTCGGTGAGAATTTCGTCGTGTTCCGCGCCACCGACGGCCGCGTCGGCTTCCTCCAGGAGGGGTGCCCGCACCGCTGCGCCAGCCTGGCGCTCGCGCGCAACGAAGAGAATGGACTGCGCTGCATCTTCCATGGCTGGAAGTTCAGCGTCGACGGCAAGTGCGTCGATGCGCCGACCGAGCCGATCCGGCAGCGCGCGCGCTTCGCCGAAACTGTGCCGGTGCGCAGCCATCCGACGCACGAGGCCGGCGGGATCGTGTGGGTCTATATGGGCAGGCAGGCGACGCCGCCGCGCTTCCCCGACTATGAATTCACCCATTTGCCCGACACGCATGTCCAGCCGACACGCGGGATCATCCGCACGAACTGGCTGCAGGGCCTGGAGGCGCTGCTCGATTCGGCGCACGTCACCTTCCTGCATTCCGCCAATCTCGACAGCAGCGTCGGCCGCGAGATCTTCAAGGACGAGTCCGACTTCATGCTCAACGACGGCGCGCCCGTCTTCGAGTTCATCGACCAGCCCTATGGCTTCCGCGAAGGCGCGATCCGCGACGAAGGCGACATGTCCTATGCACGCGTTCGCGAAGTCGCCCTGCCCTTCTTCTCGTTCATCCCTTCCGCCTATGGCGGATCGCGCATCGTGTGTTGCTCGATCCCGATCGACGACGTCACCACCGCGCAATGGTATATCGCATACAACCCGCACGCGCCGCTCGAACTGGACCTGTTGCGAAGCTTCGGCGCGACCTCGGGCGATCCCGATCACTTCAACGCCGACATGGGCGGCTGGGACAACAAATGGGGCCAGGACCGCGAGGCAATGAAAGCCGGGCATTGGAGCGGCATCACGGGCCGCGGCAATGCCTATGAGGATTTCGCCGTCCAGGAATCGATGGGTCCGATCGTCGACCGCAGCCAGGAGTATCTCGGCACGTGCGACCGCGTGATCTACCGTGCGCGCCGATTGCTGCTCGACGCAGTCAAACGGTACCAGGAAAGCGGCGCGATCAGCTTCACGGCACCCGAGATCGATTTCGCGCGCATTCGTGCGATCTCGTTCGCTTATCCCAAAGACAAGGACTGGCGCACTGTCGACGCGTTCGAGCCGCCGGCGATCGCCGCCGAATAATCGGCCGATCGCAGCGTGGCGCTTCTGGAGGGAAGGAGAAATGCCGAGCCACGGTCGACTTCATTGCACCCTATCGGTCACCGACTGGCGGGAAAGGCGTGTAGCGCCAGCCATGCCACACTCGATAGGATTGAAACAATTTTAGCGGCGCGCGGTCGGGGTTCATGCTATGGCGGCGCATCACGGAAGCCATGCCGGGGTCGAACCCGCGAGCAGGGAAAGATAGTCTATGGCCTACCGTCTCAAGATTAACGGCAAAGTTCGCACTGTCGACGCACCCGGCGAAATGCCGCTGCTATGGGCGCTGCGCAACGATCTCGGCATGGTCGGCACCAAGTTCGGCTGCGGCGCCGGCATGTGCGGCGCGTGCACCGTCCATCTCGACGGCGCCGCGGTGCGCGCATGCCAGACGCCGATCGCCAGCATCGGCAAACAGGCCGTCACGACGATCGAGGGCCTGGGCGACACGGCGGTGGGCGCGAGGCTGCAGAAGGCATGGCTCGACAAGGACGTCATGCAGTGCGGCTATTGCCAGGCCGGTCAGCTGATGAGCGCGAGCGCGCTGCTTGCGAAGAGCCCCAATCCCAAGCCCGAGGAAATCGACGCGGCGATGGCGGGCAACATCTGCCGCTGCGCCTGCTACACGCGGATCCGCGTCGCGATCTTCGAAGCGGCTGCCGCTCCGGCCAAGGAGACGCAACGTGGTTGATGTCGCGCTCGCCGAAACCCGGCTCGCCAATGCCCGACTTGATCGCCGCACGCTGTTCAAGGTCTCCGCGCTCGCCGGAGGCGGTATGGCGTTCACTGCCGCGATCCCGCTCGCGGCCGAACCTGGCTCCGCTGCGCCGAAACTGCTCAACGCATTCGTCTCGATCGGTGCCGACGACCGCGTCACGATCGTCGCGAAGAACCCGGAGGTCGGCCAGGGCATCAAGACGATGCTGCCGATGCTGATCGCCGAAGAGCTCGACGTCGCCTGGGACCAGGTCGATATCCGCCAGGCCGACGCCAATGCCAAGCTCTATGGCACGCAGGTTGCCGGCGGCAGCTTCGCTACGCCGACCCACTGGCTTCCGATGCGCCAGACCGGCGCCGCGGCGCGCGCGATGCTGGTCGAAGCCGCGGCGCAGCTGTGGTCGGTGCCTGCCGCGTCGCTCAAGACCTCGGCGGGCAAAGTGCTCGATCCGGCAAGCGGGCGCAGCATCAGCTACGGCAAGCTCGCCGACCGCGCGGCAACGCTGCCGCCTCCGGCACCAGCGACGCTCAAGCTGAAGGACGCCAAGGACTTCACGATCATCGGCCAGTTCAAGGGCGGCGTCGACAGCCCCAGGATCGTGCGGGGTGAGCCGATCTTCGGCATCGACACGCAGCTGCCGGGAATGGTCTACGCCGTGTACGAGCGCGCGCCGGTGCATGGCGCGCGGCTGGTCTCGGCGAAGCTCGACGAAGTGCTCAAGCAACCCGGCGTCAAACAGGCCTTCGTACTCCAGGGGGGCGACGATCCGCTGGCGCTGATCGACGGTGTCGCGATCCTCGGCACCAACTGGTGGCTGGTGAACAAGGCGCGCGAGAAGCTGCAGGTGCAGTGGGACACCGGTGAATGGGGCAATCACGCCAGCGCGCGCTATGCCTCCGAAGCCGTGGCGATGCTCGACAAGGGCCCGGCGGCAACGCCGCGCAACGACGGCGATGTGAACGCCGCGCTGGCCGGCGCAGCGAAGCAGGTAACCGCGGACTATAGCTATCCGTTCATCGCGCATGTGCCGATGGAGCCGCAGAACTGCACCGCACTCTACACGGCCGACGGCAAGCTCGAGCTCTGGGCGCCGACACAGCTGCCGCAGCCCGGGATGGACAGCTGTGCCAAGACGCTCGGCATCCCCGCGGCAAACATCACGCTGCATATCACGCGGATGGGCGGCGGTTTCGGCCGGCGGTTGATGAATGACTTCATGGTCCAGGCCGCGGCGATCGCCAAGCGCGTGCCGGGTACGCCGGTGCAGTTGCTGTGGAGTCGCGAGGACGATGTCCGCAGCGACTTCTTCCGCCCGGCGGGCTGGCATCGGCTGCGCGCAGGGCTCGACGCCGACGGAAAACTGATCGCGTACGAGAACCATATCGCGACGTTCAGCCGCAAGGGAAAAGTCGCGCAGTCGGCAGGGATGAACGGCGGCGAGTTCCCGGCTGGGCTGGTGCCCAATTTCCGCGTCGGCCAGTCGATGATGGAGACGATGGTGCCGACCGGGCCGCTGCGCGCGCCGTCGTCGAACGCGCTCGCCTATGTCAACCAATGCTTCCTCGACGAAGTCGCGGCGGCGGGCGGCACCGATCTCGCCACGTTGATGTTTCGCATCCTCGGCGAGCCGCGGCAATTGCCGGGCGCCGGCGGTCGCGCGTTCCATACCGGGCGCGCGCGCGGCGTGATCGAGAAAGTGCTTGCTATGTCGGACTACCCCAAGCCCTCGGCACCCGGCCGCGGCAAGGGGCTCGGCTTCTACTTCAGCCACGCGGGCTATTTCGCCGAAGTGGTCGAGGCGAGCGTGAGCAGCGACGGCGAAGTGACTCCGCACAAAGTGTGGGTCGCGGGCGACGTCGGCAGCCAGATCATCAACCCGGCGGGCGCGATCAACCAGGTGCAGGGATCAGTGATCGACGGCATCGGCCAGGCATTGGCGCTGGCGATCACGCTCGACGGCGGCAAGATCAACCAGTCGAATTTCCACGAATATCCAGTGCCGCGGATGCCGGTGACGCCGGAGATCCTGGTCGAGTTCGTGCGAACCGACTATCCGCCGACCGGATTGGGCGAGCCAGCGCTGCCACCAGTAGTACCCGCGCTGATCAACGCAGTGCACGCTGCGACCGGGAAACGGGTGCGCGCTCTGCCGATCGATCAGGCGATGCTCAAACGGGCGTGAAAGGCTGTTTGGAGATGCGCCCTCCGGGCGCATGCGCTCTTCCGCGCATTTCCGAATAGACTCCGGGCCGGCAACGGTCCGGCACGGCATCGAACGATCGGTTCCGGGTGGCCTGGGCTTTACGGTTCGGAAACCCGCCAGCCCTACACTTGCTCTCTGGCGCTCGCTGGCGCTAAATGCGGTTGGGCGTCTGTGAGGGCGCTCTGCGAGGACGGGACCGGGAAAACCTCGGCTCGGCCGGCAAATGAAAAAAGATGAACGTTCGCACGGAAGGAGAGAATGCCATGAAGACCCTGAACGTCGCGCTTGCGGCGGCCTGGTCGCTTGTCGCGCCCTCAATGGCGATGGCCGCGACGCCCTCGATTCAAAATAGCGATGACGTGGTCGCAGTTGCGCCTGCGCAGCATGCCCGGGAACGTATCGAACTCCGCGTGTCCACCGCGGGATTCGATCTCAGCAATCCGCAGAGCGTCGAGCGGCTGCGCTCGCATATCACCAAGGCAATCGAGACGGCTTGCAAGCCCACCGACCCGCTCAATACCAAGCCGTCGCCAGACTGGCAGTGCCGCCACGAGATGGGAGCCAGTGCAACCGCGGCCCTGAGCGCCATGGCGCGGCGCGCCGCGCCCACTGCCCTGGCCAGCAACTGATCCACGCTCGCCCTCGCGCCCAGGCGCGACCGCGTACGGGACGTCCTGCAAAGCGACAACAAGGCCGGAGTGTAATAGCGCTCCGGCCTTGTCCTATTTGGCTCAGGCCTCTCCGGGCGCGGGGGCGCGGATGCGGATGTGCGACCGGACATGTGCCTGCAGGAGCCGCGCCACGGTTTTCGGGGAAGAGGTGTGCGGCGCCAGCCAGCGAAACAGCATCGGCACGATGTACAGCGTGACGGCGGTGGCAATGGTGACGCCGAACACGATAACGACACCGATCGCCGAGCGCGCGCCGGCACCGGCGCCATGGCTCAGCGCCAGCGGAACGGCTCCCGCCACGGTCGCGATCGAAGTCATCAGGATCGGGCGGAGTCGCCGCGCCGCCGCCTGTTGGATCGCGACATCGACTGCGATCCCCTCGTCGCGCAATTGGTTGGCGTATTCGACGATCAGGATGCCGTTCTTGGCGGCCAGGCCGACCAGCATGACAATGCCGATCTGGCTGAACAGATTGATGCTGGTTCCGGTCACCGCCAGCCCAACCACGCCACCCGCCACCGCTAGCGGAACCGCTGAGATGATCACGGCCGGATGAATGAAGCTTTCGAACTGGGCCGCGAGCAGAAGATAGATGACGAGGATCGTGAGCCCGAACGTCAGCCAGATCGATCCACCGGTCTGTTTGAGGCCCTGGCTCTCCCCGCGGTACCCGATCGCCTCGATTTCAGGCATCGTCCGCGCCTTGTCTTCGAGGAAAGCCAGCGCCCGGCCCAGCGAATAGCCCGGTGCAAGCCCGCCCTGCAGGGTGATGGCCCGCATCTTGTTGAAACGGCCGAGCGCTTGCGCCGTGGCGGACTCGCGCACTTGCACGACGCTCGACAGCGGAACCACCCCGCCCCCGCCCGCGCGGACGTAAACGCTCGACAGGCTGGCTTCGGTGTCGCGGTTGTTGGCTTCGGCCTGCAGGACGACGTAATATTCCTCGCCTTCCCGCACATAGGTCGAGGCACGACGCGACCCCATCATCGTCTGGAGCGCCTGGCTGATATCCGCGACGGATACGCCCAGGTCGCCCGCGCGCTGCCGATCGACTTCGATCAGCAATTGGGGCTTGGTCTCCACATAGTCGGCGTCGAGATTCAACAGGCCCGGATTGTCACGAGCCGCGGCCAGGAGTTGGTCGCGGGCTCGCGCAAGACCCTCGTAGCTGGCGCCGGCGATGACGAAATTGACCGGCTGCCCACGGCCGCGACTGAGCCGGGACGTCACCGTTGCATTTCCGCGAACCGCGGCGACGTCGAGGAGCTTCGCGTTGATGCGTTTCGCGACGTCCTGCGCACTCAGCTTGCGCTCGTCCCATGGACGCAGGAAAACTGCGACATTGGACGTGTTGAAATCCTCGGAAACGCCGCCGGTGGCGGGAATGCGGGCGTTCATCCCGCGCACGGCGCCCTTGCCGACCATCGGCGCGACAATGGCTTCGATCTGCGCAGTATAGCGATCGATCTGCGCGAAACCGGTCCCTTCCGGCGCATTGATGCGGATCTGAAACGCACCGGTATCCTCGGGCGGCGCGAGTTCAGAGTCGATGCCGGTGAACTGCCAGGCGGCGAGCGCGAGAAACGCCGATATGCCCAGAACGACCGGGAGCGGCCGGCGGAGCGCCCAGCCGAGCGAACGCCCATAACCGGCCTCGCAGCGATCCATCAGGCGATCGACTGCCGCGGTCAGACGTCCGCGTTCGGAGTGTTTCAGAAGCTTCGAGCACAGCATCGGTGCAAGGCTGAGCGCGAGCACGCCCGAGATCGCCAGCGCCGCGATCAGCGCGACGGCAAGTTCGCGAAAAAGCAGGCCGGTCTGACCGGACAGAAACATCATCGGCACGAACACGGCACAGACGACGAGCGTGGTCGCGACGACCGCGAAACCCACCTGGCGTGCGCCGGCATAGGCGGCGTAGAGCGGTGGCTCACCCTGTTCGATGCGGTGGTAGATATTCTCGAGGACGACGATCGCGTCATCGACGACGAGGCCGATCGCGAGCACGAGCGCCAACAGAGTCAGAAGATTGATCGAATATCCGAGCACCCAGAGCACCGCACAGGTCGCGAGCAGGCAGATCGGGACCGTGACGGCCGGGATCAGCGTCGCGCGCCAGTTGCCGAGGAAGAGGTAGATCACTGCGGTTACCAGCAGCGCGGCTTCGATCAGCGTGTGCCACACCCCTTTGATCGCCTCATCGATGAACAGCGAACTGTCCCCGCCCATTTCGATGGTCACCCCCGGCGGCAGCTCCTTCGCGAGTTCCGCCATCATCGCCTTGGCTGCTTGCGCAACGGCAAGCGTGTTCGCGCCCGATTGCCGGACGATGCCAAGGCCCACGCCGGTCTGGCCGTTGTAACGATACAGCGAATAGGGATTTTCCGGCCCCTCCTCGACGCGCGCGACATCGCCCAAACGGACGAGATAGCCGTCGGGGCTGCGGCCGATGACCAGAGTCCGGAAATCCGCCGGCGTCGTAAAGCCGCGTTGCACGCGCAGCGACAGATTTTGCTGGCGGGCCTCGATGCGCCCCGCCGGGAGTTCGACATTCTGGTTGCGCAGCGCCGCCTCGACGTCCTTGGGCGTCAGGCGGAACGCAGCGAGCCGATCCGTGTTCAACCACACGCGCATCGCCGGACGGGCGAGGCCAAGCGGTTGAATCTGCGCCACGCCGTCGATCGTCGAAAGACGGTCGATGATGACGCGATTGACATAGTCGCCGAGCTGGGTGCGGTCCCAGCCGGGTGCGAGAACCGCAAAGAACATGATCGCCTGGGCATCCGAGTCGACCTTGCGCACTTCGGGCGGAAACGCGTCGGCTGGCCGGTCCGACGCACCGGCAGCCACACGGTCGCGTACGTCATTGGCCGCGGAATCGACGTCGCGGCCGGGGCGGAACTCGATCGTGATGTCGGATCGTCCGTCGGTCGAAGTCGAACTGATCGTCTCGATCCCTTCGACGCCGGCCAGCCGGTCTTCGAGCGGTTGGGTAATCCGGCTTTCGACTACGCCCGCGCTGGCGCCGGTATAGACCGTCTGAACCGAGACGACCGGCGGATCGGTATCGGGATATTCGCGGACGGAGAGACCGAGGAAGCCGACGACACCGACGATAGTGAGAAGCAGCGTCATCACCGCGGCAACCACCGGTCGCCGAACCGAAAGGTCGGAGAGGATCATGACGCGCTCGGCTTGCGCTTGCCGCCCACGAGTCCGACCTTCATGCCGTCCGTTACCTTGACGACCCCTTCCGATATCACGCGCGCCGTGCCGGTAAGCCCGCTGACCTCGACCAGGCCGTTGTCGCGCAGGCCGGTCTGGACTGCGGTCCGTTTCGCCTTCCCTTTCGAACCCACGACAAACACATAGCGGTTCGCGCCTTCGCTCGTGATTGCGATTTCCGGCACGGCAAGCGCGGTTCGCCGGGCGGTTTCGATCTGCACCGTCAGCAACATGCCCGGTTTGATCTTGCCGCCGGGATTGGGAAGCAGGGCGCGCACCATTGCGGCGCGGCTCTGCAAGTCGATCACCGGGTCAATCACCGATATCGTGCCGGTGATGGGAGCATCGGGGAACGCAGCCGACACCGCCGTGATCGTCTGGCCGACACGCAGCGCCTTGAGCTTCGTCTCCGGCACGGTGAAGTCCAGCTTGATGCGGGACAAGTCGCTCACGGTCACGATCGGCGTACCGCTGGTAACGATCGACCCCTCGGATATCGTCCGGAGCGAGACGCTTCCGGAAAAGGGCGCGCGGATCATCCGATCGTCGATCCGGGCGCGAATCGAGCTTGCATCGGCGCGGGCCTTGCCGACCGTCGCGGTTTGCTGATCGAGTTGCGAACGCGTGACGAATCCCAGTTCGTTCAGCCGTTCGACGCGGCGGAGTTGCGCGCGCGCCTGCACTTCGCTGGCTACCGCGCCGGCAAGCGCAGCATCTTCCTCGCTGTGCGACAGCACCGCGAGCAATTGTCCGCGCCGGACGACCATGCCGTCGTCGAACAAGAGGCGGTCCACGCGTTCGGTGACGTTGGCGGCGAGCGTCACCTGCTCATTGGCGCGGGCGGTGCCGATCGCCTCGATTTGTTCGTGGAAGACGTGCGGCGTCGCAGGCACGGCATCGACCAGCGGCGGTTGCCGCTTCTTTGCTCCATCGCTGTGCCGAGTGCACGCCGTCGCCAAGGACAGCGTCAGTATTGCTAACACCAGGTTAGCCCAGCGACCGGTCCGCCGCGCCCAAGCAAGGCCGACGCGGAAACGCGGCAAGTCGGCGCCATATGCGCGGGCGCGGAGAGAGTTGGACGCCGCCATTGATGCTCCGGTCCAGCTTAGCGAGGTGTGCGCGCGGAGGTGCATCGATCGACGCCGGGCACGCGCGCTAACGCCCAACCGCGACGCGCGCCGCGCTCCGTCTTGACCGTGCGGTGGTGCCGCGGCGACTTCATTCCGTACACTCGCACCCTTCGGAGACCGGCGGCTTGGTAGCGAGCTTCTTGACGTCGGCTTCGGTCACGGGATCGGGGTAATTATTGAAATGGCTGCGCACATATGTGACGACCGCCGCCATCTGTGCTGGCGTCAGCATGTCCGTGAACCACGGCATGCCGCCCCGCCCCTTTTGCAGCATGGTGATCGGATAATTCGGGTCCGCGAGGCGCGGATTGTTTGCCAGTGCCGGAATTCCGCCGGCACCACCGCTGCCCTTGGCATCGGCCATATGGCAGGCCTGACAGATCTGCTCGTAGACTTTCTTCCCCTCGGCGGGAATTTCGACTTTGCTCGAGCTGCTCCCCGACTGGTCCTGTGCTTTGCCCATCCCCGCCGCGAACAGCAGCATTGTCGTGGCGGCAAGCAAGAGACTGGAAGATCGACGGTGCTTCAAGCCGCCAGCGCTTTCTGATGCAGGCGCGTGATCGCATCGAGCCCGGACAACAGCGAGCCCTCCATCCAACCGCCATAATAGGAGGCGTGCTCACCCGCGAGGACGAAACGCCCATCCATCGCGACCAGATTCTGGTAGTGCGTCGCGCGCGACTGGTCGGTCCAGCGGGAAGTGCAGCCCATGATCCATGGGATGCGGCTCCATGGGAACGAGACGCCGTTCATGAACTCCTTGCGGTATTGCGCGGGGTGGAACACCGAGCCCTGCGCCAGCGCCGCCTCGATCCGTTGGGCAGGCGTCATGCCGGTCAGCTGATAGGCGCCGGCGTCGTTCGCGAAAGCGCCGAGCAGCACCGCCGGACCATCACCGAAGTAATTGTGGTTCGGATAGGAGATCAGGCCGATCGCCTGATCGGTGAAGCTGTGGCCGCCATAGATGTGATCGTCTTCCTCCCAGAAGCGGCGGCGGAACTCGAGTCCCATCTTGACCTGGCCGCCATAGGGCACGGCCTGGATCGCCGCCTTGAGCTGCGGGCCTATTTGCACGTCGAGTTGGCTGAGCACCGGCAGAGGAATGGTGCACACGCACCAGTCGGCCTTGGCCACGCCGGTGGCTCCGGTCGCGGTGTCCGTCCAGTTCACGGTGACGCCCGCGTCGTCCTGGGCAACCCTGGTGACCTTGGTGTTGTAGCGGATCATCTTGCCGACCTGCCGGGCAAAGCCCTTGCCGATCATGTCCATGCCGCCCTTGGGCTGGAACATCGTAGTCTGCATGACATTGCTGTCGAAGAAGTTGAGCTGGGTCCAGATGTGCGAACCGAGCACATCGGCAAGGCCGTTTACGGTGGAGGGCAAGGGCACGCCGTCGACACCACCACCAGGCGCACGGGCAAAGCCGCGCTGACCCGACGCCTTGAGATTGCTCGAATAGGCCATGTCCTTGTCGAGCACGCCCCACTCGCGCATCGCCTCGAGCAGCTTTTCCTTGTCTTCCTTCGTAACCTTCTGGAGAGCGCGCCGGCGTTGAGCGCCTTGCCGAGCAGCTCGGCGACATGGCCCTTGAAGTCGACCGCGAGCTCCTTGTAGCGCTGCGGCTTGCCGCCGAACGCGCGGCTGTTGTGAACGAACGCGTTGTGGTTGAGCTGAATGAACGGTTCGAGTTCGACGCCGAATTGCTTGCAATAGTGCAGCAAGGTGCGGTGATGGTGCGGGATCCGCCATGGACCCGGATTGAGATAATTTCCCGGCGCGAAGCCGCAATTTTGCGTCGTCCCGTCGATTTCGACGACCTTGTCGCCACCGCGAACCGAATAGTTCCGTCCGCCGGGGCGGTTCTGATATTCGAGGATCTGGACCTTGTATCCTGCCTTGGTCAGTTCATAGGCCGCGACCATCCCGGCAAGGCCTGCGCCGAGCACCAGTACCGACGCGCCCTGACGAGCACCTCCGAGCGCAGGTGGTCCAGCGAAGCGGGAATCGGCGGCGTGCGCGAGCGCCGTCATCGCCTGGTACATCGCAGCGGTGCCGCCGACTTTGCCAATCATCGTCAGCAACGCGCGGCGTGAAGGGGAAGTGATCTCGACCATGGTTCAGGCGGCCAAGGCGCGCTGGTGGAGCCGCGAGATCGCGTCGAGCGCCGACAGCAGCGCACCCTCCATCCAGCATCCATAATAGGACGCATGCTCGCCGGCGAGAACGATGCGACCGTCGAGCGCGACCAGATTCTGATAATGCTGGGCGCGGGTCTCTTCGGTCCACCGCGCGCACGAGCCCATGATCCAAGGCATGCGCGACCAGGGATAGGACGCGCCGGTCACGAACTCCTTGCGATAGGCGGCGGGATGGAAGACCGAGCCTTGCGCCAGTGCCGCTTCGATCCGCTGTTCGGGCGTCATGCCGATCAGCCCATAACCCCCCGCCCCGCTCGACATGGTGACGAGCACACCCGACTTATCGGTGAAGAAATTATAGTTGGGGTAGGACACCAGGCCGATCGGCTGGTCGGTGAAGCTATGGCCGCCATAGATGTGATCGTCTTCCTCCCAGAAGCGGCGCTTCATTTCGAGGCCGATCTTCATCGGATTGCTGTACGGCAGCGCCTTGAGTGCGGCGATCTTGGCCGCGCTGACCTGGACTTCAATTTGCGAGAGCATTGTCGCGGGCATCGCGCAGACGCAGAAATCGGCGGTAGACGAACCTTTTTGGCCGGTGACCGGATCTTCCCAGCTCGCCGTCACGCTCTTTTCGTCCTGGGCGATCCTGGTGACCTTGCTGTTGTAGCGGATCAGATGGCCGACTTGCTTGGCAAAGCCCTTGCCGACCATGTCCATGCCGCCCTTGGGCTGAAACATCGTCGTCTGCATCGTGTAGCTGAAAAAGAAATTCATCTCGGTCCAGATGTGCGAGCTCAGCACATCGCTGAGACCGTTGACCGTCGATGGCAGAGGCGCGCCGTCGACCCCACCGCCGGGCGCTCGGTTGAAACCGCGCTGGCCGGAGGTCGCGAGGCTGCTCGAATAGGCCATGTTCTTGTCGAGCACGCCCCATTCGCGCATCGCTTCGAGCAGCTTTGCCTTGTCCTCGACCGTCACCTTATCGTCGAGCGTGCCGGCGTTGAGCGCCTTGGCGAGGAGCTCGGCGACATTGCCCTTGAAGTCGACCGCGAGCTCCTTGAAGCGTTGCGGCTTGCCGCCGAACGCGTCGGTCCGATGCACGAAACTATTGTGATTGAATTGAATGAACGGCTCGAGCTCGACGCCGAACGCCTTGGAATAGTGCAGCAGCGTGCGATGATGATGCGGCATGCGCCACGGGCCGGGGTTGAGGTAATTGCCGGGCGAGAAGCTGACGTTCTGGGTCGCGCCGCCGAGCTCGACGATCTTGTCGCCGCCGCGGACCGTGTGGTTACGCCCGCCGGGCCGGTTCTGATATTCGAGAATCTGAACCTTATAGCCGGCCTTGGTGAGTTCATAGGCGGCCAGCATGCCCGCGAGACCGGCGCCAAGCACCAGCACCGACGCCCCTTTGCGTGCGCCGGTAAGTTTGGGGGGCCCGGCAAATCGCGAATCCGCCGCGTAGCCGAGCGCGGTCATCGCCTGGTACATGGCGACGGTGCCGCCGACCTTGCCGATCTTCGTCAGCAGGTCACGGCGCGTCTGCCCCGAGTTGCTCGTCATGCGCATGCCCCCCAATTCTTCGGATAATCCGCCCCCCGGCGGGCCTGATCAGGGCGCCTTGGCGACCACCGCCTCGATCTCGACGAAAGTCGTTGGCCGGCCGAGCGCGGCGACCTGGACAGTCGAGCGCGCTGGGCGATTGGGCTGATCGGCCGTGCCGAAGAACGTCTTGAACACGTCGTTCATCGCCGCCGAGTCCATGCGACCGCCGGGCGTGGGCGCGACCAGGAAGACGTTCATCTTGACGATGTCGCCCATGCCCAGGCCCATCGCCTCGAGCGACGCCTTCATCTTGGTGAGAATGCTCAGCGTCTGCGCCCGGGTGTCGCCGACTTCTTCGGGTTTGGCCGGATCGAGCGGCGAGCCGGTCGAGCCGGAAAGATAGATGATGCGGCTGCCCGGAGGGATCGAAACCATGCTCGAGATGACTGCAGTGGGGCTCGCGACAGCGCGTTCGATCATCGGTTTGGTGACCGGTGGCTTGGCTTTCTCTTTCGCCTCTGCGGCGGTGGCAAGCAGCGCCAGGGCGGCTCCAAGCATAAGCTTGAATTTCATCGATCCATCTCCTTCGAGGGTCACTTGGAACTGTGAAAAGCAGGGTGGCGGCTCGCTGGCCGCCACCGAACACGTCAGAACTTCAAGGTCACGCGGGCGTAGTAATAGCCGCCGTTGGTGCCATAGGGGCCGAAGCCGTAGGGTGCGTTAATCGTGCCGCCGTTGTTGATGTAAGGTGAAGCGCCGTTCGTAGGCCACTTTGCCGGATCATAGTTGGCGACGAGCGGCGGAATTTCTGGATTCTTGTTGAACAGGTTGTTCGCGCCGATCGCGATATTGGCGAAGTCGGTAAGGTCATAACTGACCTCCAAGTCGACGATCGCTGTCGGCTTCACTTCGGCGTTATAGTAGTACTGGCCGTTCGACAACAGAATTGGAGGCTGCAATTTCGGAATACCGGCCGCCGTGCTGCCGTTGGACGATGTGCCGTTTGGTTGAACATACTGATTCGTCTTGCTGTAATAATTGGCGCGCAGGTTGGCAGCAAACTTGCCGCTGGTGAAAAGCGCACCGAAATTGGCCTTGAAGTCGGGGCTCGCCTTCTCGATGATCTGCTGTGCGGTCGGGCTGAACAGCGTGCCGAGCCTGCTGTTGGTGACCTTCGTGATGTTGTAGTTCGCGCCGATCGAGAAATCGATCTTGCCGAAATCGAGTCTGACCGGATAGCGGGCTGCGAGTTCGAGACCCATGGTGCGGGTATCGATGCCGTTGGTGAAGGTCTGGAGGGAGAGGTCGCCTCGCGCCACGACGGTCGGATCGATCTGCTTGCCGCTCGCGATGATCGCCGCCTGGACGAGGTCATAGGGCGTCATGCCGTTGATAATCGGCGTCTGTACCTTGATCGGAGGGGACGTCAGGCTGACGAACCGCTGACCAGTAATCGTGCCCGACGAAACAATGCGGTCCCGGATTTTCATGTAATAGCCGTCGAGCGTGACCACGAGACGCTGGATCGGGCGAAACACGATGCCGGCCGAGAGGTTGGTCGATTTCTCAGGCTTCAGCGCACCGAAACCCGCGATGAGCGAACCCGGCGAACCCGGGCCAAGCTGCAAGGTCGCGGAGGTCGGGCCGACATTCGTGGCCGAATAGCCCGATTCCTGGAGCGACGGCGCCCGGAAGCCCGTGCTGGCCGTCCCGCGCAGCGCGATCGCCGGCGAGAAGTCGTAACGCATCGTGATCTTGCCGATCTTGGCATCGCCGAAGTCGCTGTAGTGCTCGTAGCGGCCGGCGACCTCGACCGACCACGCCGGTACCGGTTTGAGGGCGACATCGACATAGCCCGCTTTGGCATTGCGCTTGGACGAAGTAGCGTCGCTCAGTGCATAGCCTGGGAACGACTGGCCACCCTCGAAATAGCGCGACATCGCGTCGCCCGCGCCGAT
>Ga0105248_10001399_pt1 | contig 26936 bp, 24 predicted proteins | sample KBSS34metaG_FD_81524 | JGI IMG/M metagenome (GOLD analysis project Ga0105248, IMG submission 81524) | Switchgrass rhizosphere microbial communities from Kellogg Biological Station, Michigan, USA - KBS S3-4 metaG | ecosystem: Host-associated > Plants > Roots > Rhizosphere > Soil | place... | reverse complement strand
CGACCGCGCTCGGGCCGCGCTCGCAACGGTCGGCTTGAGCGGTTACGACGAACGACTGCCGTCCGAACTTTCAGGCGGTCAGCAGCAGCGGGTCGCGGTGGCGCGTGCCCTGGTGCTCGAGCCGTCGGTGTTACTGTTGGACGAGCCGCTGTCGAACCTCGACGCACGCCTGCGGCGGCAAATGCGCGACGAGATCCGCGAGTTGCAGCAGCGCTTGTCGCTGACGGTCGTCTACGTCACGCACGACCAGGGCGAAGCGATGGCAGTGTCCGATCGGATCATCGTCATGAACCGCGCGACGATCGCCCAGGAAGGCGCACCACGGGAGCTGTACGAAGAGCCCCGTGATCCCTTCGTCGCGGGCTTCATGGGCGATGCGAACCGCGTGCGCGGCCTGCTTTCGCAGCGGGATGGAACGCTCGGTGAAGTGACGCTCGGCGCGACGACGCTGTCCCTGCCGCATCGCGGCTTGGACGATGGCGAGGTCGAGGTGTCCATCCGCCCCGAATCGATCGTGCTGAAGCCCCGGGGCGCGACGCCGCTTGCCGGGACGATACGCAAGGCCGCCTACCTCGGAGGCGTCATGGAGTACACGGTCGACAGCGCGATCGGGTCGCTGTTCGCCGTTTCGACGGCCGTCGACCGCCCGTATGCGACCGGTGACGGCGTGTCGATCGAGCTTGCCCGGCACGGCGTCGTGCTCGTTCCTCCCGGAGCCGGCATTGCAAGCCGCTGAGCTCGACGCGCGCGCGCGTTTCGCCGGGGAGCTCGCACGGGAAGCCGGCGCGCTGGCGCTCCGCTACTTTGAGCGGGAACTCGCGTACACCGCCGAATCGAAGGGCGTGCAGCAGGATTGGGTCAGCATCGCCGATCACGCGGTCGAAGCCCATTGCCGTACGCGACTGTCCGCTGCGTTCCCGGGCGATGCGATGCTCGGAGAAGAGACGGGCGGCACGGTGGCCGATCGTCTCTGGGTGATCGACCCGATCGATGGCACGCTGAACTTCGTGCACGGCGTGCGCTACTGGTGCGTGTCGATCGTGTTCATTCTCAATGGGCAACGCCGGATAGGCGCGGTGTACGACCCTCCGCACGACGAGCTGTTCTTCGCGATGGCCGGCGGCGGCGCACGCGTGAACGATCATCCGATGCATGTCTCGGATTGCAAGCGGCTCGACCGGGCGCTCGTCATGCAAGGGTACGTGCAGCGGCACGACTTCGAGGCGCACCTCGAGCTGCGGCGAGCCCTGATCCTTGCGGGGGCGGAAGTGAAGGATCATGGAGCGGGCGCGTTGATGCTCGCGCACGTCGCGACGGGCCGCTTCGACGCTTACCTCGAACCCCACATGCATCCGTGGGATGCGAGTGCAGGACTGCTGATGGTCGAGGAAGCCGGCGGGCGGATACTTGCCTATCCGGGTCCCAACGGCCTGCAGGCCGGCGGCGCGGTCATCGCAAGCGCGCCCGCACTGTACGATCGTTTGCGGGCGTTGGCGCGCTGGTAGGACCGCGCGCAGTCAGAGGCGGATCTGCCCGCTGTACCACTGCTCCTGCACGGTGATCAGGTCCCGGCGCACGGCGGGCGGAAATCCCGCGCGACCGCCGCGGCGGTCGGTCAGCAGATCCTCGAAGAGCTCGGGCGCCCCGCGCATGTCGTTCCAATGGACGGCGATCAGGTTGCAGATCCGCGGATACTGGCTCGCGAGCGCGCACGGCGCCTTGTCCGCCGGAAACGCGTCGAACCACTTCTCGGCGACCGGCAGCAGATATTCGGCGGGGCGGGCCTTTCGCACGCTGCTCCAGTCGTTCTCGAGCTCGGCCCTGGGCTCCACGGGCGCAACCACACGTGGAGCACGCGGAATCGCCTGCACGACGTCGTTGTGATCCTTCCATCCCCCTCGATTGCGGCTGTAGATCGACATGCTGCGTCTCCGGCGTAGGTCCAAGGCTCGGTGCCGGGTGGCGATAGATACGGCAGCGAGCTCCGGACACGCGCAAGGATGCCACGCAATGTCGTTCTCGTTCAAGCGTCCCCAGCCCGTCGGCCGGTGGTCCATTCCCGAGCCGCCCTCAAGGCAACGAGCAGAAGACCGGACCCTCGATCAGCCAGCCCTGCAGCAACATCGAGCCGATCTCGCTATGACTCGTCAGGTAGCGGTGGTTCGCCTGCCCGCCTTTGCCGTTGTTGTACATCCTCACCACCGGCACGCGATCGGGCAAGCATGCGCCAATTCCGTTCGGCGGCTCCGTCCTGAACACCAGTCCCTCGAAGATCCACAGCGGGTTGTTCATCACATCCTCGCACTCGTTCGGGAGGATCGTGAAGAAATGGGAATTCGGCCCGACGCCCGGCTTGCCGAAGAAACGGCATGCCGCAATGCCTTGTGAACGGGTCGGCGCATAAACCTTGAATTCGTAACCGGTCCTCGACCAGCCGGGAATCTGCACGCCGGCGTCGAGGATCCCGATTTCGGTCGGGTCTGCCGTCATGAAGTAGTGATCGAGCGCAGGGTTGTAGTACTCGATGGCCCACTGTTCGCCTGGACCGGGCGGGAGCGGCTCCGCTCGATCGAGCAAAAGGACATCGTCGCCGCCTCCGGCGACGCGAGTCATTCGTGCACTGGTCGCGCGGGCGAGCGGATTGTCGTCGACGTACGCGTTCAGGAATGTAAGCGTCCACGTGAAGATGTCGTTCGTCGAAGCGGCATCGAAGCCGTGCTGCACGCCCTGCAGCAGCACGAGTTGCCGCACACCCGTCAGGCGCGTCATGCCCAACGCGGTGATCTCCGCCGGCGCGACGACGTCGGCGCTGCCGGTGATCGCGAGATACGGCAGGTTCACATTCTGGAGCCCCAGCTGGTCACGCCCGAACGCGGGAAAGATGTTCTGGCCGAAATAGGGCACGTATCCAACGGCCGCCTTGAGGCGCGTGTCGTTGATGACGCTCTTCGACGCGAGGCCGATCGACACGGTGAGCTGCCCGCCGCGCATCAGCATCAACGACTCGCCGCCCTGGCTGCCGCCGAACCCGCCGATGCGAGTCGCGTCGATGCGCGCAGCGAAATTGGGGTCGGCGAAGACGACGTCGAGTGCGGCACTCAACTCGCGCGGACGCACCGCCTGCATCGCGGTGTAATTGGGGAAGTCGAGAATTGCCTGTAGCAGATCGTTGAGCGTGCTGATGCGCGAGTGCACGATGCGCGAGTCGCCATGGAACGGGGCGATCACCACGTAGCCGTAACTCGCCAGCAGCTTGACCGCGTCGATGTAGTCGCTCGAAAGCGGACTGCCGCCGAAGCCGTGCGAGAACAGCACGACCGGATAGCGCTCGCGGTCGCCCGCGAAGATCGGTGGCTCGGCGCCGCGCTGCATCTTCGGCACAGCCTTGCCGTTCGGTAGCGGGTAGTCCGCGTGCGGATTGCCGGCGCTCGTCGGATAACACACGAGATTCACCGATCGCAGCGTGCGACTGCGGAAATCGCCGTAGAGGTCCCGGTCGTCGGGTAGCGTCACGTTCGCGACGAACGCGTGCGGGGGATCGACGAGCAGATCGGTGACGTATGCGTTGCTGCCCGCGCCCCGTCCCTCCCAATACGCCGTCGCATCGCCCCCGATCGCGCGCGATGTGTCCTGCTCGATGTTGCTGCAGCCGACCGGATATGGACCAGAACCGATCGGCTGCACGATCCCGAACACTTCGTTGTACGACTGTGCACGTGCGTCGGCCGTGATGACGATGGCGAGTGCGAGCAACACGACGCGCAAAGGAGCGGGATTCATGGAATCCATCGGACGTGACGGAAACGGACGCAGACGTAGACGTGTCGAGTCGGGTATCGGTTCCGCCGGCGAAGATCGCAGCAAGCACCGATGACCGCGATGGCGAGCCTCGCCAAAATCGAGCTCGCGCGTTCGCGAGCTACACCGAATGGCCCGCTGGAGGGCTACGGGACGCCGCGATTCAGAACTGGTCCGCGGGAAGCGCCATGACGGATGCGCTGCCGTTGACGACCGACTCGGAGAGCGCTTCGGCCTCGGGCAAAAGACTCTCCGCGTAGAAGCGTGCCGTGGCGATCTTCGCCCGCAGGAACGGCTCGTTGCCCTCGCCCGCGCGAAGCCGGTCGCTGGCGATCATCGCTGCGCGCCCCATCTGCCAGCCGCCCACGCAAAGGCCCCACAGCTTGAGGTACGGGACGGAACCCGCGTAGGCCGCCCTGGGGTTCGTACCAAACGTCGTCACCATCCAATCGATCGCGCTCTGCAGGGATGCGGTGGCCGCGGCGAGGCGCAAGCCGATTGCGATCAGCGCTTCCCCATCGTGTGACGCGAGGCGCGCCGCAACCTTGTCGATCTGCGCCGCGACAAGCCGAGCCGTTGCGCCGCCGTCGCGCGCCGTCTTGCGCCCGATCAGGTCATTGGCCTGGATGCCCGTCGTGCCTTCGTAGATCGTGATGATCCGTGCATCGCGGTAGTGCTGCGCCGCGCCCGTCTCCTCGATGAACCCCATGCCACCGTGCACCTGCACGCCGAGGTAGGTCACGTCCTGCGCGATCTCGGTGCACCAGCCCTTCACGATCGGGATCATCAGGTCGACGAACGCCTGATGCTGTGCGCGTGCGGCGGCGTCGGGAGAATGACGCGCGTTGTCGAGAGCCGCCGCCGTGACGTAGCCGACGGCGCGCATTGCTTCCGTATACGCGCGCATCGTCATCAGCATCCGCCGGATGTCCGGATGCTCGATGATCGGGCCTGCCTTGGCCACCTTGTCCGCGCCCGGCGCCTTGCCCTGGACGCGCTCGCGGGCGTACGCCACCGCGCGCTGGTACGCGCGTTCGGACAGGCCGACGCCTTCCATCCCGACCGAGAAGCGGGCCTGGTTCATCATGATGAACATGTACTCGAGACCGCGATTCTCCTCGCCAATCAGGTACCCGATCGCGCCGCCGTGGTCGCCATACGCGAGTACAGCAGTGGGACTCGCATGAATGCCGAGCTTGTGCTCGAGCGATACGCATTGCACGTCGTTGCGGGCGCCGAGCGTGCCGTCCGCGTTCGGCAGGTACTTCGGCACCAGGAACAGCGAGATGCCCTTGACGCCCTCGGGCGCGTCCGGCGTCCGCGCGAGCACCAGATGAACGATGTTCTCCGTGAAGTCGTGCTCACCGAAGGTGATGAAGATCTTCTGACCGTATAGCTTGTAGCTGCCGTCGCTTTGCGGGACCGCGCGAGTGCGCACGGCAGCGAGGTCCGAGCCTGCCTGCGGCTCGGTGAGGTTCATCGTCCCCGTCCAGCGTCCGGACACCATCTGCGGCAGGTACTTCGACTTCTGCTCCGGCGTGCCGCAAAGCTCGATCGCGTCGATCGCACCTTGCGTCAAAAGCGGGCACAGGTCGAACGCCATGTTCGCCGCATGCCACATTTCCTCGACGGCCGTTGCAACCAGTTGCGGAAGATTCTGCCCGCCGTATTCCGTCGGCTTTGTGAGGCCGTTCCAGCCGTTCTCCGCGTACCGCCGATAGGCTTCCTTGAAACCGGCGGGCGTCTTGACGGTGCCGTCCGCGAGCAGCGTCGAGCCCTCGCGGTCGCCGGTCGCATTCAGTGGATCGAGAACGTCCGTGGCGAACTTGGCCGCTTCCTCCAGGATCGCCGACACCGTATCCGGCGTCGCGTCCTCGAAACCTGGAAGCGTTGCGACTTGCGAAAGACCGGCGAGTTCGTTCATGACGAACTGCATGTCGGCGAGCGGTGCGCGATAGATGCTCATGCGAGGGTCACGAAATGAGTTGTAAGTGACGCGAATGCCGGCGACCGGTCGTCACGTCCGGTGTCCGGACGCGGCTTTCAGCCCATGAAGAACACGTTGAGCTTGTTGCCGTCGAGGTCGCGAAAGTAGCCGGCGTAGAAGTTTTCGCTGCGAGGACCGGCGGGTCCTTCGTCCTTGCCGCCGAGTTCGAGCGCCTTCCTGTGAACGCGATCGACTTTTTCCCGGGAATCGACGACGAACGCAACCATCACGCCGTTGCCGACCGTCGCAGCCTTGCCATCATGCGGCCTGGTGATGCCCAGACTTGGCTTGTCCTGCGAAACGCCCCAGGCGATCGCATTGCCGAAATCCCATAGCCGCTTCGCCCCAATCTCGGCAAGCAGCGCGTCGTAAAACGCCGCTGCGCGCGGCAAGTCGTTGGTGCCAAGCGTCACGTAACCAATCATTGGTGTCCCCTGGGCCGGGAGGCAAAGCCCATATCAAAGCCCGTATTCTAGGATGAACGGCCTTGCAGCCGCTTTGGAGAACGTTCCCTGCGCGACCACTGCAATGACGCGCGCCACGCCCAAACTTTTCCGGTCGACTCGAGCGCATCTTGGAGCATCGGACGAGCGGTCAGATTCATGGGGAGCCATAGGGTCGCGATTTCATCGCACCGCAAGGTTACGGGTGCTCGTGCCGGACCCCCTTCCAGCCGCGTTTCGGCGACGCCGCAGAGCGACGTCTCGGCCGATTTACGTCAAGCGCGAGGCGGAGCGCGTCAAGCGATCCGGTCGCCTATACGTTATGGCAGTGCCTTCCGTGCGGTGCCCGCTCTGTGCGGAGAATCACCTTGGGTCGTGGACGGCAGGTCACCCGCCTGCGACGCCGATCACGGTGCCGATCGCCAACGCCAACGGAATCGCAACGTGTTCAGGGCGGCGGATCGTCGGCGACTGACGGCCCGACACAGGAGCGCCCGCCGTTTCAGCGAATGGCGGCGATCAGAAGGTCGGAGCCGCCTCGTCGACGGGACCGATCGGTGCCGGGAATTGCGACGGAAAGTAGTAGTTCGGCAGCCTGGCGCGATGCGCGGGGCTCTTCTCCGCGCGGACGGTCGTGGCGGTGGGCTCCGCCGAGTGCAGCACGCGCGCCGGCACGGCAGCGATCATGTAAACCGCCGCAGCGGTCGCGCAGAGGACGATGATTCCGCGTAACTCCGGCGAATGAGATGAAGTGGGTCGATGCACGATTTCTTCTTGCGTGGATGAATGCACGGTTTCTCCTTGCGTAGATCGATGCATGGTTTTTCCTGGCGCGAATGGATGCGTCGTTTCTCCTTGCTCTTGCAAATGCCGTCGCGCTCAGGGCCGAGTAAAGAAGAAATAATCGGCGGTGTAAGGCACGAATGCCTGATTGCCGACGTCGGTCATGGACGCGCATCCCGTCGCTGGCGCCGCGCCGCCTGAGGTATTGACGCGCTGGATGAATGCGGTCCTCGTGAGCGCATCCCCGCCGGTTGGTCCGTTTTCGGTTCCAGCAACGGTGAGCAGAAGCCAGCCAATCGCGCCCTGCTTGACGAACGCCGGATCGGATGAAGCGTTGCCAGGCTTGACCTCGCCCCACACGGTGCTCCCGTCGCCCGAGTGTCGCCACGTTGCGCGAATCACTCCCCGCGAAACGAGCGCAGGATTGGTGTTGTTTTCGGCCGGATTCGCGCTGAAGTAGTGGGTCGTCACTTCCTTTAGATCGTCGCTGAACAGCGTCGCTTGCGGCGTGAAGAGCGCGTATGCAACGCCGGACGACGAGGAAGATGAAGGTGCGCACACGTAGTTCTGCGTGCCCACTGCGTGTCCCTTGAGAAAGGCCCTGCTTCCTTCCGGCACTTGGATGGCCTGCGGCACCGGCGGCGGGGTCACCTCACCGGCGAGACCAAGGCTGGGCGGCGAGAGCGTCAACGTGGACGCAAGCATCGTGAAGCCCGCGAGCTTGCGGGAGTAACCGGCGTTCGAACGCACGCGCGTCTTGCATATCGTCATGGCAGCTCCCCGGTAGGCATTGGACGTCGGGCCGGCGACCGGCCTCGATCAATGGAGTTGAGTCTGAAGGCCGGGTGCGGCAGAATAATTTCAGCGCTGCGCCTGATTTGTTTCGTTCGTTTCATGACCTCCGCGCGCCGAAGATTGATCGCCGCACAACGGTCCGATATTTCGGCGCGTCGCGGGTCTCACTCCGGCAGTTCGCGACGGCGTAGCGCACGACATTGCAGATGACGACTTGGGAGGGATTTCGGAATGGACGTCCGTTTTCTGATCTTGCCGCTCGTCACGGCACTGCTTGCAGCGTGCTCAACCGCACCGACTACATCCGCCTTGCGGATCCCGGGCTGGCAAATTTCCCTTGGCAAGGGAACCGTGTCGAGCTACGCCGAGTTCGCGAGCACGGGTGCGCCCGTAGCGATGGGCGTCGTCTGGTCCGCCGACGCGCTGGAAAATCTGCCCGCCGGTTCGGACGAGCATCGGTGCTTCGGCCGCAACGAGCATGGCGGCATGCATGCGGCCACGAAGTGTCAGGACACCTTCGAGTTCGTCATCCCCTTGCCTGACGCCGCCGCACGAAGGAGCGACGTTCCATTCAAGTGGGTATTGCTGAACTGGAACCATCGAGGGCACATTCCGCCCGGCGTCTACGACGTGCCGCACTTCGACATCCACTTCCAGATGGCGCCAATTGCCGACGTATTCGCGATCGAGCCTGGGCCCTGCGGACCCGAATTCGTTCGATGCGACCAGTTTGAGAAGGCCCGGAAGCCGCTGCCTGCCAACTACCTCGCGGCGGACTACGTCGATGTCCAGGCGGTCGTGCCGGCGATGGGCAATCACCTGATCGACGTGACGGGCCCCGAGTTCCAGAAGCAGCCCTTTACGAGCAGCTGGATCTACGGCGTATACGATGGCAAGGTGATCTTCTACGAGGCGATGGTCACCCGCGACCACATGTTGAGCAAACCGAACCGCTGCATGCCGATCAAGTCCCCGAAGGCAGTGGCCGTATCGGGCTTTTATCCGACCGAATACTGCATACGCCATGACGCGGCGACGGGCGAGTATTCGGTCTCGATGGAAGCGTTCCGACATCGCGACGCGAGTCCGCCTGAACCTGCGAGCAAGGGTTAGGCTGCCAAGGGTCGGCAAAGGCGCGCGGTCGGCGAATGAAGATCTCGATCCTCGACGACTATCACGACACGCTGCGGACGCTGTCGTGCTTCAGCAAGCTCGACGGGCACGACGTCGAGATCTGGAACGATCACGTGCAGGATCTGGATCCGCTTGCGCAGCGACTCAAGGATACGGAGGCACTGGTGCTGATTCGCGAGCGCACGCAGATCCGCGCACCGTTGATCGCCCGGCTCCCCAAGCTCGAGCTCATCAGCCAGCGCAGCGTGTTCCCGCACATCGACATCGATGCCTGCACGGAACACGGCGTAATCGTCTCATCGAGTCAGCACGCGGACACGCCGTCCTATGCCGCCGCGGAGTTGACGTGGGGTCTCGTTCTCGCCGCTTTACGCCAGATTCCCCAGCAGATGGCGGCGATGCGCGCTGGCAGGTGGCAGACAGGGGTGGGCTCGACATTGCGTGGCAAGACGTTCGGCGTGTACGGGTACGGCAGGATCGGCGCAGTGGTCGCAGGCTATGCGAAGGCGTTCGGGATGGAGGTGATGGTCTGGGCCCGGGAGCAATCCCGAGCGCGCGCAGAAGCTGAAGGCTATCGAGTGGCGCAAAGCAAGGAAGCGTTCTTCGCGCAATGCGATGTCGTCTCCCTGCATATGCGTCTCGTGGGGCCAACGCGGGGTATCGTCACTGCGCGAGATCTGGCGTGCATGAAGCCGTCGGCGCTGATCGTCAACACGAGCCGCGCGCCTCTGATCGAGAAAGGGGCCCTGGTTGAAGCGCTGAAGCAGGGCCGTCCAGGAATGGCGGCCGTGGACGTCTACGAAGAAGAACCGCTGCTCGACAGCGGGCATCCCCTGCTCAGAATGAACAATGTCGTCTGCACGCCACATATCGGCTACGTGACCCGCGACGAGTACGAGATTCAGTTCGCCGACATCTTCGATCAGATCGTCGCGTATGCAGCGGGGGCACCAATCAACGTTGTGAATCCCGAAGCGTTGGCGAGGCGCGCGATCCGTCGTCATTGACCGAACGTCGAGCACCTCGGCTCGCGGTCCGTCGTCAATGACCGGACGCCGAAGACCTCGGGGCGCGCGACCCGTCGTCATCAACCGAAGGTCGAGCACCTCGGCTCGCGGTCCGTCGTCACTGACCCAACGCCGAACATCCGCTCACGACCGCGGCTTCCGACCGAGCCACGCTCGAAAGACGATGGATTTCGTCGCGGCTCTCTGCCAATACGATGCGCGGGCGATTGCGTGCGTGTCGCGCTCGACATCATCGTCGACCGAGGGAGGCTGACTCATGATTGGTCGACGTAGATGCATCAGCACACTCGTGGGCGCGTTGCTGTCCGTTCGCTTTGCTGCCGCCGCGGCCCGGAAAGCGCGGACGGTACCGCGCATCGGCATCCTGCTGTACAACTCGCCGCGCGTAGAACCAATCGCCCCGTTGCTTCACCGGCTGGAAGCGCTGGGCTACGTGGATGGCAGCACATTGGCGATCGAGTACCGCTTCGCCGAGGGCAAATCCGAGGCCCTTCCCGAACTGGCTGCGCAGCTCGTGCAACTCGAGCCGGACCTGATCTTCGCGTTCGGCGGCGACGTCGTGCCGTTTGCGAAGAAAGCAACGACCTCGATCCCGATCGTTGCGTGGATGAGCAACGATCCCGTTGAAAGCGGGACGGTCGCCAGTCTCGCCCGCCCCGGTGCGAACGTGATTGGGATCACGCTGGTCTACGATGAACTCGCGGGCAAGACCCTGGGCTTTCTCAAGGAAGCCGTGCCGGCGATCTCGCGCGTTGCTGTTCTATGGAATCCGGATCATGCCGATCCGGAGTTCCGGGAAACGAAGCGCGCGGCCACCGCTCTTGGCGTGCAGTTGCAATCGCTCGATGTCCGCCGCCCGGATGACTTCGGCGGCGCTTTCAATGCCGCGATCCGCGAGCGCGCGGAAGGTCTGGTTATCGTCTCGTCGCGTCTCATGTCACGGCAGCGGCAGCAGATCGCCGAATTTGCCGGGAACAACCGGATCATCGTCGCAGGCGGCTGGGGAGAGTGGACGAAGGATGGAGCTTTGCTCACCTACGGGCCCGACACGGGAGAGCTCATGGAGCGCGCCGCAGTCTATGTCGCCAGGATTCTCAAGGGTGCGCGCCCGGCCGACTTGCCGATGGAGCGGCCGACCCACTTCGACCTGGTGATCAATCTCAAGACCGCGAAGGCGTTTGGTCTTACCTTGCCCCCCACATTGCTTGGGCGCGCTGATCGGGTGATATCGTAACCGCTGCCCGATCATCGGACTGCGCGCCCATGCGGGCTGATCGCCATCGGCACGATGCTTGGCGCGTTCACTCGGCTTTCGCGTTGACAAAGCGCGGCCGCGCTTGCGGCCAGGAGAATGGCGACCGACGCCGCGAGGCCCGTATACAGCGATTGAGTTATGTCCGCGAGCCAACCAATCAATACCGGCCCGATCGACTGCCCGATCGCGAACAGCACGGTGAAGACCGACACCGCAGAGCCCCACGCTGACTTCGGCAACGAGCCCTTGACGAGATCGGTGACGGCCGCCGGTGCCGTGAACATGCCGGCGCCGAAGAAAAGCGCAGAGAGGATCATCGCAGGGAGTGATGTGTTGTAGAGAGGTATGGCGGCGCCGACGCTGATCACCGCTGCCGTCGCCGCAAGCCTTTTTGCCGCACCCCAATGCGCGCGCGGCGCGCGCCAGGCAATCGGTGCGAGCATCGTCGCGACACCGAGCGTTCCCCAGGTCAGCGCAACGTCGAGCGCCGACGCCCCATGGGAAACCATCCATGCGACGACGAACGTCATGTAGGCGATGTAGCCGACGCCGACCAGGAAGTAACTCGCAAGTGCTGCTCGATACGAGCGTATGGGCCACACACTCCCCCGGGCACCGCTCGAAGGTTCCTCGATCGTGGCAGCCGCCCGGATACTCATGGCCGCGAACACACCCGACACGCCGCCAATCGCAAGCCATGCAGTGCGCCACGCACTCTCGCCTGCCGTCGCCAACAGCCAAGGTATGCCCGCGCCGGACAGCAATATGCCCGCGCCCGCTCCACCGAAGTACACGGCGATCGCGCTCGACGAGAGATGCGGCCGATCCGGAAAGAGATTGCTCGCGAGAACACCGCCGCAGATGAAGACCAGGGCGCCGCTCATCCCGGCCACGGCGCGCAGGCACAGCTGCGCTTGGTACTGCCCTGTCAAGCCGGGCGCGACAAGGGCCAATACGGTCACGACGAGCCCGATGGAGAACAGGCGCCGGTTGCCGAGCCGGGAAACATAGCGCGCGGAAAAGAGTGCGCCGGCAAGATAGCCGAGCGCGTTCGCAGTGTTGAGCGAGCCCGCTTGCGAATAGTTGAGCCCCAGTTCGGAGCGCATGGCCGGTAGCAGAAGCGCGTAGGCGAATCGCGCAAAGGAATTGGAAACCGCAGGCCCGAGCGACAGCGCCGCGATCACCCAGAACCGGCGCCCGAATTCCGCGATCATGACGGTCTCCCACACGATGGTGCCTGGCGTTCATCACGCTTCGTACGGCCATCGATCGAAGCCTTGCGGTTCCGGCCCAGGCGTTGGCAAAGTCTCATCGGATGCACTTTCGAGCTCCTTCGTCGAACGGATCTGAGAGTCACTGTAATAGACGGCTGCTGCAGCCGAGTGTCCAGTTCAGTCGGTTCGCGTTTCATTTGTATCGTTCATGACGCGCGGCGTAAGAGTCGCCTCGTCGCCGATCGGATGATTCGCCGGAGGTGCGCACTCCCGCCGCTCTTTGCGCCCATCGCATGCGGGGAAGTTTCTCCGCTGAAGCGCGAGAGCCTGCGTGTCCTAATATTTGCGCTTGCCTGAGAAGTTGCGCTCGTCTGAGAATCCGCGCTCGTCTGAGAATCCGCGCTCGTCTGAGTATCCGCGCTCGCCTTAGAATCCGCGCTCGCCTGAGAATCCGCGCTCGCCTGAGAATCCGCGCTCACCTGAGAAGATGCGCTCGCCTGAGAATCCGCGCTCGCCTGAGAAGATGCGCTCGCCGCGGACTTCGAGCACGATTGGCGCGCCGTCCTGCACTCCCGAGTGGCTGGCTTGTCCCTCGTTCACCGAGCGGTAGATGCAACTACGTAGCTCCACGCGCCATGTCGGCAGCACCGCCTGCACACCACAACCATCCGCGTAAAGCATTGGCAGCGGCATTCCTTTTGGCGGTCGCGCTGCATGCATCGTTGACGCAGGCGGCGGATCAAGACCTGTCAGCCGCTGCGGCAGGTGCGTATTCGGCGCGTGTGCTTGCCGCTATCAATGCGTATCGCCTCGAGCACGGGCTGCGCGAGCTCCGCAGGTCCGATAAACTCGACGTGTTGGCGGACAGGCACAGCAGGAACATGGCGCAAGCGAACCGCTTGAGCCATGAAGGCTTTCGCGAGCGCCACGCTCGCGCGGGAAGCCCAATCTGCGTCGAGAACGTCGGATGGAATTACGACACGCCCGACGCGCAGCTCCACGGGTGGATCGACTCCCCTTCTCACAACGCAAACCTGCTCGATGCCAGAATCACGCAAGCAGGCGTCGGCGAGGCGAGCGGCTATGTCACCTTCATCGCCTGCGCGTGAGGCGGTAATCAGCGGTTGTCAGCGGCCCTCGGCGAAGTCGCGTTTGCACGATAGCGTTGACAAGCTGGCACCAACTGGGCAAAACCGATCAGCGCAGAACGGGGGCAGCAATGGCAACCGAGCGGTCAGACAGAGTCCCGGTCCCCATCGTGGGCCTCGCCCATATCGGCGTTCGCGTGCACGACCTCGAGCGCTCCGTGCGCTTCTATGAACTGCTCGGTTTCACGAAGACAGCGGGGCCGATCGGTCCGGAGCCCGTGGCGATCCTCGATCACCCTTCCGGTGTCGAAGTGAATCTCGTGCTCAATGCGCCGAGCGCCCGTGAGCCGAACATCCTCATGGATGTGCCTGAGAAGCATCCGGGCATTACGCATTTCGCGCTGTTGTGCCCGGACATCATGGCGGCGAAGCAGCAGCTTCAGAAGCGCGGCATTCCGCTTAGCGGCGGTCCCGTTCGTTTCGGCCCGGGCGCCCAGGCGATCTTCGTGCGCGATCCCGACGGGAACGTAATCGAGCTGCACCAGCGCGGCTGACTGGACCGGCGCGCGGCGACATGCTCACCACTTCATCTCGCCCTTGTTGACCTTCGCGCCGATGTCGAGCGCGATGGCGAGACCGGCGTCGGCGTAGGCGGACTTCATTGCAGCGATCAGCGCCGACGCGTTCGTGGCCTTTTGCAGCTCGGCTTCATAGCGTCGGAGATAGGCCTGCGTGTAGGCGATTTGCGATGCATCCCGCTTCTGACCCGACAGCGAATGGCCCGGAATCACCGTTTGCGGCTGTAATGCGGACATGACGTCCAGCTTCTTGATCCAGTCCGCGCGCTCCTGGGACCCTTGCGTGTCGGCCGTCCATGCGTGCAGGCCTGCGAACACATTCACGCCGCCGGCAATCGCCTTGATCGACGGGATCCACACATAGCTGCGTTGCGGCAAGGGCTGGTCAAGGCCACGGATCTCGAGCACCTGGTCCTCGAGCGCGATCGTCGTGCCTCGCAGGACATCGGGTAGCGGCACCGCCTTCGGTGCATTCATGCCGAGTCGCGGTCCCCACACTTGAAGCTTCGCTGGCAGTGTCGTCTGGATCTTCTGTACCGTCGGCGCCGTGGCCACCACCTTGGCATCCGGGAAAAACTGTTTCAGGGTGTCGATGCCGAAGTAGAAATCCGGATCTGCCTGGCTGATATAGATCGTCGTCAACCTCTTCCTGCTGTCCAGCACCATCGCGGCGATCCGCAGCGCATCTGCACGTGTGAAACCGGTATCGAGCAGTACTGCATCGTTGCTGCCTGACACCAGCACCGCGTTCACGTGGAAGCTTCCCGCGTCCGCGTTATAGACCTGCAGTGTCACGGGGGGAAGGGCGCCTTGCGCATGAGCGTCGGCCGCGATGACACCAAGCGCAGCGACGCCGGGAACAGCGAGTCGGAATAGGTCTCGGGATATGAACACGACGGGCTCCTGTTGAAGAAGAATTCAGGGCCCGAATGTATTGGTTTCAATCCAGGAGATAAACTGCGTGACAGTCGAAACATTGTTGAGCGGATCGTCCTAGTCCATGGATCGCCTCACCGCGCTGTCGGTGTTCATCGAGGTCGCTGATTGCGGCAGCCTCACGCAGGCCGCGCAGCGCTTGAACCTGTCGCGCGCAATGGTGAGCCGGTATGTGGCGAGCGTCGAGAAGTGGCTTGGCGCGCGCCTGCTGCATCGCACGACAAGGCGCATCAGCCTGAGCGACGCGGGTCAGGAAGCGTTGCCACGCTTCCGCCATATGCTCAACTTGTCGGAAGAAGTTCAAGCCGCAGCGGTTACGCGTAGCCGCGAGCCGATCGGCAAGCTGCGGATCACGACGAGCCTATCCTTCGCTCAGGCGCAACTCACATCGGCGGTGGTGGAGTTCCAAACCCGGTATCCGCGCGTGCAAGTGGAACTGTTCGTCGTGGATCGGGCGGTCAACCTGGTCGAGGAGCGCATTGACCTGGCCGTGCGGATCACTAATGCGCTGGAGGAGACGGTTGTCGCGCGCAAGCTCGCGCATTGCCACTCGGTGCTATGCGCGTCGCCGGACTATGTGAAGCGGCACGGCCAACCCCGGAGTGCGGGGGATCTCAAATCGCACAACTGCATTACGCATGCTTTCGGCAGCGGAGGCGAATACCGGCTGCGACACGAAGGCGAAACGGTCGCTGTCGCCGTGCGCGGAACGCTCTTCAGCAACGAAACCGCGGTGCTGCGCCAAGCAGCCTTGGAAGGGGCAGGAATTGCACTCTTACCCACGTACTACGTGATCGACGAGCTGCGACGCGGCGGTCTCGTGCGCCTCTTGCCGGATCACGAGCCCGAGCCGCTGGGCATCCATGCCGTGTATCTGTCGCGGCAACACCAACCTCAAGCGTTGAGGGAGTTGATTACCTTTCTTGTGGAGCGCTTTGGCGGCAAAGAAGCACCCTGGGATGAGGGCCCGAGCGGCAGCAAGCGACGACGGCGATAGAAGCGAGGTCGCGGGCGGGTCCTTGAATTCGTCGCCAAGATCCGCGATGAGTCAGGAAGAGGAGAGTTCAGCGGTCAGCGCGGGAATGATTTCGAAGAGGTCGCCCACGAGGCCGTAGTCGGCGATCTGAAAAATGGGCGCCTCCGGGTCCTTGTTGATGGCCACGATGACCTTGCTGTCCTTCATCCCCGCCAAGTGCTGGATCGCACCGGAGATGCCGACGGCCACATAGAGATCGGGCGCAACGATCTTTCCCGTCTGACCGACCTGGTAGTCGTTGGGAACATAACCCGCGTCGACGGCCGCTCGAGACGCGCCGATCGCCGCATTGAGCTTGTCGGCAAGCGCTTCGAGCATCTTGAAGTTGTCGCCGCTTGCCATTCCACGGCCACCCGATACGATGACCCTCGCGCTGGTGAGTTCCGGACGCTCGGATTTCGTCAACTCCTGTCCTATTACCTTTGATGCCGTAACCTCGGGCGCCGCGGTAATTGTCTCGATCGGCGCGTTGCCGCCCGTAGTGGACACCGCATCGAACGCGGTCGTGCGCACAGTAAGGACCTTGATCGAGTCGGAAGAGCGAACCGTAGCGAAGGCGTTGCCCGCGTAGATCGGGCGCACGAACGTATCCGGCCCTTCGATGCCCATCACATCCGAGATCTGGGCCACGTCGAGTTTCGCCGCAATGCGGGGCAATACGTTCTTGCCGAAGCTGCTCGCGGGAGCGAGGACGTGGGAATAGCTGCCGGCGTGGATCACCTGTAGCGCGGTACCCGCAACATTTTCTGCGGTCGGCGACTGAAGATACGGCGCCTCTGCGCGAAGCACCTTGGTGACGTTCGGCAAGGCGGTAGCCGCTGTCGCTGCGCCCTCCACTCCGTTCCCGACCACGAGGAGGTGAACGTCCGCACTCAGCTTCTGCGCGGCACCTAACGTGTGGAGTGTCGCGGACTTGAGCGACGCGTTGTCATGCTCTGCGATCACCAAAATCGGCATTGGTTACCCTTCGTTAACCCTCGTCGGTGGCACTACCCGCCGGCCGGTACAGAGGTCCCAGGCACGTGCCTCTGTCACCTGAGTACTTTCGCCTCGTTACGCAGCTTGGCGACCAGTTCCTTGACGTCCGCCACGCGGCCGCCACCCTTGCGCTTGGACGGCTCGACCACCTTCTCGGTACGGAAGCGAGGCGCGACGTCCACGCTGAGCGCTTGCGGCGTAAGCGTCTCCATCGGCTTCTTCTTGGCCTTCATGATGTTCGGCAGTGTTGCGTACCGCGGCTCATTCAAACGAAGGTCCACGGTGATGACTGCCGGCAACGTCATCTCCACAACTTCGAGTCCTCCGTCGACTTCGCGCTTGACGGTCGCCTTGCCATCGGCGATATCCACCTTTGAAGCGAACGTCGCCTGCGGCCAATCGAGAAGTGCGGCGAGCATTTGTCCCACCTGATTTGCATCATCATCGATTGCCTGTTTGCCAAGGATGACGAGCTGCGGTGTTTCCTTTCTGACGATCGCGCAAAGGAGCTTGGCGACAGCGAGCGGCTGCAGTTCCTCATCCGTCTGAATGAGGATAGCCCGGTCGGCACCGAGCGCCAGCGCGGTGCGCAGCGTTTCCTGGCACGCCGTCATGCCGCACGAAACGGCGACGATTTCGGTGACGATGCCTTTCTCGCGCAGACGCACGGCTTCCTCGACGGCGATCTCGTCGAACGGATTCATTGACATCTTCACGTTCGACGTATCGATGCCACTGCCGTCAGGCTTTACTCGGACCTTGACGTTGAAATCGACGACGCGCTTAACAGGAATGAGGGTCTTCATGTGCGTCTAATTGAGTCCGACAGAATCGTCGATCTTTGGGTATTCGGTCCCATCGCTAAGTTGCTCCGAAACCAGGGCGGCGCGAAACCGCCATGGAAATGATAGGGTATGCTCACCGCAACGTGACAATTTGGGCAGCGCTCCTTGATTGAGTCACCATCGCATCAGGCAGGACGCCCAAGTAAATCCACCACCCACACTTAGCAGCAGAACCTCATCACCAGCCTTTATTAGACCGCGACGGACACCCGAATCGAGGGCTAATGGAATGGAGGCAGCCGACGTGTTCGCGTGCTTATCGACAGTCACGATCAATCTGTCTCTGGCTATCTCCAGCTTCCTTGCCGATGCTTCTATGATGCGGAGATTAGCTTGATGCGGGATCAGCCAAGTGACATCTCGCGGGGACATATGGTTCGCCTTCAGGCATTCAACGCCGCTCTCTACAAGTCCACGTACGGCGAATTTGAAGACTGTGCCCCCCTCCATGTGTAAGTACGGACTTTGTTTCGAAGGTGTACGGAGAACGTCCGGCGTCGATCCGTCTGCGTGTAGGTGCACTGATCTTACGCCTGGGGATGAGTCGCTGACTAACACTGCCGCGCCGGCTCCGTCACCGAACAGGACGCAAGTTGCTCGCTCACTCCAATCCAGAAGATGAGACATCCTCTCGGATCCAACAATTAAGGCCGTGCTGCACTTACCTGACCCAATCATGGCGTCGACCAGCGCAAGGGCGTAGAGGAAGCCCGAACAGGCGGCAGATAGGTCCATCGCGCCCACCGTTCGAGCGCCCAAACGGTGCTGCAAGAGCGCCCCGGTCGATGGAAAAATCAAGTCAGGAGTGATGGTCGCAACTACGATCAGGTCTAACTCGTTGGCCTTGACTCCCGCAGCTTTTAACGCAGCCGTCGCAGCATTTACGGCCATCTCCGTTGTCGTTTCTTCCGCCTCTGCGATGTGGCGCTCAACAATCCCCGTCCTAGCGCGTATCCAGGCATCGCTCGTATCAGTAGTGGTTGCTAACTCGGCGTTAGTAAGAACTCGCCTAGGCAAATAACTGCCAGTCCCAGTTATGCGACTATAGATTTTAGCCACGATTTCGGCGCTATCCGTTCGCTCGCCCGGCTGCGGCACATTCAGCCATTGTTTTTCAATTTGTTTGAAACGGCCCGGTCGCAGGGGGGCTGCTGTATGGCGGTCCGACTATCCGTAACCACTAAGATTCTGACATAATTGTTAGCGAATCTCAAAACATAACATGCTGAATATCAAAGGTTCTGATGGCGGCCGTAAAGCCTAATGGGCCTGCCTCTGCCAGAGCAGTGAACGCCCGGCTAGAACCCACTTGTCGGCCGACCTAAGGTAGAGCTTGGTACAGACCTTGCCTCCTTTTCGCCGTCGACCCCGGCAGTCGGGCCCCAAGACAATGCTAGATCGCCTCAAAAAACGTTTAATGGCGCGCGGAGACAGCGAGCACGAGCAAGCTGCGCTGCGTATCATCATCGTAGGTCTCGTACTCGGTTACATGGCCTGCTTCCACGGTTCTCCGCGCAATTGGAGCAGCGTGGAGTGGACAATCATCCTCGGATTGTCCGGGTTTTTCACCGTGGCCTTGGCCATATTTGCCGCGATCTGCATTCGTCCCGATAAAAACGTCCCCCGCAGACTGATTGGGATGCTCGCCGATAACGGCGGCGCTACTTGGTATATGTGTTTGGCGGGCGAGTATGGCTTCTCAATGATCGGTGTATTTCTGTTTGTTACGTTCGGCAACGGTTTCCGGTATGGTCGCCGCTATCTATTCGGCAGCCAACTGCTGAGCTTACTGGGCTACAGCGCAGTACAACTGTTTGTCCCGTATTGGCAAGCTCATCGTTCGGCCGGCGTTGGACTGCTCATCGCACTGATCGTCCTACCCTTGTACATCTCCACGCTGCTCGAAAGGATCCAAGAGGCCCGGGCAAAAGCAGAAGAGGCAAACCTTGCGAAGACGTCGTTTCTGGCCAACATGAGCCATGAAATGCGTACGCCGCTGAACGGCATCGTCGGCGTGGTCGATCTCCTTAGAACTACGGCTCTGTCCGCTCAGCAGGTAGAGTTGGTCGCTCTACTTCGTCATTCGATTGCGGTCCTCCGTTCTCTGGTCGACGACGTTCTCGACATCACAAAGATTGAAGCTGGTCGATTAACCATTGAGGTCGCGCCGTTTGACCTTCACGCTTGCGTCAATGGCTTGATTCAGTTGTTGCGTCCGCACGCCGAAGCAAAGGGATTAACCCTAAACGCATATGTCGACCCAGCCCTCGAATATCGCGTCCGCGGCGACTCTCATCATCTTCGACAAATTCTCCTAAACCTGCTCGGTAACGCAATTAAGTTCACTGAAAAAGGATCGGTGACATTGTCAGTCGGCCTGCAGCGCGAGAGTACGGACGGCGTGAACGCGCGTTTCGAAGTTAAAGACACGGGCATTGGTATCGCAGCGGACGCTTTACCCAAGATTTTTGAAAGGTTCGTGCAGGCTGATCAGTCGACCACCCGGAAGTACGGAGGAACTGGACTAGGAACTACGATCGCCAAGCAATTGGTAGAGATCATGGGTGGAACTATTGGCGTTGAAAGCAAGGCGGGAGAAGGCAGTTTGTTCTGGATAGAAGTTCCGCTCTTACGAGACATAGCGGATGCTTTGCAATCAACGGCTTCAAGTCACGAAGAGTTGGCTGATGATCGGGCTATAACCTTGGTTATCTCAGCACCCGGCTACGCCGACGCCACTGCTGCTCTCCGGTCGCTCGGTGAACGATATGAAGTAGTACCAGCGGCAACTGTAGGGAGCAGATTGGAAGCATTCCAGAGTTCCGGCGCGACGATTAGAGCGATCGTAGCGTCTTGTGCGGTCGAGCAGGCCTGTGCCATCTTCAACTCAGCGGTCCAGCGCCTTGCTTCATCACATGTCGCGCTAATCTACATCGCAAACGGCGAAGTTTCTGTTGTTGACAGAGCACGAGTAAATAGCATCAACGGCGCGTTCGCCCTCGCGTATCCAACGGCGAAGCTAATTGCGAACGCTATTCACGTTGTGAACGCTGGGGTGGAAGGAGCAGGTTCCACAGGAGCAGACCTTCAGGCAGTCCTAGGACGACAGCGCCAGGCGCTAAAGATACTTGTCGCCGAAGATAACACTACTAATCAGAAGATCATCAAGCAGCTACTGCAGAGTGCAGGCTATGAGGTAATACTCGCGTCCGATGGCGAGATGGCGCTTGACCTCTATGAGAGAGAGTGCCCGGACATAGGCATCTTCGATTTCAATATGCCTTTGAGGACTGGCGTTGAAGTGATCCAAGCCATTAGGACAATGGAGCCGCCGGGCGAACGGATGCCATCGATAATCCTTTCGGCATCGGTAACTATCGAGGCCCGGCAGCGCGCTGCAAATGCAGGCGCAGACCAATTCCTCGGGAAACCGTTTGACGCCGCTGCTCTAATTCAGCACATAGACCGTTTCGGCAACGGCCTGGTAAGCAAGAAGCCTAAAGTAAGACTGGATGAGAGACGAACTGACACGCCCTCGACGCTAACTGTCGCGAACGGTCGAGCCGCAATGAACGCATCGGCCGTCCCTGACTTGGGTCAACCAAAAGAGCGCGAAGACTTGGTTGACTCCGACCGCCTTGCGCAACTGGAGGACATTGCGCGTGATCGGTCCTTCTTAGGTGAGCTAATCAACGGCTTCATAACCGACGTCGAAGTGATCCTTCTCAATACTGAACGTGCAATCGCCGCGGGTGCTGTTATGGCGCTGCCGGATCTTATGCATTCGCTTAAGGGCGCTGCGGTAAGTGTAGGTGCTATCCAACTCGCAAACCTAGCGACGAAGTTGGATCAGGCTGTCACAGTGGCAACACCTTCCGAGGAGTTGGTCCGCCTGACAAGGAAAGTCAGGAAGTGCTTTGAAGCGACGTCGGCGCATTTAGCCCGTTTCTTACAAGGAAGGCTGGAGTCTTCAAATCCCCCGCATTCTATGCATTGACTACAGCGCTGAGCGGGGCGAAGAGACGTTCAACTGTCTCTTCATCGTTGGATACCGACGCCAACTTATCCTGTGCGCGTACTAGGCGCGCCATCATTCTTAGGTCGCGGTTCTCAAGCCGCATTGCCGCTTCCACCCAGACTGCAACTATCGACCTCATCTCAGAATGCGAGACGGGTTGGAACTCACGCTTAGCCATAGACATGGCGCGATAGCTATTACGCCTGCGCTGGCGGGTCTTGATCATCGCCTTAGTGACCGCCAGACCCGCACCGTCTTCAGTGATCTCGTCCACGACACCCAAGTCATACATCTGCTTTGCCGTATAAACCTGCCCGCTCATGATGATGTCTTCAGCCTTTCGCAGCCCGATTTTGCGGCCGAGGAGCGAGAGCGCGCCCATCCCTGGGAACATGTTGAATAGGACCTCCGGGAACGACATTGTTGCACCGCGTTCAGCAACAATGATCTCACTCGCCAAAGCGCACTCGAATCCGCCGCCGAACGCTCTGCCCTGAACTAAGGAATACGTGACAACATCGGCACCGAACCCCCTAACGCGCCGAAACATGTTGTCAACGCAAAGTTCACCATATTGTGTCAGCACCTTCCGATCCTTACGCAGGATCGCCTGAATAAACATCGAGAGATCGCCGCCTAGATTGAACACGCCCGGCGTGAGGCTGCCGAAAACGGCGTTCTCTACTTTGCACTGACGGCCCTTATGTTGCATCCATCCTTGATGCTGCTCGAGTCGGCTTTCGAATTGTGCAACTTCCTCCAAGAAGGCGGAGTTGAAGCATGCACGCGGGGTTGGATTCATCCACCAGAACAACGTTAACGTCTCCTCGTCGTACTCCACTTCGATTTGTCGGAGATTATGTGTGTGTGCAAGCGCGGGAAAATCGGCAACAGCGTTCATGAAAACAACCTCCGAATGACTGCAGGAATGATGACGTAAGAGTGACACAACTTGCCGTTTCTCGGCACGCGTGTACTCTACATGAGATTTGAACTGACGTGGAAGCAAATGAACACGGGCTTCAAGACTGCCGGCGGGGTTGTTGCGACAAACGCAAAATACCTGTCATTTTAGCGACTTATGACGCTGTCCTAATTCTACCGATGCAACTCCCTTTCTCGACGAACCGACCAAGCTGGATTATCTGTCGGCTACAGCTACAACTCCGTCCACCGCCCCCCCACCAACCCCTCCACCGGCTTGAATGAGGCCTTGTACGCCATCTTGGGACTCTCCTGGATCCAGTAGCCCAAGTACAGATACCTCAAACCCAGATCCCGGCAGCGTTCGATCTGCCACAGGATGCTATACGTGCCGAGGCTGGCCCCAGCGGGTTCGGGATCGAAGAACGTGTAAACCGAAGACAGTCCATCGGCCAACCGATCGACCAGACTGACGATGCGGAGCTCTGCGTTTTGCGTGAACTCGTAGAGGTCGGTCGAAACGTTGCTGTGGAGCAGAAAGTGTTGGTACTGCTCGCGACTGTCCTGGTCCATGCCTCCGCCAGGGTGGCGTAGGCGCTGATATCTGAGGTACAGCGCGTAGTGGGCGGAATCGTACGTTAATTCCCGTCTAACTACCGTCATTCCCCCCTTATCTCGCATGGATCGCCGTTGGCTGCGACTCGGGCGGAATCGGTCGACGGGGACTCGCACGGGGACGCACGCCCGGCAATGGTCGCAGTAGGGGCGATAGGTGAACGCCCCACTCCGCCGAAAGCCCAGTCGCACCAGTTCACTGTAGACGCGGGAATCGATCAGGTGACTCGGCGTGGCCACCTGGGAGCGCGCCGCGCGCTCCGGCAGGTAGCTGCAAGGGTAAGGCGCCGTCGCGTAAAACTGCAGTGTCGCGAGCGGTAGATCGTGAAGATTGCTCACGGATGCTCCAGAACGGGCCCCGCTGTCCAGCCGGCGGGCGCCGCGTTCGAGTTTATCAATTCGGCCAGATAACGCGAGAACTTGCGGCGTGAGATCGGCCTAGCCCCGAGTGACGCGAGGTGGCCGGTCTCCTGCTGACAGTCGATCAGTGGCACCGCCTGGCTGCGCAATACCGTTACGAGTGCTGCCAGGCTGACCTTGGAAGCGTCAGAGGCGCGGGCGAACATCGACTCGCCGAAAAATATCTTCCCCAACGCAAGTCCGTATAAGCCGCCAACCAAGCCGCTGTCACCCCACGCTTCGACTGAATGGGCGTACCCAAGGAGATGGAGGCGATGATACGCGGCCGACATTTCGGGCGTGATCCAGGTCCCGTTCTGACCGTTGCGAGGAACACGTGCACATTGGTCGACCACTTCATCGAACGCGCTGTCGACTCGAATCTCGAAATCTCCCCGGCGTATGCGCTTCAGCAATGAGCGCGAGATCTTGAATTCATCGACATATAGCACCATTCGCGGATCAGGGCTCCACCAGAGTACGGGCTGCCCTGCGCTGTACCACGGGTAGACGCCGTGCCGATATGCTGTGATCAGTCGCGCCGGCGACAAGTCACCGCCAGCCGCGAGCAGGCCGTTTGGGTACGGAAGTGCCGATTCCAGAGGTGGAAATGGCGACGTCGGATCGAGCCAGGGAATCACATTCGCATTCGACGCATCGTTTGCGGGCGTCGCCTGCAAGTGTAGGTGTAGAAGCAGGATCCAGTAACATTCGCGCAACGCCCCGGTAGCTCAGTGGATAGAGCAGCCCCCTCCTAAGGGGCAGGTCGGACGTTCGATTCGTCTCCGGGGTACCCCCGATGCGCAAACCCTTTCCCGCAACGCCGAGCGTATCGACGCGGTTTTTCCGATCCACATCCGCGGCGTCGTACACTTCGGACAACCGCGACGTCGGTAACTCGGCTTGGTTCTAGTCGGCTGCGTCGACCTGAAGTCGTTCCCCCTGCGCCGACCCACCGGCCCGATGGCGCAAATCCCGGCTCGCACCGACTGCGTCTGGTGACCCGCGGTTCCACAACGCGCGGTCGAGACTCCACGCACCACCTCCCGCCACCGCGAAATAGAGGAATGTGAAGCTGTAGAGGGCGGACAGTTCGCCGCGGTTAAGGAGCGGCCAGAATCCTTGAGGTGCATGAGCGATGAAATAAGCGAAGGCCATTTCGCCCGACAGAAGGAACGCCACCGGACGCGTGAACAGACCAATGAGGATCAGCGCACCGCCGATCAGCTCCATCAGCCCTGCGACGCCGGACAGGGAAAGCAATACCGTTTGCGTTGCGCGGGCGACGGGGAAGCCCAGGATCTTCTGCATCCCGTGCATCATGAACATGAAGCCCGTAACGATGCGTAAGACGCTCAAGGCGCGAGGCGCCCACGCATCGATGAAGGAATTGGGTAATCTCATGCCGACTCCTGATCACGATTTGATTAGAGGAACAATGTCCAGGTTTGACGCATCTTCTCCCAAAAAGTGCGCGGAACAGCCAGCAGCACCTGACATTCGATGAACCCGGTCCGCTACCTGATCCGACCACAAGATGTGCATGCACACTTGTTCGAAGTGCATTGCGAACTGGATGATCCTCATCCGGAGGGTCAGCGCTTTCGACTTCCCTCCTGGATTCCCGGTAGCTATCTGATCCGAGAATTCGCGCGTCAGTTCGTCGCCGTGCGCGCGGAATCGGCGGGCGCTCCACTTGCGATCGAGAAGGAAGCGAAGGACCTGTGGCGAACAGCCCCCGCGCCTGGGCCTATCACCGTGGTTGCAGGAATATATGCCTATGATCTTTCGGTACGCACCGCGTACGTCGATGCGACACGCGCGTACTTCAACGGCGCGTGCGTGTTTCTGCGCCCGGAGGGCAAGGAACAGGCTGCCTGCATCGTCGAGATACTACCCCCTGCAGGAGATGAGTACGCGCAGTGGCGCGTCGCGACCACCCTAGGCCCGCAAGGGGCGCCTCCCTATGGGTTCGGGACGTACGCCGCTGCGAACTACGATGAGCTGATCGATCATCCCGTCGAGATCGGCGACTTTGCGCTTGCCGCGTTTACCGCCGGCGACGTGCGCCATGAGATCGCGCTCACCGGCCACCATCGTGCCGATCTCGAACGGCTCGCACGCGACCTCGCGCGCGTCTGTCAATGGCACATCGATCTGTTCGGCGGTGCATCGCCAAGTCGTCCGCCGTTCGATTGTTATCTGTTTCAGATCACGGCTGTCGGTGATGGCTTCGGCGGACTCGAGCACAGGTCGAGCACCAGTCTGCTGTGTCGCCGCGACGAGCTTCCCGTGCGCGGCCGCACCGCGATAAGCGATGGTTACCTGAACCTGCTCGGACTCGCGAGCCACGAATACTTCCATAGCTGGAACGTCAAGCGCATCAAACCTATCGCCTTCGCGCCCTACGACCTCTCGCAGGAAAACTACACGCGCCAGCTCTGGGCGTTCGAAGGCTTCACGTCTTATTACGACGATCTGGCGCTCGTCCGCTCGACGTTGATCGACGAGGCGCGTTACCTGGAGCTGCTTGCTCGCTCGATCACCAGCGTTCTGCGCACTCCCGGTCGTCACCTGCAAAGCATTGCTGACTCGAGCTTCGATGCCTGGATCAAGTTCTATCGTCAGGACGAGAATTCTCCGAATGCAGGCATCAGTTACTATTGGAAGGGATCGCTCGTCGCGCTCGCGCTCGACCTCACGCTTCGCAAGGGTCGGGGTTCGCTCGATGACGTGATGCGCGCGTTGTGGACCGGGCATGGCTCAACCGGCGTCGGCGTTGCAGAGGATGAGATCGAGCGCATCCTCGGCGAGATCGCAGGGCACGACATGCACGACTTCTTCGATCGGTATGTGCGCGGCACCGAAGATCCGCCCCTCGAGTCCCTGCTGCGCGACTTCGGAGTGGAATGGCATCTGCGAGCGGCGAGTGGTGTCGGTGATCGAGGCGGCAAGCCCGCGACCGGTCCCTTGCCTTCGTGCTCGCTCGGCGCGCGCCTTTCAACTGACTTCCGCCTTACCCACGTCTTCAACGGCGGACCGGCGGAACGAGCCGGCCTGGCTGCGAATGACGTGCTGGTGG
>Ga0105248_10001395_pt1 | contig 26957 bp, 19 predicted proteins | sample KBSS34metaG_FD_81524 | JGI IMG/M metagenome (GOLD analysis project Ga0105248, IMG submission 81524) | Switchgrass rhizosphere microbial communities from Kellogg Biological Station, Michigan, USA - KBS S3-4 metaG | ecosystem: Host-associated > Plants > Roots > Rhizosphere > Soil | place... | reverse complement strand
TGCGGTCCTTTGCTCGAATCGCCTGAGCTCTGGTCTCGAGGGTTTGCGCCTCCTCCAAATGGCCCAGCTTGCGCAGGACGTTCGCGTAATTATCCAATATCGGGAGCGTTCGAACCGGGCTGTTCTGTCCGAATTCCTTCTCAAGGATAGCCAGAGCCCGTCTACTGACCGGCTCCGCTTCAGCAAAGCGATTCTGCTCTGCATACAGGACCGCGAGACGCTGCAATTCGCCGGGAACGCCGAGGTCCTCCTTCCCGGCAACGGTTTCGCGGATCGCCAATGTGCGTTTGAAAAGCCCCTCGGCTTCCTTATATTGACGAACTCATACAGCGATCCCAAACTGCCAGCGGCTTCCGCCACCTCCAGATGGTTCGGCCCTGATTGTTGTTCTTTAAGCGTGAACAGCTGCTTCGATTCGACAATGGCCCTGATGCGCGCCTGTTGATCGATTTGGGTAACAATGTTCCAGGGGGTCGCAGGTTCTGCAATCAGTAGCAGGTTCGTCATCACTTTATTCCTTTGGTTAACGAGTACAGGAATTTCTTTCCGTGAGTGTGCGCGATGCCTTGGCCGGAGATTTTAGCAGGTCCCACAATTTCGCCAAGGTCATCGCCAAGGTGAAAATTGAAACAGGACGTCCGCTACCCTTCTCGATCGAACCGGTCCGACTCGCGAGACGGCATGAAGAAACGCGTATAACCGAGGAATTCTGTTAATTGCGAAGTATCCAAGGATTCATTCTGAAAAGAAATCCCAGTCCATATAACAGATCGAAATAACAGATTGAACAGACAAATGAAATTGTCGGAAAAGTTTACGTTTGTTCGCAATTCTTCAGTCAAGCTGAAACTTAAAGCAACTCAACCAGATATAACGCATGTGTCGCACAGCACGCGATTAAAGTGTCGGATTTCCTTATAGTTTTCGTACCCGCACGCCCATGAAGCCCACCGCTAAACGTCGTCCGCAGATCCGACTATAGTCTCCTATCGTGCTCATACTGTGGACCAAATCGAATGTAATTCAGGAGTGAGGTGCAATGGCACTAAGGTGGTACTTGCTTTGCTCTGAAGCAACCAAACAAGGAGCCACCATGACACCATTCACGAAGATTGTTCATTGGGCATTGCCGGTCCTCTTGCTGTTTGCGATCGCGGTCCCGAGTTGGGCGGACACGTTTACCTTCACGTCCACTCTGACAGGACCCAATGAAGCTCCACCAAATACGTCTCCGGGTACGGGATTTGCGATGATCGTGTTCGACAATGTGGCCCACACCTTATCCATCAATGGAGCGTTCAGCGGTCTTCAGGGCACAACCACGATGTCGCATATCCATTGCTGTACCGCTGTCCCATTTGCCGGAACAGCGGGCGTTGCCACACAGGTACCGTCGTTCGTGGGGTTTCCATTGGGAGTGACAAGCGGTTTCTTTTCCATTAACCTCGACCTGACTCTGGCATCGTCCTTCAATCCGGCATTTGTAACCGCAAATGGTGGCAGCGTCGCTGCATCCGAAGCTGCTCTTCTCGCAGGCGCCATCGCCGGTACCGACTATTTGAACATCCACACCACCGTTGTACCAGGCGGTGAAATCCGGGGATTTCTCGTCACCGTTCCGGAAGTATCCTCTTTATCTCTTCTCGGTATTGGTATCGCCGGAATTCTTGTTTTCTCTATAAGGAAGCGAGCATCCGCCTAAGTGAAACGCTTCATTCAGGCTGAGCTCAAGGACGCACGCGATTTTTAGCTGCGAACGCGATCGGGTCCGTCAGAAAGCTGATGCTATGACGGACCCGGCTCAAGCCATACGCCTTCGAGCATGGCGCCCGCTAGTTGGGCTGTGCAAATCCCTATCGTACCTTGGCAGAGATGTCGACTGCCGGATGTCAGCGTGGATCCCATCGCAATCCGATTTGCCTTCCGCCTTCGGAATCCTTCCGGGAATCCAACCGTTTTGAAAGAGAACCACAAAGTCAGGAAAGCGCCGCGTTCCCAAAATCAGGTTCCTCTACAACGCCTTCTGCAATGCAATCGGGATGCCCGCAGTCGCAGGCAATCTCGACGAGATCCCCAGCGTCATGGCAGTAGGGACTGCAGAATTTCTCCCCGCCTGACGGATAACATTCACATGCAGGATGAGCACACTTGTCGTTTGCCATTTTGCACCTCCGAATATCGTTCAGGCACATCCATGGCCAAACCTCCGGCCATCCCCCACTGAGTTTTATGGGGCATTTGTCGGAAGTGATCTCGCTCGACTGGTAAATGAGTGCCACCACTCGGACCGTAGGGAGTCCGTGGTTGTCGACGTCGGGATCGAACGACAAGCCTCAGGCAGGTCTCAATATCTGGGCAGGGCCCCGGTCGTGACGCAAAGCGGGAATCGACTCGCGCCTGCGCCGCGAGTTGTTGAGGATGCGCCCGACCACGCACCTGCAACGCGGACAAGTGAGGATTTATTTCGTGCAGCTGCTTCCAACGAAATTCATCGGATGGGTGCTTCTGGTGCCAATCGGCGTCGGATGCCGATTTCATACTGCGACGTGAACGGATATTGGCGATCCAAATGGGAATGGGAACCCCTCATCCCTGCACTGTTTGGCAATGGGCGTGCCCATTTACCTATGCCCCGCTGTGAAAGGAGACGTTATGCGAATCCCTTTTCTCTCCCTGCATCGAACCGGTTTAATGCTGATCACACTGTCGGTTGCAGCAACCAGTCTCGCCAAACCGCAGGCGCCGAATACGGTGCCATCCCCAAAGAATCTTATTTCGGGAACGTGGAATTTAAACCTGCTTAAGTCCAAGTTTCTTCCCGGTCCGGCACCCCGAAGTGAAAGGCGAACCTACGAACCCAAACCGAATGGCATCAAGGTGACTATTTCGACTGTCTATGCCGACGGCCGATCGGTGAATTCAGAAACGGTAGCGGACTATGATGGTGCCGAGCACGTTGTCGTCGGGAACCCCGATGCAGACACTATCCGCTTGAAAAAGATTGACGACTACACGGCGGAAACCACCATTCAGCACGCCGGTGAAATCGTTGCCCGCGCGCGCCGCGTGATCTCGCAGGACGGCAACACGATGACGATCACCTACAAAGGCACACGTGGCGGAGAAGAGGTTAACGACGTCGCCGTCTTTGATAGAGAGCGTTAGCCCGGATATTCGCGTAATGTCTTCGCGCCGCATTGCCGTGCAGCTGCCATGAGCGATGCTTGCTTGAATTGAATCTGGATTCCCTCTGTACCAGACCAAGCTTTCGGAGGATTCACATTTCGCGCGAGGCTACTGGAGTGCTGGGTGCCTTTCAATGGGCCAAGCTTGAGCAGACAGAGAGGTTGCCGTTCTCTCACATCCGCAATATTTAATCGGATCATGGAACGCGCGTATTTGCATCCGATTTTCGGACCATGAATCTAACTTTTATCCAAGCGAGGCTCCCCAAATTGGATAGCGATTGCGTGTCAAAGAAATCGGTTGATTCTTGCCCAGGACCGCGGGAACCCGTTCATTGTTTCGCCAGGATGCTGTCGCTTAGGGCTTTGGAAATTGTTTGAAAGTCTCATGAGGAGGGTCGGACTTCCCTTTCAGTAAGAACTTCTCCACTGCCAGGACGGAAGGGCCAGCGACCTTGACGGCATCGCGCAACTGATCTCGAGTGCAATCGAATCGGGAAGACCAATAGATCGCGTCATGGTCGTCATCGACGTGAATGGAGTTCCAGTCATGCGGAACCATCCGGCTATCGCCTTTGCCGTCACCTTCTTCTGTTGTCTCCGATGGTAGCATCGTGAATTGTCCCGAGAACCGACTCAGCAGGTGCGACTCCAAACGGATTCTTGGGTCGCCAACCCCGCCGGCAGGCGTGTGAAACGCCATTGGCACAGTCGGCAATGAGTACGGGTTTGTCCCGTAACCGAGACTACGTACAGTCGAGTATTCTTATGGAGGCACAAAAAGGAATTTCCATACCACTGAATTTCTCCTTCCTTTCAATCTGCAATACCAAATTTGCGAACAAAGCCGCGCCGCCACGTTTTCATCGAATGCGGTCTGCGATCGCGATCGCACTGCTTATTTGGACACCAAACTGCATTTGGTTAGCCACTGCGGGCGTTGGCGCAAACGCACGCGTAGGAAACGCCGACTCGTAGAACGCTTTCCGCCTTACACAACAGAGGTCTCGGATGGAAACTTCGACGCTGGAATTCCTTCCCGTTACTGCCGAACGATGCCGTAGCCATATCGTGTCATGGGCGGCTCTGGCCGTGTACGTCTTCTCCATTGGCATGATCCTTGGCGGAGTTCTCATGGCTCCCCGCGATCATCCGACGTTCTGGTTTCAGGAACACCAAACGCTGACTTCATATTCCGCAGCCCTCTTGTATACGAGTTCTGTTCTCTGTCTTCTCAATTGCCTGGCGATCCGCCGCCTCAGATCCCTGGGAATGAGTTCCATCCGGGAGTACAAGTTCTGGGCAATGGGATCGTTCGGCTTCTTCTATCTGATGGCCGACGAATACTTTGTAATGCATGAAGGAATTGGAAGATTTTTCAGCTATCGACTGTTACACCTGCAACATTCCGGTCAGGTCGACCGACTGGATGCTTTCGTTGTCGGGACGTATGGCGCCGTCGGATTGACCCTCCTTGTTCTTCATTGGAGACATTTAGCAGATATTCGATGGTTCTTCGGGTTCCTGACGATGGGCGCAATGATGGCTGTGGTCTCCCTTGTCTTCGATTTGGGTGAAGACGGCGTCGCCAACGTTTACATCGAAGACGGCGCGAAGATTCTTGCGAATGCGTCCTTCCTGCTCGCATGCCTTTCGGCGGCACACCGCTACTACCGCCAGCTGGTGGTCCGGCTGCGTTGAGTGCCAAGGGTTCCCAATCTCCAAGTCGCCGTGGGCAGACGGTGCATTGACGGACTCTAATCGCGAATTCCACTTCTTGTCGGCCGCTGATGGGGATCGCGGTTTGCGCGTTTGCGGACTCCAGCGTCCCCCTCGATGTCAAACGCGGCGTTCACCAGCGCAATATGGGAAAAAGCCTGAGGAAAGTTCCCCACCATTCGGCATCGTGCAATATCGTATTCTTCAGCGAGCAGGCCCAGATCGTTTCGCAGATTGAGTAACCGCTCGAAGAGTACCATTGCATCGTCATCGCGGCCGATCGCCTTAAGCCCGCACACCATCCAGAAACTGCACGCGATGAACGCTCCGTCCCCCGGCGGCAAGCCGTCATCCATTTTGGATGAGTCGTAACGCAGCACCAGGCCGTCGGGCATCAGCTCGCGTTCGATCGCCTCCACCGTACCCTTCACCCTCGGGTCCGAGCCGGGCAAAAATCCAACCAACGGCATCTGCAACAGAGCGGCGTCCAGATTCTCCGAGCCATACGACTGCATAAAGCTGTTCCTGCTGACGCTGAACGCATTCCTGCAGACTTCATCGTGTATCTGATTTCGAATCGACTTCCATTTCTCCACGGGCGCGTCATAATTCAGTTGCGTTGCCAGTAGCACCGCACGATCGAACGCCACCCAGGCCATCATCTTCGAAAAGGTGAACTGCTGGGGTCCGCCGCGTGTTTCCCAGATGCCTTCGTCCGGATCCCGCCAGATTTTTTCCAAATGTTCCAGCAGCAACACGAGCACTCGAAAATCATCTTCAGTGTGACGGCCCATCTTGTGTTGTGCATGGAAGAAGCAGTCCAGCATCTCGCCGTAGATGTCCAGCTGCACCTGCATGCACGCCGCATTGCCGATTCGCACGGGAAGCGAGTTCTCATAACCGCTCAGCCAGCCAATCTCCCATTCGTGAAGCTGGCGTTCGCCCTTCAATCCGTACATGATCTGAATCTGGTCCGGACTTCCTGCCAATGCCCGTAGCAGCCAATCCTGCCACGACTCGGCTTCGTCGAAGTATCCCGCATTTGTAAGCGCGAGTAGCGTGAAGGTCGTGTCGCGCAGCCAGCAATAACGGTAGTCCCAATTGCGCACTCCGCCGATACATTCCGGCAGAGACGTCGTGACGGCCGCAACCAGGCCACCCGTCGGCGCGTATGTCAAAGCCTTCAGCGTAATCAATGACCGCTCGATGACGTCGCGATACTTGCCTTTGTATTTCAACCTGGAGCTCCAGCGATGCCAAAATCTTTCCGTTTCCTTTAGCGCCTTTACAACGTCGATCCTCGCCGGATCGCGTTTGAAAGAGGCCCCATATGTAAGCGAAAACCAAACGCTCTCTCCTTCATTCACGGTGAAGTCCGCAACGGTTTTTAAGTTCTCTCCGTGGACTGGAACCGATGCGTGGAGAACCGCTAGATTCGGACCGGCAACCGCGCGAATTCCGTCGTCAATATGCGTCACCCATGGGACCGTTCGGCCGTAGTCGAAGCGCAGCACCAATTCCATGCGCAGGCGCAAAATACCCCGAGTACACTTGACGATCCGGACGACATCGGAGTTCCTGCCGCGAATCGGCATGAAGTCCATCAGTCGAACTGCACCGTCGGCGCGTTCAAAGGTCGTTTCCAGAATCAGAGTATGGTCGCGGTATTTTCGCGAGGTTTGCCAGCCGATTTCTGCAGGACTGATCTTCCAGTATCCATTTGCTTCCGTCCCAAGCAGGGCGGCAAAGCAGGCGTCCGAGGAGAAATCCGGCCAACAAAGCCAATCGATGGATCCATTGCAATCGACCAGGGCAGCGGTCTCGCAATCGCCAATGAGAGCATAATCTTCAATTCGTCCAGCCATATGTCGGTTTGATTCAAGACATGTTGCCAATGCGAGCAACGTTCCAGTCTGCAGATGCATCCGCCGATTCTTCCGCGCGGTGCCACGCCTATGCCCCCGTCGTTTACGGCTTTCCGAACATCTGGAGGCTGGTCTGATCTTTGCTTAGTCCATTTTCCTGCGGACTCGTAGAAAGAGTCTTCGCAACATCGTTGGAGAGCTCTTTCAGATACTCCGGATGGGTCCGGGTTAACGTGCTCGTGGCATGCCCATCGCGTACAAACTCGGAAAATAGCGCCGCCTCTTGTGAGATCGATTCAATCCGGGTCGCGGCTTGACGGAGATCCCGCCTGTTCAGTGGCCGAGAGCTGCACCCGACCACCATGCTGATCAGTGGAAGAAAGACAATGCAGCGCACTTGTATCCTCCAAAAACTGGTGTGGCATTATCGATGCACGCGAACTACCATGCGGTGCCCGAATTGATGTACCAGAGTTGGAATCACATATCGTTTCTGCACTGGCGCTATTCTGCAGCATCACTCCAGGACCGCCTTCCCGCGGGTCTCGAGGTCGACACCGACGGCGAAAGCGGATGGATCAGCATTACCCCTTTTCTTCTGGAAAATCTTCGCACGTCCTGGCTTCCCCCACTGCCGTGGATCTCACGGTTTCCCGAAACGAATCTGCGCACGTATGTTCGCGGTCCAGCTGGCCCCGGCATCTGGTTTTTTTCACTGGATGCGGCGCGCCTCCCTGCTGTGTTTGCCGCACGCGCAACGTTCGGACTTCCTTACTACTGGGCTCAAATGAGAGTCAGAGTCGATCACCGCAACGTGAATTACCAGTCCATTCGCGGCAGACAGGCTGCGGCGGCGATCCAGGTCCAAATTGGTGAATCCTGCAGATCGGATGCGCAGTCCGAATTTCTCACGGCGCGGTACCGGCTTTACGCGACATACATGGACCGCTTGATTTCCGTCGCCGTCCGGCATCAGCCCTGGCCGCTTTGCCATGCTCGAGTTCTTCAGCTGGAGCAAACACTGACATCCGCTGCGGGATTGCAGGTTCAAGCGCAACCGGATCTGATTCATTACTCCGCTGGGGTCGACGTTCGATTCCTTCGGAGCGAGGTTGTGGATACCAGATTGCTTTCCAAACATCGGCAGTAGTACTGCGGCGCCCCCCGATCGGATGGCTTGGAAGCGAAATCACCGTTTAGGAAAGCAGCACATGTCGCTAGGGGGTTTGTTACATTGCGTGAATACGTGCCTGTCGTGTTATCGGCGTGCCATCGCCCCGGCATTTATTGGTATATGCGGACTACTGATGGCAGCCGGAGCCGCCCGGGAGCCAAACAACGCCGACAATCCACCCGCCGCTATCCCGCTCCCATTCGATTCCAGTTCGGATGACGGCCAATGGGACATGCCTGCGAAGAACTACGCCAGTACACGATTCTCGGCGATGGAAGAAATTATGACCGCCAATGTCGCCAACCTGAAAGTTGCATTCACCTTCTCAACAGGTGTGGTTCAGGGACACGAGGCAGCCCCCCTGGTAGTCCAGAACACTATGTACATCGTCACGCCATATCCCAATTATCTGTATGCGCTGGATCTCACCAGGGCCGGTGCTTCAGTGAAATGGAAATATGAACCGAAGCCGGTGTCGGCTTCGCAGGGTGTCGCCTGCTGCGATGTCGTCTTTACGGCAAAACTCTCGAAAGCGACGCTGTTCACACGCTGCAGCACTTGAGCTTTCTGATTTCAGCTTTACTGTTCTGGTGGGCGCTGATTCATGGACGCGAAGGCCGCCTGGGCTACGGGGCCGGCGTAGTTTATTTGTTTACGACTGCTATCCACACCAGTGTTCTCGGTGCGCTCTTGACTTTGGCTCGAACGACCTGGTACCCGGTCTACAGCGCACGGACCATCGCGTGGGGACTTACACCACTGGAAGATCAGCAGCTCGCGGGACTGATCATGTGGGTGCCCGGCGGGATTGTCTACCTTGCTGCGGCCTATGGATGTTCAGACTATGGCTGAACGAATCCGATCGCGTCCAGCCGTGGCAGCGTATACAGAACGACATGCTGTAAATCTGACTGTCGAGTTCTGCGTTCACGCACAAGCCAGCACAGGACGTGCATGAATTCTCTTTGTTGCGTGCATTTCTCTTTGCAGCCGATGCGGACCGAGACATCGGTCCGATCTCAATTTAGGAAGGAGAGAAATATGAAGAAAGGGTCTGGCGCTACGGCGTCTGTGTGGATGGATAGTGGAGAGCTGACTTCCGGCCCTGCACTTACCAGGGACATTTCGGCGGATGTTTGCGTCGTCGGAGCCGGCATTGCGGGTCTGACGACGGCCTATCTGCTCGGGCAGGAAGGCAAGTCCGTTGTCGTGTTGGACGATGGACCGAATGCGGGCGGGGAGACTTCCCGCACCACGGCTCATCTCGTCAATGCTCTTGACGACCGCTACTTTGAAATCGAATGGTTGCATGGAGAAAAAGGGGCAATGCTGGCCGCCGAGAGCCATTCCGCGGCCATCGATAGAATCGAAGCCATTATCGAAAAGGAGAAGATCGAGTGTGATTTTGAGCGGCTAAATGGTTATCTGTTTGTTCCTCCCGGTGAATCTGTGGAGCTCCTGGACAAGGAGCTGAAAGCCGTGCACCGCGCCGGGTTGAAGGATGTCGAGCTGATCGAGCGGGCTCCGATGAATACGTTCGATACTGGCCCGTGTCTGCGCTTTCCCCGGCAGGCCCAGTTTCATCCTCTGAAATATCTGGCCGCTTTATCCAAGGCAATTGCGAAGAAGGGTGGGCATATATTCAATGGGACCCATGCGGAAGAATTTAATGACGGTCCTCCGCCCAGTGTCAAAACCAGCAAAGGTGCGGTGGTTTCGGCGACAGCAATAGTGGTGGCCACCAATACTCCGGTAAACGACTGGGTCACGATCCATACCAAGCAAGCCGCCTATCGCACGTACGTGATAGGCGTAGCAATTCCCAAAGGAACGGTGACGAAGGCGTTGTTTTGGGATACGCCGGACCCCTATCATTACGTTCGTCTTCAAAGTGAAGAGGGTCAGGACATCCTGATTGTGGGCGGTGAAGATCATAAGACCGGCCAGGCTGACGATCCGGATGAACGCTTTGCCCGTTTGGAACAGTGGACCCGCGAACGTTTTCCAATCGCTGGAGAAGTAACCCATCGATGGTCCGGTCAGGTCATGGAACCTGTGGACAGCCTCGCCTTTATCGGACGCAATCCTGGGAACCAGAACATATACGTCGTTACCGGCGATTCCGGGAATGGAATGACGCACGGAACCATTGCGGGGATGTTGATCACGGATCTGGTTCTGGGACGAGACAACGAATGGCAGAAGTTGTATGACCCGGGTCGGGTTTCCCTGAAAGCCCTGCCGGAATTCACAAAAGAAAACGTCAATGTACTGGTTCAGTTTGGGGATTATGCGACGGGAAGCGATGTCGATGAAACTCGTGAAATCGCGGTGGGGACGGGAGCGCTGATTCGGCACGGCCTCAAGAAAAAGGCGGTTTACCGGGATACCAACGGCAAGTTACATGAATGCTCCGCCATATGTCCGCATCTGGGTTGTATCGTCGATTGGAATTCTGGGGAGAAAACCTGGGACTGTCCTTGCCATGGTTCCCGATTCGATCCTTTTGGTAAAGTTCTGAATGGTCCCGCGAACTCCGGGCTGGGACCTGTGGATTAACACCAGGCTTTTTGAGTCGTCGGGACCTGCGACATGAAGTGTCGCAGGTCCCACCCTTTACGAATCCCGGTCCGCGCTAAAACTGAAAACGAACCTGGGCGGCCAGCGAACGGCTTCCGGTCTTGTTATTGATTTCACCGAAATTGCCCGCATTCAGGTCAAGGCTTGGATTAACGGGGTTCGGATGATTAAACACGTTGCTCGAATCCATGCGGAAAGCCACGTTCTTCGATTCCGTGATCTTGAAGGTCTTCGAGATATTCGCATCCATCTCCCAGCGGCCGGGGCCATAGATCGGATTCAGACCCAGGGTTCCCAACTGGCCTGGCGCCGCATTCTGAAGAACGATGTTGCCGCTTGCATCGGCTATTGCCGAATTGGTGCAGAAGGCCTTCAGATTCGCGGCAACGTTGGCGCACGCCGGATCGGCAACCTTGTGATAGGAATTTCCGAAATAATTACCGAATGTGCTATTCCACTCCAGACCCCCATCGCGATCGAAGTTGCCAACAATGTCCGGAGTCCCCGTTCGGTTGATGGTGTTGCGCGCCGCGACGTTCAGCGGACCGCCCGTGGTTGCGTTCATGATCATGCCCAGCTGCCATCCTCCGATTACCTGCGAAACCCAGCCTTTCGAATTGCCACCGATGAACTTCGCGGGCCCAAATGGAAGTTCGAACGTTCCGTAGGCACGGAAGTCGTGCGTGCGTTGGAATGCCGCAACGGTGTAGTCCGCTGCGCGATTCATGAAATCGCGATAGGTGGCGGTAATACCGCCGCCATCCGGCGTGCTGCCGGCGACACCTGTGGAACGTCCCCAGGTCCAGGTTCCCTGGAAGGTCATGCCCCTGACCGGCCGCATCGTCACCTGAGTTTGGAGAGAGTGGTAGGTGGACTGGTCGGAATTGTTCCGCATTTCCATTGTGGAGAACTGCGGATTGGCCACGATGAAGTTATCCGGGAACAGTCCGCTGGACGCCAGTGTTGCGCCGGCAATGGTCTGTCCAGCCGGAACGTTCACTCCGATGTTCGCCGTGTTGAGTGAATTGGCCACGGCACGGAAATCGCCGTTGGCCAGGTTTGTGCGGAATGTCGTATGACGGCGCAGGGCTTCCGAGCCCGTGACGTTCGTGCCGACAATCCCGATGCCTGTGCCGAAATTCAATCCGTTGAACATCTGATCGAACATCGGCGAATCTCCGCCGGCTCTCGTCAGGGTCAGCGCTTCCATCAGGCCGTTGTACTGGAAATCCGGCTCGTTGTAGTTGATGGTCGAATGCAGCTTCACACCGCGTGTCCCCACATAACGCACATCGAGAATCAGTTTTCCCGGAAGTGAGCGTGTCACACCCAGCGTAAACGTCTGGATGTATGGCGACACATACGTCGGCGCGTAGAACGCCTGTGGCGCGGACCGGTTGTTGGTGGGCACCACAACCTTCTCGTCGATTGAAGCCGGCACGGCCAGGGGAAACACGACGTTGGTCAGATCGCGATAAGTGGATCCGCCGTTGTCGATCGCGTTGAACTCGAGACCGGGAAGACGGCCCGAGTCCGCATCGATCCACGACAGGCTGTTGCCCGGAAGAAGGTGGCTGATCTGATAACCGGCGCGGATCGTCGTCTTGTCCTTACCGCCGAAATTCGGCGACCAGGAAAAACCAATCGCCGGCGAGATGTCGTTGCGATCCTCCGGCCAGATGCCGAGACCGGGGTACTTCGAGTCCTTGCCAATCAGCACAATTTCCGTAAGCCCGGCTTTGATCTGCCCTCCGTTATGGAACGCCTCATTGAAGTTGCGTCCGGAAATACCGAAGTAGCCGGCATTGCCGTCCGCCGGCCCTCGAGTCCAATATTGCCCGGTCCCGCTTCGGAAGTCCGGCACCCGGAAGAAGTCGTAGCGAACACCCAGGTTCAGCGTGAAGCCCGGCGTCACCTTCCAGTCATCCTTGACGAAGAAGTTGATTTCGTTCTGGTGATTTTCCCGGATCTTGCCGCGAGTGTTCTTGGGCTGACCAGGGTGGTTGTAAGATTCCTTGTAGTCGATGTACGTCGTGTCCGTAGGCTCCCACGTTTCGAAGCGCATCGACGAACTGCCCACGGAACCCGCAAGCGACAACAGCAGGTTCTGGGAGAGCGTCAGGTTATTGGGCAACAATCCAGCCACCCTGTCGAGTCCGGTGACAGGGACTGAACCGGCGCCACCGGTGACCGTCGGAATCAGCCCGAACTGAAGGCTGGTGACCGGTGTTGGCTGATAACCGGCGGTATGGGCGTAACGGAGTTCGCCGCCGAAGCGGAGAGCGTGATCCCCACGGGTCCAGGAGAGGGTGTCGCTCCAGGTTGTCAGCGGGCTGATATTACCGAAATCTCCGCTTGCCCCGACGACATGATTGGGGAACAGCACCGGACGGACATAAACCGGATATCCGTTAATCTGCGGAAGAAATTTAAATGCTTCGTCCTTCACGCCCGGAGTTTCGATGGCCGGCGACCAATACAACGAGGTCGAGCGATAGCCGAATCGGAATTCGTTGAGAATCGATGGCGTCAGCGTCGAAGTAAAGTTCAGTGTCCGGACGATTGGTTCTTCCCGGGTTTCTCCGCCGTATCCCGTGGGCCATGGCGAGAGGTTGTTGTTGTCCGAGTAGTGACTCTCATCCACCCAGGTTCCACTGATTTTATGCTTCTGATTAAAGTTATGGTCGACCTTGATGTTGAGCTGGTGCCTGCTGAACGCGTCGAGAATCTGCGCCGTGCCGCCAGGGCTTCCCGCGACGGTGCGACGCACCCAACGATAGACTCCCATGTTCAGGCCGTCGACGGGCAATCCACTGACGGTGGATGGTCCGTCAAAGGCGTTGGGAAGAGGCATCTTGTCGATAATCGCCTGGATCAGCCCTGTGGGATCGAACCGCGGTCGGTTGGGATCGCCGGGGTTCAGCGAATCACCGAAGACACTGAACGTGCGCATCGGGCCAGTAGCACCTACGATCTGAGTATAGTCGAGAGGGTTCCCCAACTTGTCCACGACTGGAGCGGTCAGAGTGTTTCCGGCGCCAACACCTGCCGGATTCACGTCGGCGTTGCCATTGTTCACTCCCGGGAAAAACCTGAAGAGACCCAGACGTGCAGAGGCCGTCAACACCGGCGAGTTGATGGTTTCTTTCTGACGTTGATCGTTGCGGTCATACAACACAAAGAAGAATGTCTTGTTCTTGATGATCGGACCGCCCACGCTGACCGTCGATTCATGCCGGTTGTACCAAAGCGGAGGAACACCCTGTCGATTGTTGTCCCAGGAATTCGCATTGAGCGCGGAATTACGCATGTTCCAGGTGGCTGCGCCATGGAACTGGTTGCCGCCGGAACGGGCACGCATCTGAATCTGCGCGGCACCACGGCCTTCGACGTCGACGGGTGCAACGACCACGCGCATCTCATCGATCATGTCGGGAGAAACGAAGAACGAAGTCTTGAGTCCCTGCGTGTGGCGGCCGGTATTCATGGTCACACCGTCCATCGAGATACCGATGTTGGCCGAACCGTTCGTCGTGATGCCGCCGAACGTGGTACTGGCCTGACCGTCGCCCTGAACACCGGGCATTGTCTGGGTTACCAGGTCCATCACGTTGCGGCCCACCAGAGGCAGGTCCACGATCTGCTGCGATGCCAGTACGGTGTTCACCGAGGCCGTCGTCGCTGTCAGCAACTCGTCCGAGGCGACGCTGACATCAACGGTCGTGTTCGCGCCTCCGACCTGAAGAATAAAATTCTGACTGATCTGTGCCGACGTTCCCAGGGTCAGCTTGATCTTCTTTTCCTGGAAACCGGACAACGATGCTTTGACGTCGTAGCTCCCCGGCTGAAGACTCGGATAACGATAAATACCACTTTCATTCGAAAGCGCAGTTGAAACGACTCCTGTTGCTTCGTTCGTCGCGGTGACCTCGGCGCCCGGAATTAAAGCGCCGGTCGTATCGGTGATGGTACCGCTCAGAGTGGCATTGATGCCGACCTGCCCATAGCCATTCAATGGAAGAAGCATGCACGCCAAGAACGGAATCCAGACAGCAATAATCTTCATAGTCCCCCCCGGGAGAAAAGTGTTCGGTGAAAGTTGGCCAGAGTCTATTCCCAGAAGAAGCTCAACGACAAGAGGAACTTTAGGCGCGGACATCATTGGCCGACAGGGATCCTCCCAGCGGCAGGCAAAAATTGTAAGGCCGTTGCAGCGTACGTGGCAGTACGTCCTTTCAGCAATGTAATTCCTGGATAGGGGACGGACGCCGGCCCACTTATCCTGTGTTTCCCGGCTGCGGATTATCGGTTCGGCAATAAATAGTTCTAAGGTCTGTTCCAGAAGCTTCCAAGAGACAGTCGGAACCGCATCGCTCCTTTCAAGTCGAAGCTGAATGTCGCTCCCGCAAGACCCAGCGGAGTTGGCGTAAATACGCCCAGCGCCGCACTCTGTCTGGACTCGAAATCGCCGCTGATCGGATCCGCAATTGCAGCTTGATACCAGGCTCCAAAAATCGGCCAATACTGTTTTCCCTGAAGATTCGCTCCTCGATATAGAATGCCGGATCCGCCGATCAGTACGGTGTCACCACGGATTTCATGGTACCGATAGGCATCCATGTCGTTCAGACCACCTGCGGTGAATCGATCGTAGAATGCCAGTTTCCTTCCCAGACTCGTGTCGGTCCGCCCCATTGCAATCCATGTGAACTGTTTTCCCAGGGGCTGGAAGTGATCGAAGTTCATTTCGATATAGGGGAATGAATGTTCTCGGAAGCTCCAGCCCGACGCCGCGTTGAGGCGAAAGCCACGACTGGGAAGCAGTCCGGAGTCTTGAGTATTGATGATCGCTTTGATCTCCGGATTGACGAAGGTGGTGTTGAACGACGTAATGCCATTGACGATCGCCGGGCCGCTATAGCGGTCCGCCCCCGCGCGCCCACCGATTCGAAATTGGAGATGCCGCCAGGTACCCATCCCAATGAACAGCGACACGGAACCACGGCTGCGGGTTTCATCGGATCGGTCTTCACCGGTGTAATGGTAGAAATGTGTGCGTTCCACCGTGAGTCCAGGCGCAATGAAATAGCCGGTCCCGTCAAGCGGATGGTAATACTCGAATAAGACTCCCAGGTTACTTCCGAGTTCAATGGCTCCAAGAAATTTCGATTTGTATGCGTTCTTCAGAACAGTGCTGCCGGCGAGTCGAAAGGCCGGCCGGCCCGGTTCTCCACTGGAAAGTTGATAGAACAATGACGGAATTAGCATCATTTCCGCCGCAGGCCGAGCCTCAAGCTTCACCTGATATCCGGACTTACCCGAATCCGAGTGCCAGCCATAGTACGCGTTCGGGAGTCCCGACGTGGCCGTCAGACTGCTAAGCACATCCTCCAGCTGTCTTCGCGAAATCTCGGAATTCGTCTCTCGGTTCAACTCGTGGGTCGCGCTTTTTTCTGTCGTCGGGTCTCCTGCAGTAACGCTGATCAGCGGACCGATGTCAGGAACCTTGCGTTCCCTCGATCTTCGATTCTGTTGATACGTCTGCCACTCCGCCGCAGACAGTGAGAGTTTTTCCAGAATCGATTCATTACGAGCTGCAGTCTGATACCCCGCTTCAATCAGGGATGATGTGCTGCTGAAATCGATCAGACCTGCATTAGGCACGGGGATGGCCAGTTCAATGTCGGCCAACCGGGCCTGTTGAATTTCGTTTTGAATGACGGCAAGCTCGGCTGCCCGGCGCACGACATCCGAAAGGTTTTGCAAGTCGCCGCCGCGGGGTTGGACGGCGTGAAGCGTCACGGCGATAACGACATCCGCCCCCATGTCTTTCACGATGTTTGTTGGAAGATTGTTGACAACGCCTCCATCCACCAGCAGTCGGCCGTCCCTTTCCAGAGGCGTGAAGATTCCCGGAATCGCCATCGTTGCACGCAATGCTTCGACAAGGTGACCATCACGCAGCACGAAAGGTTCTCCGGAAATCAAATCTGTTGCAACACAACGAAAAGGAATTGGAAGATCGTTGAAGTCCTGAACGTCCCAATACGCGGAGGTTTCACCGCTGAGCATGCGAACAAGCGCCTGACCGGTATTGACGCCACCCGGCAGTGCCAACCCCTTTCTAAGAGGTATCGAATAGACACCTTTGATCCGATTCCAGTCCTGCTTTTCAGCGACTGAAAGATTTTCAAACCTTGCAGACGCGCGTAGCAGTTCCTTCCAGTCCGCATTATCGACGAACTTTTCCAGAAAATCCGGGTCATGTCCGGTCGCATAGAGGCCTCCAAGAAGTCCGCCGATACTTGTGCCTGCGATCACGTCGACTGGAATTCGATGCTCCTCCAGATATCGCAGGACTCCAATCTCAGCGAGTCCAAGCGATCCGCCACCACTGAGAGCAAGCCCGACAACAGGCCGCTTGGACTGGTTCTGTGAGGCTGCCGTGGAAGAGAAGTCGGCAAGGAACAGAACGAAAACGATCGCGATCACCTTGCCGGGGCGGTTCATGAGTTTCTTTCCGAGCCGGAAAGCCGGCTTCGCCGGACGGTTGTTATAGAGATGCATAGATGCCCAGGATGTTCCCGCTGCGAATGCCGCGACAATCTCGCTGATGTAATGAACTCCAAGATAACCCGGCGGAGCCCGATTCCCACGAAAGATCCCTCGGTCGGCCTGTGTCTCGAAATCTTAGCCGCGGGATACACTGTACAAATTGTCTGGAAAAGTGTCGGACCGGTAATGCGTTCGACCTCACGAGAACCGTTCAAGCCGAACTTCAACGTTTGATTCGGGTGAGCCTTTAGGCCGGCGCCGGCGGGCTTGTTGCTCCTTCGCGATTGGGTGAATTTTTAAAAACACCGTCGCGAACGAACACATTTGTCGCTTTGGGGGGAGTCGATACGGCTGGCGACATTGGAAGGATTACCGTAAAGGTCGAGCCCTTTCCTTTTCCCTGGCTCTCAACCGCAACGGTCCCATCATGAGCACCGACTAATTCGCGAACAATGGCCAGGCCCAGACCCAATCCTCCATGTACCCGGCCGTTTCCGCTGTCCTCTTGCCGGAATCGGTCGAATACGTGTGGCAAAAACTCCGGAGCAATACCTTCCCCGTCGTCGATCACCTGGATCTTTGCGTGCAATCCGTCCTGGTTCAGTCGAACGCGCACATGTCCACCGTTCGGGGTGAACTTGAGGGCATTCGTCAAAATATTTGAAATCACTTGATGCAGTCGATGCGAGTCGCCATCAATTTGAATCGGACTGGAAGGTATCTCCAGGTCGAGAGACAAATCCTTCTCGCTCGAAGCCGGGCGGCATGATTCCACTACGGCACGGGTGAGCGCAGTCAGATCGATTCGTTTCGCATCGAGCGTGATTTTACCGGCAGCAATCTGCGAAAGGTCCAACAACGATGCAACAAGTTCGGCCTCAAGCCGTGCATTTCTTTCGATCACTGCCAGGCCGCGCTTAATGGCGTCTGGAGGAACGTCATCTTTCCTCAATATGGCAGTCCAACCGAGAATCGAGCTAAGGGGAGTGCGCAGTTCATGCGAGAGTAAAGCGAGAAACTCGTCTTTCGCCCTGTTTGCTTCCTCAGCAGCGCGCCTCGCCTGCGCCGACAGTTGCTCGGCTTTCGCCGCTATTTCGGTTAGATGGCTAATGCCAGAGGCAGTCCAGGACAACAAGACGAGGAGCAATCCTATTGTCGACAGCACCATTAATGAAGTACCAAATGCAGCGTCGATCAGGCCGCGCTCCTCGCCCACGACTCGGAGCCATCCGAGCACAAGCGGAAATACAATGATGGGAAGGATAAGCCTGCGTGCGAGAAAGCCTCCGGCATCGTGGCGTCGTATCATCGCCACGGCTCCAATTTCCGGAAGGCTCACGATCATGCCAATACCAAGGGTCACGAGCATGACTGTTGTTTGAAAAGCGATACCGGTCAAACTGGCAATGAACAACTGGTGGGCGCCAAACCAGTAACCGACTACAGACATCGCAGAAATGCCCAACATGAATATCGTCAGCACACTGGCAACTCGTCTGTTTCGAGGACCACATGTCGCCAGGAAAAGAGCAACACCAAGAATAGCGAACGACGTGGATGCCGGCGGCCCCATTCGCATCGGCGCAGTATTCGCATGCTGGCCCCAGCTCAAGTTGAATATAAGGGTGTCGATACCAAGGTTGTTGCCGAAGATGTGCTGCGATAGCGTCAATGTGCCGATGAGTGTTACAACGACGGCCAGAACTCGCACGATAGCCCGAGCGGCGGGCGCGTCTTTCCGGCCAAGGGCCAGGAGTGCGATCCCACATAACATCGCGCAGATTGCCGCATTTGGGAAGGCAGAGATGCCGCTATTGATCCAATCGGTCAGTCGCGGGCGGTCCAATGCCCAGCCCAACATCGTGATGAGACCCGCCCCGGAAGCAAATATACCTGTAACCGCAGCAATAACCCGCAGCTTCGACTTACGGCTTACTACCCTTGGCATGAACATCTGCATTTTGCAGTCTCGCTAACGGTTCTGCTGTCGCGGAAAACGCTCCCCCCCTGATTCAAGTGGTCAAAGGGCCGTGGTGGCTATGTTCGGTAACTTCCGGCAGAGACGGCATGTCGCAGTGTTGACATAGAAACCTGCGGGAAGCATCGCGAGCAATCCACACTGTCCGGCAATCAGGATTCTGTCGGTCGATCCTTATGAGGGGCCAGATGGTATCGATAAAGATAAACATTGGTCAGTTCGGTATCGAACCAACTTCAAAACCTTAACACTGCTATAGTCGGTCGCCTTTTTACGTCGATCCTTCGATCAGGAAAGTGAACGCGCAAGGCTTTCCACGCAGGGTTTCAAACAGAAATCATCCTCGCAAGGAGAGCCTTCGTCATGTCGCTACCAAACCGTCGCTCCATCTCCAATCGAATTCTTTCCGCTCTTCCTGACAAAGACTACCGTCGCCTCACTGTGAGAGCTCAAAGCGTTTCCCTCAAAGTTGGCGATCGCCTGTACGAGCCGGATCTTCCAATCCCTTCAATTTATTTTATAAACTCCGGGATTTGTTCGATCGTGACGAATATGGACGATGGCGGCAGCATCGAGGTCCTGATTGTCGGCCGCGAAGGAATCAGCGGATTGCCAGCCCTGGAGAGTGCCGATGCGACTACGGTCACGCAGGCTTTTATGCAAATCGCGGGGGACGCGATAAAAATCCCGGCAACCGTTATCCGGGAAGAATTCAGCCGTCCCGGGACGCTTCAGACTTTGTTGCTGCGTCAGATGCAATTCACGATGGCACAAATCTCACAAACGGCTGCATGCAACCGTTTGCACAATCTGGAAGAACGGCTCTCCCGATGGCTTCTGATGGTTCATGATCGCGTGAAGATCGATACGTTTCCATTGACCCATGAGTTTCTTGCACAAATGTTAGGCACGCGTCGATCGTCGGTGACATTGGCGGCAGGCGTGTTGCAGCGGGCTGGACTGATCGAGTACAAACGCGGCCAGATCCATATTGCCAACCGTGCGGAATTGGAGAATGCGACCTGCCAATGCTATCCGGTTGTTAAAGCATCTTTCGATCGCTTTCTGAAAAACTGAACTGACAGAAGTGGCAGCCCGGTGATTTGTGTTTCTTTGAAAGTCCGTCAGGCGCTTGAAGACTTGCTGTTGCAGTGGATTTAGGACGAACCGGCAGGCGAATCGTTACGTGCTATAGTTCCGATCTCATGCATCCCTCTAATTTCCAGGGTGCGGAATGAATCACGAAAACAGATTACTGGAAGCGCTCCCTCGCACCATCTATAACCGTCTCAAAAGTTCGTTAATGCCGATTTCGCTTCGGCGAGGCGAAGTCCTCCACAAACCTGGCGCTTTCATTCGGACGCTGCATTTTCCGACGAACTCTCTCATATCCATTACCGTGACGATGCCAGACGGCAGAATCGCCGAGGCAGGGGTAGTCGGAAACCGCGAGGTCGTCGGAATAAATGCGTTTATGGGCGGATCAGAGACGACAGAAACGACATACATCGTCCAGATGGCGGGAGATGCGTTGAAGATTGCTTCAGCTCCCTTGTTGGAAGCCTTCGATAATAATAAGAGCGTTCGTGATGTATTTCTAAAATTCACACAGGCTCATATCGCTCAGATTTCCCAGAATGTCGCCTGCAACCGTCTTCACAGTTTGGAACAAAGATACGCCAGATGGCTTTTGGAAGTCCGGGAACGCGTTCATCGCGATGATTTACGCCTGACGCAGGAATTCGCAAGCGAAATGCTGGGCGTATTGCGTCCTGCCGTTAGTATCGCCGCATCGACGCTGGAGAAGATCGGCGTGATAGAACGACGGCGAGGGGTTACGTTTATCGCCGACCTTGCAGGGTTGGAAAAGGCTTCTTGTCCGTGCTACCGCATTGTTGTCGGCGAGTACGATCGGCTTCTTGGTCAGCAAATTTCTCGAGGTCAGTGAAATCTTTTGAACCGATTGCGGGCTTTCGTGACTCTCGCGAGGATTGCAACAGAGAAACCGATAATGATGGGGTTGTGCTCGGAAAGCCCGCGATCTTATGGCCGCCCCACCTAATCCGGACGCAGCATTCTGGCAGGATTCACAATGCGGTCGAATTCTTCCGCATTTACAAAACCCAATTGGAGCGCCGCTTCCCTCAGCGTCAAATTGTGATGCATGGCATGATGCGCGATTTGGGAAGCTTTGTCGTATCCAAGGATGGGAGTCAGCGCCGTAACGAGCATAAGCGAGCGGTCGACATATTCCTGGATTTTCTCCAGGTTCGGACGCGTTCCTTCGACCAGGAACTTGCGAAAATTGGTACAGCCATCGGATAGGATCGTGATGGAGTGCGTGATATTGAAAATCAGCAGCGGCTTGTAGACGTTCATCTCGAGATAGCCTCCGGCTCCGCCAAAACCGACGGCGACGTCGTTTGCCATCACCTGGACGGCGATCATTGTCAGGGCTTCGGCCTGGGTCGGATTGATCTTCCCCGGCATGATGGAGGATCCCGGTTCGTTTTCCGGAATCGATAGCTCCGCAAAACCAGCGCGCGGTCCGCAGGACATGAGCCGGATATCGTTGGCGATCTTGTAAAGCGACACAGCCAGCGTCCGAAAGGTACCCGACAGCTGGACCAGAGCATCATGTGCGCCCTGAACGCTGAATTTGTTTGAGGCGGTGACAAAAGGCAGGTCTGTTAATGTTGCAACTTCGGCTGCGGCCACATCGCCAAAGCGGGCAGGGGCGTTGATTCCCGTCCCCACAGCAGTTCCTCCCAGCGCCAGGCTGTACACGCCTTTGAGCGCGTCGGCAAATCGCTCCAAATTGTCGTCGAGCATTCCGACATAGCCATACCATTCGTCGCCCAGCGTGACAGGGGTTGCGTCCTGCATGTGCGTACGTCCGATTTTGATGACATCCTTCCAGTTATCGGCCTTGGCGGCAATCGAATCTCGCAATGCGGAAACCGCTGGCATCAACTGCCGGACCGTACCAAGTGCCGCCGCGATATTCATGGCGGAAGGAAACGTATCGTTCGAAGACTGGGACATATTCACGTGGTCGTTGGGATGAACTGGGGTTTTACTTCCCAACGGAGTTCCGGCGATCTGACAGCATCGATTGGATATCACCTCGTTGACGTTCATGTTGAACTGGGTGCCGCTCCCCGTCATCCACACATGAAGAGGAAACATGTCATGATGGCGGCCATCGAGGATTTCGTCGCATACCTGAATAATGAAGCGCGAGCGGGACTCATCGAGTTTGCCCAGGGTCTGATTTGCAATGGCTGCAGCTTTTTTCAGGATGGCGTACGCCGGAATCATCTCCACAGGCATCCTGTCTCGGCCGATCTTGAAATACTCGAGTGAGCGCTGTGTCTGAGCTCCCCAGAGCTTATCGGCGGGAACCTCAATGTCGCCGAGGCTGTCGGATTCTTTGCGAAACCCTTCTGTGCTTTCTTTGTCCATGGGCCCAGGTGTGCGCAGTTCAAGAATCCTTGGAGTCTAGCACCAAATGTTTTTCGACGCCGCAAAGCGAAACTTAGGAACCAATGTGATTTGGTGAGTCCGCAGGCAGGTGATGACACTGTCGTGAGCCACGCAGGAATTGCGCACAAAGAAACATCAAGGAACAAAGTGGCGACAGTAACCTGGAAGGGCGTCCCGATTTCTGAAAGACTGGAAACCTGATCGATGACTTCGATGGAGTTTCTCAATCCGGAATAGTCTGCGCCGCACTGAATTCATCGGACTCTTACGAATTTCGGCTACATCCTAAACCAGACCCAGTGCCCCGCTGCGCCGATTCGCAGCGACAGCACCATGTCCGCGAATATTGGCCTGAAGACGGAACCTCCGCGTGAAAGTCGTACTTGTACCGACTATCTAAGGTCACGGGCCGTAAAAGGGGTGCAAACGACAATATCGCATCGACGTGGAAGCATCCTGGATCGATTAGCTAGTTTTCTGCGGGCAACGATTCGTCGATGGCGCGACGGCCTGTAATTTCAGCGATTCGAATGCGGTAAAGGACCGGTATCCGTTGGCGCTGCTCACCATGAAGGATCGTCCTGGTCAAAGCTGGTACCCAAAACGTGGCGTATTGCTGTAATAATTTCACCGCGGACTCGCGTTTTATCTGCCATTCAGGAGTATCGGGCATTTCTTCGAAGTATCCGGACACAATCACGCAAGTCCATTCCTGAGATTCATGCACCACGTCATCGACTTCCAAACATACCAGCGGATTCGCACGCATCCATTCGATCTTTCTGCCGACCGTCGTCAGGCTGTAGAGAGAATACTCACTATAAACATAGTAGATGGGAACAACATATGGTTGCGAACCTTGAGCGCATGCGAGTCTGCCCAGGCGTCTCCGAGCCAGCAGGTCCAGACACTGCTTGTTGGACATTTCCTTGATAATCACGATGGGCCTCCAGATATCTCATGAGTCAATCAACGAAACGGTGAATTCCCGCGTTACATTATGGCAGTTCCTGAATTTGTTTGAACGCCGTGGCCTGAGCAACAATCAAAATGGCACGCGGCAGACGGGAACCTGCGATCCGCGAGTTGTTTCACAAGCCCGCAAAGGAATCTGTCTGATTTCGACATCGAATTTTGGAAACCCGGCGACGCGGTTATATGGAATATGCGGCGACTCAGAGTCAGGCATTGGAATGAACAGAAAAATCGGACTCCTGACCGGAAAGATCTTTTGTGACTTCCGCGGAACTCGGTTTGGCCAGGCTTCGCTGCCGCCCATTCCAGACCCAGCGGGTCAGGCCAATGGCATCGATATCGGGCCGAGTGGAAAGCTGGTAGATGGCAATCCCGGGAAGTGTCGGATAGCAGCCCCATTCGCGTTCGCTGGTCATCATGAAATCGAGATCGAACACGTGGATGAGGCCCATGCACTTTGCGCGCATGTCCGCATCAATGCCGACGAATGCCTCGTCCAGTAGAATCAGCCGAGGCGCCAGCGGACCTGCTGTTCGATAAAAGCCCGCGGCTGCCGCAAAATGAGGCAACGTCAGCGCGACGGCTTTTTCGCCACCGGAACCGGTGCCATGCGTTCGGTGAGTGAGGCGTTTCCAGACGCCATCCTGAAAACGCTCCACACCGAACCAATGCCATTTCCGGTAATCCAGCGCATGTGCCAGCGATTCATGCCAACCCGCGCCTCCAATATCGGCGGATGCGGCCTCAATCTGCTGCTGAAGAAACCGGCCCAGCATCTTTCGTTCGGCCGATGACCACACATCGTTCGACTGCATCAACCGTTGTCGTGCCTCCGTCATACCTGTCGGTGCAAATTCGGCGGGTCGCCAGGTGAAGCGCAATTTCATACCGGTACTCATCGGGCGGGATTCGAGCTCAATATTCATCTGCCGCACCTGTTCTTCAGCGGAATGCAGCAATTCACGCAGATGACTGGAGACTCCACCGACGAGATGATCTTCCAGAATTTCGCTGGCACTGGCATCCAATAGAATCTGCCGAGTTGCGACGTCGTCATGCAGAATCTGTCTCAATTCCTCGATCGTATGCTCCTCACCGGCAAAGACCGCCGTTGCTACAAAAACATCATCGCAAAACGCGGCCGAGGATCTGCAGCCCTGGGCGGATAGCACCTGCATCAAGGTGGTGAAATTCGTGGGAACGGACTTTTGATGGTATTCCCAGGCGGCCTCACCGGCATCGACGAAGTCCAGTCGAGAGACCAGTTCAAAGGCCACTTCCACGGTGCGCGTGGTCGACCAGTGGTGCGCTTCCCCGACATCCGGAACATCCAGTCCGGGTACGGCAAGCTTCAGAAGTCCCGTGGATGCGAACTGCCTCAGAGATGCTGCAGCGGTTTCCCGTCTATCCGTCTCGCCGCTCAACACGGCGGTGCGGTTGCGGAGGCGTTCATCCATGCGCGTCACGGCAACTTCCGTGTCGTGATAGCGCTGCCGGTTTTCTTTCTCTTCAATCCGCAATACATCGAGTCGCTCGCGGACCCAGGCCATTCGATCCAGGATCTCTCCGATACTGGCCTCGATTGTCTGCCCAGCCGCATCGCGCGCAATTTCCGCTGCAATCGCCCGCCGTTCCAGATGGGCGGCAATTCCCTTCTGCCGTGCTTCCCGGGCCGACGCTGTATCGACTTGAATGCCGGCCCATTCGCTGACACGACGTGTTTCCTTTAAGGCTTCCATCGTGGCCCAGATCGACGTCAGGTCCAGGCGATACTGCAGGATTCCATCCTTAAGCGCAGCCTGGTTATCGGCCCAGCTGGAGAATCCCAGATCCATCACGGCTCGTGTCCGGTTCTCCTGAGCCCGACTCAACTCCAGTTGTTTGTGTCGGACATAGTCTTCCGCATTGCTCATCCGGCTCCGCAAGCTGTCGACATGCAGCGCCACCGCAACCGAGTAGTCATATACCGCCCGCACACCCTCATCCGCAGGTGCGGCCTGTGCTTCGCTTCGAAGGATGTCTTCCCTTCGATTCAGCTCACTGATGGAATCGATGACGGGATCCAGACGGGACAGGGATTCCTCGATGGCGGTTTCCAGTTCCTGCATACGAATCTCAGTGGATTCTGCCGATGACAGCCTTTCCTGTTCTTCTTCAAGCTGCTTCAATTCCGATGTCAGCGTTTTTTCGATCTGCTTCAGACCGGCGCGTGTCTCCGCAAAACGTACAATCAATTCTTCGATTGCTTTCCTTGCTGCAGCCGCGAAAGGATTCGGACCTCGCGGTCGGTCGCACCAGTCCGACACCGACCGCAGAAACGACTCGTCAAACGGCAGCGGCAATTCGGTCAGATTTGCGGTCCAGTCGGAAGTGGCGCCAAGGAAGGTCGTCACGCATGCCTGGTGTTCTGCCCGCGCGGAATTTAAACGTTCTCTTGCATCATCCAACAATCCGGAGAGTTGATCTCTTGCCGCGCAGGCGCGCTGCCAGTCCACTTTTGCGGATTCCACACGCTCATTGAGCATCGATACGCGTTCAGATGTTTCCAGCTGCGTTGTGATTGCACTGGTGATCCGAGCCTGCGCATTCCTCCACAACTCGTCGTCGTGAGACTGAATATCGAGTGCGGCGAAAACACTCCGATGGATTTCTTCCAATCCCGCGGCTGACGCAGCGGGACCAGCGGATCGCAGAAGATCTTCCAATCGCCGCCGGTGCCGTTCCATTTGAGTCTTCACCCGGAGATGTTCTTCGATGCACTCTTGTCGCACACGAATCGCATCCCCGAGTTCCGAAGCAGCCACCTCCGCTTCCCGGCGTTTGTCGGCCGCGTCGCGCCGCACCTGTTCCAGATCGATCGCTCCTTTCTCCGGATTATGCTGAAACGCCACAATCTCGGATTGGAGTGCATATTCTTCGGCAGAAAGCCGCTGCATCTCCGCCTTGAGACTTGCAAGTTCGGCCAGCAGGCGGTCACACTCCGATTCCGCGGCGAGAATTTCTTTCATCGCCACTTCGTATTCATCGTGGGCGCCAAGAACGCGTCCGGCACGCCTGCGGGCCGCAACCTGCGCATAGCCACGGTATCCGGTTAGAAACTGTTCAACGGCAGCCAACGCGAATCTGGACGAATTCAATTGGGTGCGATCCGCTTCGAGATTGCGAAATGCATCGGCAACCTTCGCCACAAGGCCAGGTGAAACCGGAGGAAGGGCTTCACTGAGCGCCCGGGATAATTCGTGCTCTTCCAGTCGTCGTGTCAACTGCGGTCTCCGCAATTGAATCAGGAGGTTGATCAGGCTGGCGTAGCGATGCTCGTCAAGGCGAAACAAGGCCGCATTTACCGCGCGCCGGTAGCTCGCTGCAGACTCGAACACCTCGCCGGAAGATCCGATCCTTCCCTGCAAAAGGTCCTTGCCGGCAACCTGCTTTGAATCGGT